>ERZ827104.3014-NODE-3014-length-12297-cov-2.649567_pt1 | contig 12297 bp, 4 predicted proteins | sample MGYA00519781_ERZ827104 | MGnify/ENA primary metagenome ERZ827104 (study PRJEB31778, sample SAMEA3449257) | human gut metagenome | biome: human gut; feature: human-associated habitat; material: faeces | place: United Kingdom | collected 2010/2012 ... | reverse complement strand
TTGATGAATATCGAATATGATAAAGAAGGATTAGTTGGATTCTTGCTTGGACCACTGGGAGAGCTGCTTGGTGACATTTTACATGCACTGTTAGGACCTTTGTTTGATATACCGATATTAGGGGATCTTTTAGCAGGTCTTATCGGTGAGCGGACAGATGATATTGTTATCGTGGATAAGGAATTTAATCAAAACAACGTTCAAAGTTATCCTTCTCTATCAGAAGCAAGCAATGAATTAAAATCGCTAAAATATTCTCCGGATGCCAATTATATTATTTTTCGAGATATTGATTTATTGCAGGGAGAATATTCCGACGGAAAAGAGGATGACTGGACACCGCTTCACTTTTCGGGAAAAATGGAAGGACGCCTGAATATGCAGGAGGGCAGCGTGCCTACCATTAGTAATATTCAAGTGAATCAGACAGGGGAACTGGATATCCAAAAAGACAGCGGAATTGGATTTTTCGGAACGATCTCTAATGAAATGAAAAAAAGTGGGAATGGTGGTTTCGAGTCTGCGGGGAAGGCGGGAGTAAAAAACCTCCATTTAGATCAAGTTACAGTTAATAATCAATCTGTGACAGTAAATAATGATCCAAAATCATTAGTAGAAGGATTGTTGGAAGTGCTGGGTGGATTGTTGGGTGGAATTCTGGATCTGATAAGTGGAATCCTTGAAGGACTGGTTCCGGTAATCGGAAACTTAAAACTGGGAGATGTCATTAAAGACTTATTGACATTAAAGCAAAGCAGTCCGGATATGTTTGCGACCGGAAGCTTTGCAGGACGTATTGTAGGGGATGTTTCTGTTGAAAACTGTACGGTAACCAACGCTTCTGTAACGAATGTAAAAGGAATGACAGGAGGATTTGTCGGATATACATCAGGAGAAGCAACCTATATTCTCGGAAATGTGACAGCGGGAGTCGTAGAGCTATTATCAACCTTGCTGAATATTCTTCCGGGCGTGGGACTGGGAGATTTGATTACGATTCTTTTGAAAAATGATGTTCCTCTTGGACAGTTATTGCCGAATGGCTATTATAAGCCACTGATCCAAAACAGCAGTGTTTCTCTTTCAGAGGGATCGATCGGAACGACAGGAACGGGGAAAGAAACTGTCAATTACAACGGCGGATTTGTGGGAAGCCAGACAGGAACAGATATAAATAACTGTTCTGTAACCGGTTTGAATCAGGTAGTGGCAGATATCGGAGCCGGAGGCTTTGCCGGAATCGAAAAAGATGCACAGGTTAAAGGATTATTAAGTGATCTGGGAGCGGAAATCAAAACGTTTGATATTCGTTCTACACAGAGAAATTGTCATGTAGACGCAAGCGACCTTTCAGTTACGGCGACAGATAGTTATGCCGGAGGTTTTAATGGCGTAATGGCAAATAGTAGCAGCATCGAATCAAATGTTTCGGGAGTGAAACTGGTTAAAGCCAATCAATATGCCGGAGGTTTTGCGGGAAGAGCTACGTTGGGCTATGGAATGGCCGTAGGTTCAAACGATGAACAAAATGATACTTTATTGCAATCTGTATCAAAACTACTGGAACAGTTACTTGCTTCGGGAAATGAAGAAGAACTAGGTGTGCTTCTTTCCTTAAGCGGTGCACAGCCTTCTGAAATAAAAGGAAGTTCTGTCAGTGGAACAAACTTTAGTGTTCAGGCAGCGGCAGATTATGCCGGCGGTCTGATCGGACAGGGAGACGGCGTACAGATCACATCCTCTGGAACTGAGAAAAATACGATACAAGGGGTAAGTTTTGTAAAAGCAAATAATTATGCAGGCGGAATTTCAGGAGCAGTTACTGTAGCTGATGCGGTCGGCGTATTGAACGATACACTGGGAATCGGAAGTTATCTTTCGTTTACTGTATCGAATGTAGATCTAGGTGGTAATGATCTTCAAATCGAAGCATCGAATAAGTATGCTTCCGGCGGAGCAGGTTTAATGCTTGGAGGAACAGCAGAGCAGATTAAAATTGAAGGTATTCAATCTGTGACTGCCGGAAATTATGCCGCCGGGTTTGCCGGACGGGCAGGAACAGGCAGTCTTGCAAAAGAAGGCGGTCTGGATCTTCTGGGCCTGGGATTGATTAAAGTTGACAGCTTACTTAGTCTGGTTGATGGTGTTGCCACAAAAGTTTCCAATGTATCTGTGAGCGGAACAGAGAACGGCGCAGTCATCAAAGCCAGTGGACAGGTTGAGATAACGGAAGGCGAATCTATTCTTGCCGGAGGCTTTATTTCCGAAGCAGAAGGGGTACAAATTGCAGATTCACATGTGACAAATCTGAAGGCAGTTTATGCAGAAGCTGCAAAAGATAATAAAGAAGGTTATGCCGGAGGCTTTGTGGGAAGAAGCCACACAGGCGGGCTGGCAGGTCTGGCCCAGGAAGACAAAGACGGAGCATTGAAACTTCCCGGAATTGTAAATGTCAGCGGGCTGTTAGATTTAGTTCCGTATTTGATACCTCAATATACAAATACTACCGTTACATTTTGCTCAGCTAATGAAGAACCTCAGGTCAAGGCTGATTATGCCGGCGGATTTTTTGGAGAAATGCAAAGCGGTAAGGTCGATAACAGTACAAGGACAGAGGCTTATGCAGTTTATGGTCTGGAAAAAGTCAAGGGTGAATCTCACGCCGGAGGCTTTGCCGGAAAAGTTGACGCAGGGGCAACGGCTTCTTCAAATGGACTGAATCTTCTTGGTGGTATTTTAAACCTTGATATCGGTCAGCTGCTCGATGTACTTCAAGTTTACATCCCGATCATTCAATCGGCGGGCGTGAAGTCGACAGAAAAAGGATTTACTGTAGAAGCGACGGATACAGACAGCTATGCGGGAGGTTATCTTGGATATGGCGGCGGTGTGCAGATTAAAGATTCGGATGTGACATCCTTAAAGCATACAAAGGTGACGCCGCCGGGCGATAGTCTGGAATCTGCAAATGGAGACAGCTATTTCGGAACGAATTCACAATATGCAGTCAAAGGTGGAAAATACGCCGGAGGTTATGCAGGATGTGTGGATATTGATTCCGCGGCAGCAGTCGGAGGCGGATTAAAGCTTCTTGGGAACATCGAGCTGACGAATCTTTTGAAGGCGCTGGATGTAGTGGCGTCTACCATTGAAAACTCCGATGTCAACGGATGTGTCGGCGGTTATTCCGTACTGGCAGATGGCAGAGATGATAAGAATCAGAAGTTAGGAAAAGCAGGTGGATTTATCGGAGAAATGTCCGGTACCATCATCAAAAACAGTGATGCGAATTTATTCAACTATATTATCGGACGCGAGGCAGCCGGAGGTTATGCCGGTATCATGGAACCGGGAAATGTTGCTTCCGTAATCGAAGATGCCGGTATTTTAGATGGACTGTTAAATGTAACAGATAGTCTTGCCAGTCTGGTGCAGTCTTTCATTCCGATTATAGAAGACAGTCAGACGAGCAGCGTGCCTTGCGGCGGCGCGGTTCGTGCCGACGGCATCACTGACACCCAGTGTGTGAGAGGTCTTGCCGGAGGCTATGTAGGTTATAACCATGGTGGAAGAATTAAAGGATATGCGGCAGAAGGCGGCGGGAAGGAATGTGCCACGATTCGTATTCGTTCGGTCTACGGCGGCGAGTTTGCCGGAGGATTTACCGGATTGATGGAAACGGCGGATCTGGCAGGAACAGGAAACTTACAGCTTCTGTTTGGCTTACTGAAAACAAGTAATGTGTTAAGTCTTCTCGGAGCTGTTTATCCGACAGAAACGAACACAGCCGTTTACGGACCGCTTAGAAAAGTGGATATGGACACATGGAACAAGTGGGCGGAGGCTGTCGGCAACAACGGTGTTTACGGAGATCAGTTCACAAGTACACCTGTTGAGAATGAAGAACAGTTACAGGCATTAATCACACAATATGCCTATGGTTACAATGTTAAGGCGGGCAGAACGAGCGTCGGCACACAGGATATGGAAGCAGGCGTAGCCGGAGGCTACGTCGGACGCATGAAAGCAGGAGTGGTTACCAATGCTCATGCATGGGATGCGAAATCTGTGATGGCATACAAGAGCGCCGGAGGATTTGCCGGAGAAATGAAAACCGGCGGCGTTGCAGAAGTCGGAAAAGTAGAGTTGATTGGTTTGGATATTGCAAATTCTATCAGCGCCGTGCAGACTTTCGTTCCGATTATAAGAAATTCGGATATTACAGGTTTCCAGTCAGGAATGACGGTGAAGGCAACAGGAATCCCGGTTAAGGATTCAACTTTGAAAATAGAAAAAGTCGGTTATGCCGGAGGGTATGTCGGTCATATGGTTGGCGGACAGATCTGGGGCAACTGGTCTGAAAAAGCGAATACGTACAGTGCAACAGATGCCGTACCTGATCCGAATAATAAGCGATGCTTCGTGGCTAATTTGAGAAAAGTGGAAGGTACGAAAGCAATCGGCGGATTTGCAGGACAGATCGATCCGGCAAGCGCAGCGAATTTAGACACGGCAAGCAGTGAAGGATTACTTGGCGGATTGCTTCAGTATCTGATAGGAACTCCGGGAGATCTTGCACGGTTATTAGATGCAACTATTTCTACAGTGCGAGGCGCAGATGTCAAAGCGTGGGATGACTGGGGAATCATTGTGAATGGTTCGTATACAAACGACTCTGATCATACTGCTTATGCAAAGGCGGCAGGTGGTTTCGCGGGAGAGATCAACGGAGCAGTGATCGGAAAACAAGATGATCCGAATAGTGGCTTGCATGTAGTAAATATCCGAAGTGTGACAGGCGGAGAATACGCCGGAGGATTTTTGGGACTGGCTGATGTATCTGCAATATTGCAAGTAAGTAATGGGAATACAAGTATATTGAGCGCCCTATTGACTCTCGGAGGAACGAGCGTATTAGATACGTTTAGAAGTTATGTTTATCATTCCGATGTGTCGGGTTCGGCGGAAGCAGGACTGGAAGTGCAGGCAAGAGACAGTAAAAAATCAGAATATGTCAACGATCCTGTTTATTCGGGTTCAGCCGGAGGATTCGGAGGCGCATTGCTTAACGGTTCTGTCAAAGATTCCAAAGTGACAAATCTTCGCAAGGTCAACGGTATGAACTACACCGGAGGATTTATCGGACATCTCGGAAAGAGTGGTACGGTCGATTTGGACAATTTAGGTGCGTTGGGTGATTTATTAAGCGCAGGTGCAGGTGTAATGGATGTATTCGGTTCTCATGTAGACCGATGCAGTGTCGAAGGTGTCAACGAAGGCTTTACTGTACACAGTAATAATACGATAGACCAGAAAAATAAATCAGAAATCGCCGGAGGATTTACCGGATATGCAGATCTTGGAAGATTGTCAGAAAATAAAGTCACCGGGTTAAAACAGGTGACAAGTGGTCAGATCGCCGGAGGGTTCGCAGGAAAGACAACCTTTGCTTATCTTGCAAATATTAATCTGGATTCCGAGTTGGTTAAAGGATTAGTGACGGTTGTGAATCAGATTTTGAAGGCGCTTTGGTTAGATGAACTTCAAAAAGGTCAGGTAATTAAAATTGATTTAGGCATTATTGAAATTGATGCTTTATATGATGGGAAACTGGTATCTCTGAATCTGCTTGGACTGGATATTAAGGTTGGCTTAGCAGAGGATAAGAGTCTTGCAACCATCTATATCGGAGACAGTAAGATTGAGATCAACTGCTCAGAGAGCGGTACGATCGATGAAGAAAGCCTGAAAAATGAAATCAATATTTCACTCATAAAGGCAAATCGTACAAAGATTGATAAATGTACAGTGACAGGTATTGCAGACGGTTATGACGTCTATGGAGGCGGCGCCGGAAACAATGCCAACGGCACAGGTCAATACGGTATTGCCGGAGGTTTCGTCGGATGGAATAACGAAGGCTTACTTGAGAACAACAACATGTTCTTTGCAGACGTTATCCGAGGTGCAAAGGATCTGACCGGACCGTTTACCGGAAAGTCAAGTCTGAACTCCAACTGGGAATTTAACGATGTGAAAGGCATTGAAGGCAATGAAAACTATTACCGGATCTATCGTAATGGTGATACCGCATATGAGAAGCTGTTTGGTAAATCGGGCAAGGAACTTCAGCACAACTACGAAACATCTGATGCATGGAAGAATGTATATACAATCCGGCATATGACGAAAGACAAAGTTGTGAAGTTTACCGATCTGAAAGACGCTATGATGAGCGGCAGCGCAGGGCAAATACCTGTCAATGTTTATCAGGAGGACGGCGCGATGGCTGTTCTGATGAACAATACGGCAAGCAGCCCGACAGAACCGGGTGGCAATGAGGAAGCGCCGGATGTTCAAGACCCGTGTAAGGATCTTATTGAACTTCGTCTGAAAAAGGTTTGGAAAAGGGACGAGGAAAAAGATCGTCCGAATGAGGTCATCTTTAACATTACAAGAAGCTATGAAAAAGACGGAAAACCGGTTGTAGATACAAACTTCAATAAAGAAGTTATTTTGACAAAAAAAGATGCACAAACATCGGACATATGGGAAAAGGTTCTTACGGGAGCTGAATATACAGCATATCATGTTGGCACGGATGGAAAGAAATATTATTACACATATCATGTCAGCGAGATGAAAGTGGACGGATATACAACAGAAATAACTTACAAAGGCGATCGTCAATACAGTATTACGGTGACAAATACGAAAAACTGGTTTGACAGCCTTCTTCCGGAAACAGGAGGAATGGGAAAAGCTTTGCTCTACACGTTAGGTGTTCTGCTTCTTTGCTTAGTGACAGCTACGGAATACAGGAAGAGAAAAAGCACAAGAAGTCAGAGTAGCTATAAATAAAGAACAAAAAGAAAAGGAGACACAAAGAATGAGAAAAGTAAAAAACTCAATCAAAAAGATGATGACATTGTGTTTAGCAGCCATCATGACACTGGCAATGGCAACAACTGCTTTTGCCGCAGACAGAATAAAAACAGGAAATTTGACAGTAAACGTCAATGAAGGAAACACGTTAAAGGGTCAGACAATTAAAGTCTATAAGCTCTTTGATTTGAGTGTAAGCGATACACATTATGCTTATACAGTCAATGCGGACTATAAAAATGCAATCGCAACAGCTTTAGGATTATCGAAGGAAGCAACAAGTGAACAATTATATAACAAACTTGCTGAGTATAAGGAAAATCCTTCAGGAATTCAGAAATTCGCAAATGACTTTACAGCAGCTGCATTGAAAGCAGGAACGGCAGAAACTGGAACTTCCAAAAAATTAGGCGAGGTTACAGAATATAAGTTTGAAAACTTAGACTATGGTTACTACCTGGTATATCAGACAGGAACAAAAGAGATTCAGTCATCTCTCGTATCTGTAGATGACGTTGACGTAACTGTGAACCTGAAAGGTCAGGCTCCAAGTATTGACAAAACAGCAAATGCTACAACTGTTGAAATCGGACAGGTTGTAACTTATACGATTAAAGGAACAATTCCGGATACAACAGGATATGATAAGTATACATATAAAATCCACGATACATTGACAGAAGGTCTTGATTTTGTAAAAGATGCAGTTGGTACAGCACAGGAAGGCACATCCTATAACGTATCTGTAAAGATTGGTGAAGGCCAGGCTGAGACAAAGGCAGCTACATTAAGCGGAGAAAATAACCGCATAATGACTTTGGATTTATCTGAGTGGATTAGAAACAATCAGAATAGTAAGGGTCAGGAATTTACAGTAACATACTATGCAAAAGTTAATGCTGATGCCGTAGTACAGACAAACAACAGCGCTCACTTAGAGTATGGTAACGATCCGGATAACATAACTACAACAACACCGGACGTAGTAACAACACCAACTTATCCGGTACAGATTCACAAATTAATCAAAGATCAGCAGAATAGCTACCTTGCGGGTGCAATATTCCGTCTTTATAGAAGCGAAGAGGATGCAAACAATAATCAGAATGCAATCGCAGTTACAGGTTCTAACGGTACTTACACAGTAGACCCGGTACAGGTCGGCGATAATAAGATGTACGATATGGAATCTATCGGTGACGGGACAACAGTAGGCACAGGAATGAACTTAAAGTTAAACGGTCTTGCGGAAGGAAGCTACTGGTTAGTGGAGACACAGGCTCCGGACGGTTACAACAAGTTGACAGCTCCGGTTAAAATTACAATTACAAAATCTGATACTACGAATGTGGATGACTGGACAATCAAGCAAAATGATGGGGTGGTGGATGATAAAATCATCGACATTGAGAATACTACAGGAACACTTCTTCCGGAAACAGGTGGAATGGGTACTGTAATTTTCACAGTGATTGCAGTTGTGATGATTCTCGGTATTGCGGTAAGCTTCGTGATCAGCAGAAGAAAACGTGCTTAATCATTTATAATTCAGACATATGGATGAGAGGGCTGCCTTCGGGCAGTCTTCCCATTCGTTATAACAGCAGGGAGAATGAAATAAAGATGCGCAGAAAAAAGACAGAGAAAAAACAATTTTATATTGGGGATATTTTTCGCGTGATAGGATTGATTATTGCATTCTCCGTACTGTTATATCCGACAGTCAGCAACTATCTTTATGAAAAGAACGGCTCAAAAGTGATTTCGGCTTATGATGAAAACGCAGTGCGGTTAAGCGAAAGTGACAAGCGTGAAATGCTCGAGGCAGCAAGACAGTATAACGAAGAGCTTTTGGGAAATATTGAGTTATTAGATCCTTTTTCATCTATAAAGAAAGAGGTAGACGAGAGATATCAAAGCCTGTTAAATGTAAACGGGTCGGGAATGATCGGATATATCCGTATTCCTAAGATTAATGCAGAACTTCCGATTTATCACGGAACAGAAGAAAAGGTGCTTCAGTCGGGGGTAGGCCATTTTGAGGGGACGTCTTTACCGATAGGCGGGGAAAGTACCCATGCAGTTTTAACCGGGCATCGGGGACTTCCTTCTAAGTTGTTGTTTACGGATCTGGATAATTTGGAAAAAGGAGATATCTTCTATATTAAAGTTCTCGGTGAAACATTTGCCTATCAAGTGGATCAGATACTTACTGTGCTGCCGGAAAATACAAAGGAGCTTACGATCGTACCGGGAAAAGATTATGTTACATTAGTTACTTGTACACCCTATGCGGTGAATACACACAGGCTTCTTGTAAGGGGGTATAGGATTCCTTATGAAGAGGCAGTGGAAAAAGTTCCGGATGAAAAAATCGCAATAGGATTACCGTTCCAGATGAAAGTTTTATTTATAGGACTTTTCATTTTGTTTCTTATTTTGTTCTTTTGCGGTGTTGCTGCGTATGTGAAAAAGAGAAAGAAAAAGAGAGAAAAAACACGGAGGGAAGATCATGTTTCAAATGAAAAATAGATGGAAAAATATTCTTGTAGGTTGTTTGACTGTATTCGGAATACTGATTCCAAGTTTATCCTGCAGGGCGGAAAATGTAGGCTCTATCCAGATTGAATATCATGGAAGGACACAGGAAAATGAAGAGGTTGTATTTGCGAATGCGGATTTTTCTGTTTTTTTTGTCGGAAAGATGGAGGATGGAAAGTGGACGCTTGCAGGAGATTTCGGTAATGCGGGAGTTTCTCTGGAAGGAATCGAATCTTCTGAAAAAAACGAACAGGCAAAGCAGTTATACAACTATGCGGTTCGGCAAAGTATACAGGGAAACGCTTTGAAAACGGACGAGAATGGAATCGCAATGATCGGCGGATTAGAACAGGGATTGTATTTGATTGCCCAGACAAAGGTGTGGACCGATGAGAAGCAGGGCAGTTATCAGGCATCGCCGTATCTGATCAGTATTCCGGAAGAAATAGACGGCAGCTATATATGGGATGTTGTAACGAAACCAAAAAGCGAGTGGATCACGGAAGCGCCGCAGCATCCTGAAATGCCGGATAAAAATACGGAAACGGAGAAGACGGAAGGAGCGAAAACAGGAGATACAAGCTCGGCGGCTTTGTCATTGCTTTTACTGATATTCAGTTCGGGAGCGTTTATAATTCTATGTAGAAAAAGAAGAATATACAGGAAGGACTGACATAATATCCGGCATTTGAATGTTAATTGTTTAATATAAGCTGACTGTGTTATAATAGGATATAAAAAAGGAAAGGCTGTTTCTTTTGAGAGGAGCAGAAAGGGTGAATAACATGGGAAGTAAATATGCAGGAACAGAGACGGAAGCTGTTCGACGGAAGCACCCCACACATACTTTTCCATCACAAGGATCACGCCGTAATATACGCCCCATGCGACAAAGTTCCATGCCGCCCCGTGCCACATTCCGGTCAGTGTCCAGACAACCATCAGGTTAAATATATTTCTCGAAACCGAACATCGATTGCCGCCGAGAGGAATATATACATACTCTCTAAACCACGTTCCAAGAGAAATATGCCACCTTCTCCAAAATTCCGTTGCGCTTTTCGATACATACGGATGGTCAAAATTTTTCTTAAATTCAAATCCGAACATTTTTCCGAGGCCGATCGCCATATCCGAATATCCGCTGAAGTCAAAATATATCTGGAACGCATAAGAAAATACGCCGACCCATGCAGTTAAGACAGATAAACTTCCGGTTGACATCGCGGCGACTTCTTCAAACACCGCCCCCGTTGAATTTGCGATGATCACTTTTTTCGCCAGACCGATGATAAAATACATCGAACCTTGCCCCAGTTTACGAAGCGTGACTTTCCGCATTTTCAACTGTTCTTCAATATCCGCGTAACGGACGATCGGACCTGCGATCAACTGCGGGAACATACTGATATAAAGCGCAAAGTATAAAATATTCTTCTGCGGCTTCGCGTCTTTCCGATAGATATCGATCACATATGAGATCGCCTGAAACGTATAGAATGAGATTCCGATCGGCAGAGGGAGCACTCTGTAAGGAATGTCCGTCGTAAGAAAGGAATTAACTGTATCAAGCAAAAAGCCATAATATTTAAAAAATCCAAGTATGAGAATATTTGCCGTAAGAGCAAACACAAGACTTAGCTTTGCCTTTTTCGGATTGTCTGCATTTGCCTCGATATCCCGTCCGCAAAAATAGTTTAATACGATGGATAAGATCATGAGCACGACATAGACCGGCTCTCCCCATGCGTAAAAAAACAGACTCGCCAAAAGCAAGACGATATTTTTCGCCCCGTTCGGAACGAGATAATACACTGCCATTACGATTGGCAGAAACATAAACAAAAATGTGATACTGCTAAATAACATCCGCCTGTTCCCTCTCCCGATTTATAAACTGTTGTTAAATATTTCTAAATATTTTTCTGCTCCCGGCGCAGCGGCAAAAAATACATATTTACCGCGCACGCTTTTCTTTGCATCTTCCAATAACTGCACCGATTCCGGCGCATACCCCTCAAAATCATTCATCCTTGTTTTGATCCGTTCTTCGATCGCACTTGAAATTTCCGCGGTCTGCGTTTCACTTTTTGCTTTAATAAGAAGAACTTCTTCAGATGAAATACTAAATTCCGACGAATAATACATAACGCCGTCATAATCTGCCGCATTCAGTCCAAAGTTACGTTTTAATGCCGTCCCGTCCTGACGCTTCATATTTTCCTTATCAAGAGATGCTTCCACAGACTTCTCCACTTTCTCAAAAGGGCGATTGCTGCCGCTTGTATAGATCAAAAGAAGTGCAACGAATCCGACGATCAGAAGCAATGTCACATAGCGCATCACCCGGATAGTTATTTTCTTCCACTGACTCATAAGCCTGCCACCTCCGCCATTTTTTCAGCCCAGACCGGATAGAAAGACGCCTTAAAATGTATGCCGTCCTGCTCATAATATTCGTCAGACATAAGATCCGAACTGTCGATAAACGCTATCCGCTTTTTATCACATAACTCTTTTAGTTTCTCGTTGAAATTTTCTATTTCTGCAAAAACAGGCTTTTCTTTCACTGCCTTTTCCTGCACCGGAAAAATTGCGTTCACAAAAATATGCGCTCCCGGCACGCTCTTTTTCAGTTCATCCACAACTGCTCCGTATTGTTTGACAAACTCGTCCGCATCACCGTTTGTATGCTCGACATCATTCATTCCGAGAGACAAAAATATGATCCCGGGACTTAATTTTTTCACCTGTTTGATCTGCTCGTCCAACTCATCCAAATGTACTCCGATCTTTGCTACAACGCTGGATGTGTTCAAAATGTCATATTCTGTAAATCCTTCCGTAATAGAGTCTCCCACGATAACCGCA
>ERZ827104.3009-NODE-3009-length-12305-cov-37.469796_pt1 | contig 12305 bp, 9 predicted proteins | sample MGYA00519781_ERZ827104 | MGnify/ENA primary metagenome ERZ827104 (study PRJEB31778, sample SAMEA3449257) | human gut metagenome | biome: human gut; feature: human-associated habitat; material: faeces | place: United Kingdom | collected 2010/2012 ... | reverse complement strand
CCATAGTGATTATTTTCATTAAGTTCTTCATATTCCTTATTCTTTTTTGGTTGATGTTGCAAAAATAGGTAATAAAATAAGGATAGAAGAATAGAAAATCCTATAAATATGCAGGTAAATTCCTATATCGAATAGGGATTTTCCTATGGCAAATAGGAATATGGTTGGTACTGTACGGTTGGAAGGTTAGCTAAACATTATCGTAGATAGTTGTTTTTAAGAAGTATGTGTCTAGTCAATAAATTACAAATTCATTTTGGTGAATTGCTTATAATTGATTATATATCAGAATTGTAAGAGGAAACTTATATCTTTTTGGAAATACTCATATTCCTTGTATTGCTATGATTCCGGAATAATTTGAAAAATAAAATAATTGTTATATTTACAATTTTGTTGCAATATTAGATAAAGTTTCTATCTTTGCAAGAGTTTCATAAATCATTGATATATGAACTTACAGACTAACTTACTATTCATTTTATTATTACTGCTTTCAGTGGTTGCTCAATGTATCTTTGGCAATTTTCCGTTTGCCTTTTTTGCTTTTCCACTGGATGTCCTTCTAGCCTTGATCTGGATGGGAGGAATGGGATATGTATATAAAGAAAAGCGTTCCTCACGTTTTGTCAGATTATGGCTTTCCCCGCAGTGTACTTACTGGACCCTCGGTTGGCTTTTGGCCGGTTGCCTGGTGATTGGTTTGTTCCCTCAGCTTTCCGCTCAGGAAATAGCCGGGAAATCAGGTATATTCGTTCGTTTGGGATGCTATCATTTTACTTCTTCTTGGATTTTTGTAGTGGGGCTGTTCGGATTACTTACACATTTGGGAATGATTACCCTGAGGAGAGCATTCTTGCCGGGACAAAACCGATGGCGTTTTGTACTTAATCATGCCGGATTGTGGTTGGCTCTCTTCGCTGGGTTCATAGGTAGTGCGGAAGAGCAGACACTACGTATGCCGGTGTTTAGGACATCGCCTAGCAATGAGGCGTTTACGGAACAAGGTACGAGGGTGTATCTGCCGAAGTCATTGCAGTTGATCACTTTTACCGTAGAGCATTACTCCAATGGAAGTCCGCGTCATTTTTTTGCAGATATTTCGATTGATGGAAAGCCTGCTCATCTGGAAGTAAATCATCCGTATGCGGCAAGCTGGGCAGAAGACTATTATCTGACTTCCTATGATGTACAGTCATCCCAACCGCAGTATTGTGTTGTTCAGATTGTACGTGAGCCCTTGAAGTTTCTTATGTGGCTGGGTATTGTGATGATGTTGTGCGGAAGTTGTCTGTTGTTTTTGGCTGGTCCCGACAGACAGAAGGCACTGTCTTCTGAGGTTGATGCATCTTGTTGATACGGAGTAGATTAAATTAATGTGTTATGGGAATGATGATTACGTGGAACAATTTTGAGTGGTTTGCCTTGTCGGCCATTATATTGTGGGGAAGCGGTGCAGGATTTGCTTTGTTTTCCAAGGAACGAAGTCGCTGGGCTATCCTGCTGACATTGCTGGGTATTCTGGTTTTTGCAGTGTTTATTGCAGGATTCTGGATCTATTTGCAACGTCCTCCCTTGCGTACCATGGGTGAAACCCGATTGTGGTATTCCTTTTTTATGGGAGTATCCGGTCTGCTGACTTATATTCGCTGGAAATATCCATGGATTTTGTGCTTTTCTACTGTGGTAGGTGCTGTATTTGCTTTAGTCAATATATTGAAACCGGAAATTCACGACCAGTCCCTTATGCCTGCCTTGCAGAGTCCATGGTTTATCCCTCATGTAACCATTTATATGTTTTCTTATTCCGTGTTGGGCTGCGCCTTTATTCTGTCGTGCATGGGACTCTTCAAACGTCGGGTAAACTACTTGGAGGCTGCCGATAAGTTGGTTTATACCGGACTTGCATTTCTGACGGTCGGCATGCTTACAGGAGCGATATGGGCTAAGGCAGCCTGGGGACACTATTGGAGTTGGGACCCGAAAGAAACATGGGCTGCGGTGACCTGGACCGGTTATTTGTTGTATGTACATCTGCGCTTGTTCAGAAGTTCTTCTCCACGTGTTCTTTATTGGATATTGATTGTGTCTTTTCTGTCGCTCCAGATGTGCTGGTATGGGGTGAATTACCTTCCGGCAGCCCGTCAAAGTGTACATTTATATTCTCGTTCATAGTCTTATTTGTGATATATACTGGTTGTTTAATTTCTAAATCATTCTTTTATGAAAAAAATTTCGAAGATTATTCTTTCCATACTGGTGGTAGCCGTCGTGCTTTGCGTGGTGTACCGATTGGTGAATAAAGCACCTTCAGCCAGCCTGGAAAGTAATGCTCAAATGGAAGAAATCATTGAGAGCAGTGGTTGTATGGCTTGCCATACGGCTAATCCGAAGTTGCCTTTCTATGCCGGATTTCCGGTTGCAGGCAAACTGGTGAAAGAAGATGTCCGTCTGGGCTATCGTTCGTTTGATATGACTCCTATGATGGAGGCATTGAAAAAGGGCGAAAAGATCAGTGAGGTCGATTTGGCCAAGGTGGAGAAAGTGATTGCCGACGGTACGATGCCGCTGGCTAAGTATTATCTTGTTCACTGGGGATCTTCGCTGACAGATACGGAAAAGCAGATGGCTCTTGCATGGGTTAAATCTCAGCGTGGAGCTTTTTACCCCAATCCGCTGGCTGATGCGCAATGGATGAACGAGTCAATCCGTCCGGTTCAGGATTCCGTTCCGGTAGATATGCGTAAAGTGATATTGGGTAACCTGTTGTTCCACGACGTACGTTTGTCGGCAGACAATACTGTATCTTGTTCTTCTTGTCACGGATTGAATACAGGTGGTGTAGACAATAAGTCATTCTCTGAAGGTGTAGGCGGACAGTTGGGAGGTGTGAACGCTCCTACTGTATATAATGCATTGTATAATTTCGTACAGTTTTGGGATGGACGTGCCGCTACATTGGCAGATCAGGCAGCCGGACCTCCTTTGAATCCGGTGGAAATGGCTTGTAAGTCGTTCGATGAAATCTGTGAAAAGCTCAATGCGGATGCAGCATTCAGCAAGGCATTCCGTGAAGTGTATCCCGATGGAATTAATCAGGCTAACATTACAAATGCCATTCAGGAATTTGAAAAAACATTGCTGACTCCAAATTCTCGTTTTGATAAATACCTGAAGGGAGACAAGACAGCAATGAATGCAGAAGAAATTGCCGGATATGATCTGTTCAAGAAATACAACTGTGCTACTTGTCATGTCGGAGAGAATATGGGTGGACAGTCGTATGAACTGATGGGCATCAAGCGCGATTATTTTGTTGACCGTGGTACGGAACTGACTGTGGAGGATAATGGTCGTTTCAAGGAAACAAAGAACGAAAGAGATCGTCATCGCTTTAAAGTACCTGGCTTGCGTAATGTGGCACTGACTGCTCCTTATTTCCACGATGCTACTCAGGCTACACTCGAAGATGCTGTCATCGCTATGGCTAAATATGAAGTCGGTGTGGATTTGTCGCAGCAGGAGGTAAAACAGATTGTATCATTCTTGCAGACATTGACTGGAGAGTATCAAGGCAAATTATTGACGAATGCAAATAATTTGAAGAAATAAATAAGACTATATTATTATAGAAAAGGCTGTCTTTAATTTGAATTGGATGTAGTTCAAATTTTAAAGACAGCCTTTCTTTTGTATCTTGTTATCTTGTTACATTACGAATTTGACTGCTACCCAGCGGTTCTTTTCCCGGTGGTGTACGAAAGTCATTCCTAAACTTTCAGCCTTTTCGCGGATGGCAGGAATATCTTCTACATAGAAGCCACTCATGTAAAGTTCCGATCCCTTGTGCATGCATGCAGCGTATGCTGCCATATCGTTCAACAAGATGTTGCGGTTGATATTGGCTATGATAATATCGAACGGCTTGCGTCCCTTCAGCAGCGATGCATCTCCTAGTTCAACCGTAATGTTCGAAATATGATTCAGAGCGATGTTGTCGCGTGAATTGTTAACACACCAGTCGTCGATGTCGATAGCTGTCACCGGATCGGCTCCTCTCATGCTTGCCAGAATGGCCAGAATAGATGTACCGCATCCCATGTCGAGTACAGATTTACCTTTCAGGTCGGCATCCAGTAACTCTCCTAGAATGGAACTGGTCGTTTCGTGATGTCCGGTTCCGAAGGCCATCTGTGGATTGATGACAATATCGTATTCTGCATGTGGATAATCATGATGGAAAGTACTGTGTATCACGCAGCGGTTATCGATGACGATAGGTTGGAAAAAATTCTTTTCCCACTCTTCGTTCCAGTCCTTGTCTTCGGGTTCGGTAATGGTATACGTAATCTTCGTATCAGGAACAGGAAAGTTTGCCAGCATTTCTTTCAGGGCATTTTCGTCGAACAGGCTTTGCTGTATATAGGCCTGGACTCCTCCTTCACATTCGACAAAACTTTCGAAACCGATTTCGCCCGCCAGTGCCGACAAGACATCGGTTACAATTTCATTGCACGGCTGTGCAGTAAAAGTGACTTCAAAGTATTTCATATATATGGAGATATTCGTTTCGCAGACAAAGGTAGTGAAAATAGGGAAAACCCTATATCGAAATAGGGAATTTCTACTTGTACGTAACGATTAACTCTTTAATTTTGTAATTGAAATAAACCGTATAAATGATATGTGTATGAAAAGTAGAATATGGGCTTCGCTGCTGATAGCTTGCTTGCCGTGGCTGGCTATGGCACAGAGTAACGACGACCTTTATTTCGTTCCGAAAAAGGAAAAGAAAACGGAACAGAAAAAAGAGGTACAGTCCGCTCCGAAGCAGACTTCAAACAATACGACGGTGTATGCAGCTCCGGGATCGACTATCGTAGTGAAAGACGTTACCGGAAAAACTCGTGACATTGATGAATACAACCGGCGATATACTTCGCGCGACAATACCTTTTCAATGCAGAATGATACATTGTATATAGAGGAGAAGCCTTATGGTGAGCGCGGAGAATGGGTGAACGGTTTCGAAGGTTCACAGGATGACTATGAGTATGCCATGCGAATCATACGTTTCCGCAGTCCTCGTTATGCTATTCCTATCAGTAGTCCGCTTTACTGGGATGTAGTATATGGCGCGTATCCGTCATGGGATTGGAATATTTATGAAGATGGCTTGTATGCGTATATTTTCCCGACTGCCACTAATCCATTATGGTGGGATTGGCGCTGGAATTGGGGCGTTTCAGGTTCAAGATGGGGATTTGGCTGGGGATGGTCTTCTCCATGGTATTACAGCAGCTGGTATTCTCCGTGGTATTCTTCTTGGTATTCTTCTTGGTATTCGCCTTATTGGTATGATGGTTACTGGGGCGGCTACTGGGGTGGCTACTGGGGACCAGGATGGCATCATCACCATTATCCGTACTGGGCCGGAAATTATCGTACAGGACATACCGACTATCGTCCGTCAAGATACACGGGGTATACTTCTTCCAGACGCAGCGCTTCTGGAATAGGAAATACCAGCCGATACGTTAATACGTCTTCACGGAGAAGTTCGTCTTCTAATTCTACGATAGGTCGTGTAGTACGTCCGGGAAGTGGTTTCGATAATACGTCCAGCTCTGTACGACCTTCTGTTGGAGGAGGTTCCAGCTTCCAGCCTGGTAGCGGTTCTTCTGTTACTCGTCCTTCACGTGGAAACGGCTCTTATGTACGTCCAAGTAGTACGGTCGATCGTACAGGTTCTACCTACAATCGTCCGAGCAGTACCCGACGCAGTTCCAGCTATAACTCGAATACACGTTCCAGCAATAGTTATTCTACTCCTCGTAATTCAGGTAGTTCTTTCTCCAGAGGAGGAGGTAGCAGTTTCAATCGTGGATCGTCAGGTAGCTTTAATCGTGGATCGTCTGTAGGTGGAGGTTCTTCACGTTCCAGCTCCAGAGGGGGAGGTTCAAGCAGAAGATAAAAATGTCAAATAGAAGATTGTTTGGATTATGAAAAAGAAAATAATGGTTCTGACTGTGGCAGGTGCACTGGCTTCTGCCGCAGCAGCACAAAATCAATATGATGCACTTCGCTTTTTAGGAAATGATGTGAATGGTACGGCCCGTTTTGTAGGTATGGGAGGTGCAATGAGTGCACTGGGTGCTGATTTGTCTACCATCGGTACGAATCCTGCGGGTATCGGACTTTACCGGAGTAATGATGTGGCTCTGAGTTTTGGCTTTAATGCCAATAAGTCGCATAGTGATTTTAGCGGCAGCGTGATGGACGAAAAGCGTAATCGTGCTTCGTTCGACCAGCTTGGTTTCGTATGGAGTACGAAGATTGGTAATAAGACTGATTTGAGGTTTCTGAACTTTGCGTTCAACTATCATAAACTGGTGAATTTTAACCGTCAGTTTGCATCGAAAGGTGGACTGAACGGTAACTCACTGACCTGGCAGATGGCTGACATGATTAATGGAGCCGGATATCAGAACAAAACAAATTTTGATGCTCTGCTGGATGCTGGTAACCCGTATACGGAAAGTACGTTTTACAATACTCCTTATTTAGGCGCCATGGGTGCTCGTACCGGGTTAGTAGATGTAGGCTGGAATGATCTAGGAAATATTACCCGTATTTATGGTTGGGAAGGCATTGATGGAGAATATTACAGTCGTGAAACGGGATCTATTAACGAATACGATTTTAATATTGCTTTTAATGTCCGCGACCGCTTTTATTTTGGAGCAACATTAGGCGTATACGATGTAGATTATCTGCGTTATTCTTCTTATGGTGAAAATGTGCAAAGATCGAGCAGTAAATCTCAGGGTAATTTTACACTGAACAATACGTACAAGACTGAAGGTACAGGATTGGATTTGAAGGTGGGTGCCATTATCCGTCCGTTCGAATATTCTCCATTCCGTTTTGGTCTGGCTATCCATACGCCTGTCTGGTACAATATGTCCGACCGTTATACTTCTGTCTTGACAAGCAATTTAGCATTGGGTAATTCTACATCCAGCTATACCGAAAATCTGATGGATTATTTGAGCGGTGGACAATATGCCTGGGATTACAGGCTGATCACTCCGTGGCGTTTCAACGTCAGTGCCGGTACTGTAGTGGGTGGTATCATGGCTTTGGATGCCGAATATGAGTTCGAAAACTATGGCGCTACTAAGTTGCAGAATTACGAAGGTCGGGAACTGAACGGTCAGGCTGCCGTGAAGGAAACCTTGAAAGGAGTTCACTCGTTCCGTGTAGGTATGGAAACAAAAGTTTCATCGGCTTTCAGTGTGCGTGCCGGATATCATTTCCGTTCGACACCTATCAAAAGTGATGCGTTTAAGAATATTCCGGCTACCGATAATACCCGTACCGATGCCGAGTACTTGAATTTGAAATCGCGTCAGGCAGTCAGTGTCGGACTGGGTTACAGAGGACGTCTGATTTATGCGGATGTAGCTTATAAGTACGATTTTTACAAGGGTGATTTCTATGCTTTCGATGGCGGAATAGATCAGGCAGGAAACTTGATGTTAGCGCCTACCAAAGTGAACAATGAACGTCATCAATTGTTATTTACAGTAGGAGTACATTTCTAAATAATAGGATTTAAATTGTGTGTGTTTATCTGCTTCACCGCGGGCAATGGTGGTTGCCTGTGGTGAAGTTTTTTTATTGCTTCTGTTCTCTGTATTCTTTCTTTTTCCAGAAATTGAATCCTACATATATACGCAGGCTGCCAAAGGAATTTGTCATCGAAAAGTCTGACTTGCGGTAATCGTACGTATTCAGTACGAGTGAGGCACCCACGTAATATTTGCTGTTGTTCCAGGTGATACCGGCACGAGTCACCAGATCGAAGTTGATGTCATTGATCCATTCCATCCAGTTGTTTTCCATGTCAGCTGGCTGTCCGTTCAGTTTTGCTTTCTTGTAGGCTATGGCAGGCATCAGTGACACATTCAGCAGGCAGTTTTTGGCAAATACCCAGTTGTACCCGTATCCGAAGCTGAGATTAAAGTCGCGGTACTCCAGTTTGTTGAACTTAAGTGTAGACCGGATTTGTTCAATCATGTCGGCGGGTAACTTGGTATGGTCGAAGGATATGCTGTGGTGTGAGTAAGAAAAACCTGCCATAAATGAGCCACAGCTGCGTCGCTGGTTGGTAGACTGGCTGTAGGCAGCAGGGTATGAAAATTTCTTATTATTGAAAATCCAGTAGGCATTCAGTCCTATGATCTTGCTTTGGAATCCTTCGAATTTGCGTCCCTCGTAGTCTTCAGGCAGGTTAAAACCCGAATAGGACGCAATATGGAAGTCACTTCCGGTTTTCCGGTAATACAAATCGACTCCTACACGCGAGCTGTATAAATTGAAGACATACTCTTTTTTTGATTCTCCGCTATGACCTTTTCCTATCAGTTCCGGATAACTGAATGATATTCCCAGAAAGATCCATCGCCATCCGAAATAAGCACCTATCTTGGGCGTTGGAGTAGGAGCAAACGTAATATTCTGCCGCTGACCGTCTATACGTGTACCCAGCTTGTAGCGTTCGTGCCAGAAACTTTGTTCTATCATGAAAGCCAGGTTGTATTTGTTGGGCGCAATGTAAGTAGTATCTGTTTCACTAAATATTTTTCCCAAGCGCTGCATGAATGTCTGCTGCTTTTCGTTCTGTCCGTATAAAGACTGAGCGGAAAGCAGCAATAAGATAAAGATATTTCGTAATAGCTTCATGCGGTTTGTCAGGTGGAAAATAATACAGTGAAAGAAAGGCTCAGAGCTTGTTCAGGATGCGGTCCATCACCCAGTTGGTGGGAGTGGCGCTTACCCCGTCGCAAGTGCATATAGCTTTTCCTTGCAGATGTTCTACTACAGCCTGAATCAGCGGAAGCTGTACATAAGGTGGATTTTGAGGAAGTATTTCTTCACGTCCGCGTTCGGTATGCAGAGCTATCGGATCGTACGTAAAGACAGAGAAACAAATCATACCCTTGTCACCGATGATTTCGATGCGGTCTTCCTTTGCTGATTCGTGAGCAACGAAACACCATGATCCTGATCCGGGTAGTCCGGATGCAAACTTAAAGCAGGCACTGATGGTATCTTCTGCCTGATAAAGCCCACCGCGGTTGCTCTTGTATCCTTCGGCTTCGAGTATGCAGCCAAACATTTCCTGCAAGAGATCCAGTTGATGAGGTGCCAGATCGTAGAAGTAACCTCCTCCGGCAATATCCGGCTGGACACGCCAGGGTAAGTTGGTACTGTTGTAGTCGAGTGCTCGCGGAGGCTGGGCGAAACGTATCTGGACGTTGATGACATTTCCTATTTCTCCTTCTTCTACCAGTTGGCGTACTTTCTGGAAGTATGGCAGGTAACGGCGGTAATAAGCTACAAAACAGGGAATACCGGTTTCCTGCGAGATGCGGTTGATGCGGGCACAATCTTCGTAGCTGGCTGCCATCGGTTTTTCGATATAGACAGGTTTTCCTGCTTTCATTGCCATGATGGCAAAAGTAGCATGCGATGAGGGAGGAGTGGCAATGTAAATAGCGTTCACGTCTTCATCGCCTATCAGTTCCTGAGCATCGGTATACCATCGCGGAATGTTGTGTCGGCGTGCGTACGATTTTACTTTTTCTTCATCACGGCTCATTACAGCTACGACTTTCGAACCGTCTATCATGTTGAAGGCCGGACCACTTTTCTTTTCTGTCACTTCACCACAACCGATGAACCCCCAGTGTACATTATCTAATTTTATCATAGCTAACGGTATTAGTTAAAGTATTTATTATATAAGTTTTTGTATGCTTTGGTCTGGATAAAACTGTCCATCCACACGTTCAGACTGTCCAGCAGGGCAGGAGAGTGCTTACTTACTCCCCAGGCATAAAACTGGGTGAAGCTGATGTCTGTATTTATATCCAGATTCGGAAATTCGTCTATAGACGCTTGGGCTATGTTTTCATCGCATACTGCATAGTCGATGTCTCCACCCGAAACCATGGCCAGCAATTGTTCGGGGCCGTACAAATCAACCTCGTCGATATAGATTGTATCGGCTATTTCACTGATGAGGTTATGGATACGCAACAAGGCAGGAGAGCCTTTGATCACGTGAAGATGTTTATTGGCTAGGTCAAGCTGGCTATGGATATACAAGCTGTCCTTTCCCTCTTCTTTTTTCCGTTGTACCAATACTTGTTTGCTCAACAGCAATGTCCGGGTGAAAAGCAGCGAATCTTTCAGCTGTGTGGTTACGACAGTTCCAGTTGCCAGAATGTCATATTGTCCGCTGATAAGTCCTTTCAGCCGCTTCTCGAAACTCATTTCCGGGGTAATTTCCAGCTTCAGGCCTTTTTCGGATGCAAAAAGGTTCAGTAATTCGTAATCAAATCCCTGCAAGGTATCTTCTGTTACATGATAGCTTACGGCATTGTATTCGGTTACCGCACGAAGAATCCCCGAACTGGCTATCTCGGCATAGTCGCGTGGAGAGAAAACGGGGCGTAGCTCTTTCTGCGTGTTCAGTATGATAATGCCTGCTGCGATGGCCAGGGCTATAATGCCATATCGTAACCAATTTTTTTTCATAGTCACATCGGTTTAATCGAAGAAATTCCATGACAATCCGAATTTCAGCAAGCGAGGATTCAGCGGGTAGTGAGGAGCCAGGAAATAGCTCTTTTCTCCTTGTCCTTGAATCAGGTTGTACATGGCTATGAAGATACGTGTACGTTTCAGGTGGAGATTGATATATCCGTTCAACAGCGGGTAACCGCCCAGTTTGTAGCGGGTCTCTTTGTTCTGCAAATAAAATTGTCCGATAGCCGGAGTATAATCGGGTGCATAATACTGTGTGAAGTAACGTACGTCTGCTCCCATTTCTATTTGCAGCACTTTCTTCGCCAAACCGAATTTGATATATAAATTGTGGTAGAGAGTCAGTTCCGGTAACGGGAGGACATCCTGATTACTCGATTTCTGATAAGTAATTTCATTGTCGAGATGGAAGATACCCAGCTTGAAATCTTGTCTCAGAGCTGCACTGAAGACTTGTATGTTGCCGGAATTCTGTTTTACAGCTACGTCGTTCTTGTAAGTCGTGACTTCTTTACCTGAAGACGTTTCTGTATATTTTACAGAAGTATTATCCAGGTACGTATAGTTCTTTATATTTTCTACTCCGGCTTTAAGCTGGGTTTTCCAGCGGTCTACACTCAGCTTTCCTTCGATTCGGGTACGCATGATTTTAGACAAATCGTTATTATCCCACCAGTAATGTTTGGAGTGGAAATGTCTGTAGTAAAAAATCGGATTCAGGTTTTTGATATAAGCATTGGCTTCCAGACGCACCGTATCACTGAACAGACGGAAGTTCAGGTCGCCTTTACCTTGTATCTGAAATTGTCCGGCATCTTCTCCTACAAGAGCGATTTCTCCCATTACGTTGTAGTGTAAGGTCTGTCCCTGTTCCTTAATGAGTTGACCACCTGCTGAAATCGTATTTTCCACATAGTCGGTAGGTATGCGCTGACCAGGAGTGCGGGCAAGGGTATCGGTCATGGTAAAACGTCTGTATTCATGACTCATGAAAGCCGTCAGTCCTGCCTTTGCCCATTTGTTGAATCCTTCGCGTAAAGATATGCCGATAGTATTTTTTACAGCCAGTTGTTTTGTCTCGTCACGCTGCACATCGGTAAGGTAATTGTTCTGGAAGTATTGCTGGTTTTGAGCCTCGTCGTAGGAAATATATTTACGACGGTTGATGTCTACCTTGACGGTATGCAGGAAGCTCGTTACAGGAACAAATATTTCTGTGTTGACTGTATCTTTAGCATCCGGATTTTCACGGTAGAATCCCACGTTATAACGGTGGGTTAAAAAAGCGTGATAGCCCGTATTATGGTTCCATACCTGCGACAGGTTCGTCGGAATTTCATCATTGGCATATACCTTTCCGCCTTCTGCCATGTCCAGCGGACGGGTAACATACCGGTCGTCTACAATACCACCGTTCTCGGCAACCTTCAGGTTGTCGTTGATGAAACTGAAATGCATGTTGTATTTATCGCCGAGGTAGTAGGCAAAAAGGTTTCCGTTGAACAAGGCTGTAGACTGGTTCATGTATTTTCCACGTCCATATACATAGTCGATGTTGAATCCGAATCCCAGTCGTTTGTTTGCATTTACGGCAAAATAAGCCTTGAAACGCTCTTCTCCGTCAGAGCTTCCTCCTTGCTTGTAGTAAGTAAGATTGGTGAAAGGAGATTTGGTGTTGGTATATACCA
>ERZ827104.3007-NODE-3007-length-12316-cov-6.615203_pt1 | contig 12316 bp, 9 predicted proteins | sample MGYA00519781_ERZ827104 | MGnify/ENA primary metagenome ERZ827104 (study PRJEB31778, sample SAMEA3449257) | human gut metagenome | biome: human gut; feature: human-associated habitat; material: faeces | place: United Kingdom | collected 2010/2012 ... | reverse complement strand
GCGAGAATTTTCATTGCTGCGCCTCCGCTTCTGCCGCGCCGAATTCCTTCGTCATAATGATGGCGTCCTCTTTCGGGTGGTCATAGTAGTTTTTGCGGCGTCCCTCGCCGCGGAAGCCGCGGCTGCCGTAGAGCGCGATGGCGGCATAATTGCTCTCGCGCACCTCAAGCGTCAGAAACGAAAGGCCGCTGCCCTCGGCAAAACGGATGAACACATCGAGAAGCTGCCCCGCGACCCCGCCGCGGCGGCAGTCGGGACGGACGGCCATTTTGGTGATGCAGCCTTCGTCCACAACGGCGAGAAGCCCCGCGTAGCCGACGACGCTGCCGTTTTCCGCGTCCAGCGCGACTAAGAAGGCAGAGCAGGCATTTTCCAGTTCCTCTGCGAGCATATTGCGCGACCAGGGATTGGAGAAGCACTCGCGCTCAAGCTCAGCCACGTCGTTCAGATATTCGTTTGTCATCGGGACGATGCGCACTTTTTTCTTCAACTGTTCCATAGATGTCCTCCGGTTATTTGGCTTCGAGCCAGTTCTTGCCCCAGTGCGCTTCGGCGGTCAGGGGAACGGAGAGGTGCATGGCCCCTTCCATCTCTTCGGTGAGAAGTGCCGCGACCCGTTCCTTTTCTTCCTCCGGGCATTCGACGATCAGTTCGTCGTGCACCTGCAAGATGAGCTTTGCTTTGAGCTGTTCCTTTCGCAGCCGGTTGTCGACACGCACCATCGCAAGCTTGATGACGTCCGCGGCTGTGCCCTGAATGGGCATGTTGCGTGCCACGCGCTCGCCGAACGAGCGGGTATTGAAGTTGCTCGCGGTCAGCTCGGGCAGCGCGCGGCGGCGGTGCATCAGCGTTTCGACATAGCCGCGCTCTTTCGCCTGCGCGACGACCTCGTCCATATAGCGGCGGATGCCAGGGAAGCGCTCAAAGTACGTCTCGATATATTCCTTCGCCTCGTACACCGGCACGCCGATGTCCTGCGCGAGCGAGAAGGCGGAAATGCCGTACACGATGCCGAAGTTGACGGCCTTCGCGTGCGAGCGCATCTGCTTTGTCACCTGCTCGGCTGGCACGCCGAAGACCTGCGAGGCGGTGACGGTGTGAATGTCCTCGCCGGTCAAAAATGCCGTGCGCATCGCCTCATCGCCCGCGATGTGGGCGAGCAGGCGCAGCTCGATCTGGCTGTAGTCCGCGTCGACGAGCACGCAGCCGCTTGCTGGGACGAACATCCGGCGAAATTCGCTGCCGAGCTTTGTGCGCGTGGGGATATTCTGGAGGTTCGGTTCAGTCGAGCTGAGGCGGCCCGTCGCTGTGACAGTCATCTGGAAGCTTGTGTGGATGCGCCCGTCGGGCGCGATGACCTTCAAAAGTCCGTCGCAATAGGTCGAGCGGAACTTTGCGTACTGGCGGTATTGCAGCACCTCTTCGACGATGGGGTTCTCCCAGCGGAGCTTTTCAAGCACGTCCGCGTTCGTCGACCAGCCGGTTTTCGTCTTTTTGCCGTGCGGCAGCTGCAAGCGTTCAAAGAGCACCTCGCCGAGCTGCTTGGGAGAGTTGATGTTGAACGGCCCGCCCGCTTCCTCGCAGATATGCTGCTCGAGCGTTTTGAGCTGCGCCTCCATTTCGCTGCCGAAGGCTGCGAGGGCATTTGCGTCCACGCGCATGCCGGTGTGCTCCATGCGCGCGAGCACGGCGCAGAGGGGAAGCTCCACCTCATAATAAAGCTCGTGCAGCTCGCGCTTTTCAAGTTCGGGGGCAAAGGTTTCATACAGCGCGTCGACGGCGCTGGTGTAGATGTGGAAGGCTGCTTCGGCCTCAGCTGTGTTGCCAAGCATCGAGAAGGCCTCGCTGTCCAAGTGCTTCGGCTCGGCAAGTGTCTGGTGGAAGTAGGCGGCAAAAAGCGAGGCGATGTCGTACTTGCCCGCCGTTGCGTCGAGAAGGTAGCCCGCAAGCGCCGTGTCGAAAACGAAGCCCTCGATGGGAAGATCGTTTTCAAGCAGCGTGCGCTGGAGATCTTTTACATTGTGGCTGACCTTCTTGATGTCGGAAGAAAAGAGCGCGCGCAGGAGAGCATTCCAGTCGCCCTCATAGCGGTTGAAGTAGAACTCAGCGGAGACGGCGGTATGTTCGCCCGTATCGCAGTCGACGATTACGCCTGAGAGGTCGGACAGCGCCAGCAGCGTCACGTGCTCCGCCTTGCGGAAGAGCGCGAGATATTCTTCTGCCTTTTCCGCCGTGGTCACGGCCTCGGCGGTCACGGCGAGGTCGACCGGCGCTTCGGCGGCGGGAAGGTCGGCGGACGGCTTGAGGCTGTATTTTTCGATGAGTTTTGTAAACTCAAGCTTCATAAAGAGCGGATAGAGCGCCTCCGACGGAGCCTTTCGCAGGTTCTCCTGCGGGGCAAATTCGAGCGGCGCGTCGGTGATGATGGTCGCAAGATAAAAACTCTTGCGGGCGCTCTCTTCCCCCTCGGTGAGCTTTTTGATGACGTTCGGTTTTGCCTCAATGTCCGGCAGCAGGCGGTAGATCTCGTCGATGCTCTGGTATTTCTGAATGAGCGCCGTCGCCGTCTTTTCCCCCACGCCGGGAACGCCGGGGATGTTGTCGCTCGCGTCGCCCATCAAGGCCTTGAGGTCGACGATGTGGGCGGGGGCAAAGCCGTAGCTTTCGAAAAACGCCTCGGGCGTCATGTCCTTTGTCGTGGTCTGGCCCATGCGCGAGGAGATGAGCTTGACGGTCGTGTGCTCGGTGACGAGCTGCAAGGAGTCCTTGTCTCCCGTGGCAACGACGCAGTCCCATCCCTCTTTTTCACACTTGCGCGAGATCGTACCGATGAGGTCGTCCGCTTCAAAGCCTGCGAGCTCGTAGCGGGGAATGTTCATCGCGTCGAGCACCTCTTTGAGTACGGGCATCTGCATGGCAAGCTCTTCGGGCATGGCGTGGCGCGTGGCCTTGTAGCCCTCGTATTCCAGGTGACGGAAGGTCGGCTCGCGGCGGTCGAAGGCGACGCAGAGCGCCTCGGGCTTTTCTTCATCCAAAAGGCGCGAGAGCATCGTGAGAAAGCCGAAGATCGCGTGGGTGAAAAACCCGTCGCGCGTGGTGAGCGGACGGACGCCGTAATAGGCGCGGTTGACGATGGAGTTGCCGTCAAGCACCATCAATTTCATGGGAAGCACCTCCCAAAGTGCAAATTCTTACTAAATATAGTATAGCGCAAAGCAACCAAAAACACAACAAAAACCGCGCCGCCTCTCGGTGAGGAATGAGAAAGTATCGTGAGAATGAACAGAACGCTTGCAATTTCTTAGCAAAATGTTTATAATATTGACTGAAAATCTGTTATGCTTCCTAATTTTTTGTTAGGCTGGCGGGCAGAAAAAACAAACAGAAAGGGAGAAAACTATGGAAAAGCTATTTCAGCTCAAGGCCAACGGCACCACGGTGCGCACCGAGCTTCTTGCCGGTCTGACCACCTTTATGACCATGGCCTACATCATTGCGCTCAACCCGAACCTGCTGACCAACTTTGCCGTGGGTACGCCGCTGTGGAACGGCGTGTTCCTCGCCACCTGCATCGCCTCCGCCATCGGCACGATCTGCATGGCATTTCTTGCCAACAAGCCCTTCGTCATGGCGCCCGGCATGGGCCTCAACAGCTTCTTCGCCGTCGTTGTTGCCAACATCGCCGTCATCAACGAGTGCGAGTACGAAACCGCCTTCCAGGCGGCGCTCGTCATCATTCTGGTGGAGGGCATCGTGTTCCTGATCCTCACGCTCTTAAAGGTGCGCGAGAAGATCGTCGAGGCGATCCCCCTCGGCGTGCGCTACGGCATCGCCCCCGCCATCGGTCTCATGCTGATGAACGTCGGTCTCGGCTCCAACGTTGGCATCTATGCTGAGGGCAACGGCTTTGCAAGCCCCTTCTACATGATGCGCGACTTCTTCGGCGCGCTCACGCCCAGCATCATCAAGGGCAGCATGGGCGAGGTGGGCTACCACACGATGGTTCTCACCGTTGTGACGGCCTTCCTCGGCGTGTTCGTCATGGTTGTGCTTGCCAAGAAGGGCGTGAAGGCGGCGGTGCTGCTCGGTATGCTCTTCTCCTCCGTCATCTACTGGGCGGGCAGCGCCATCTTCCTGCATGTGAACCCCTTTGCAAGCCTTGCAACGGCAAGCTTTGCTCCGCCCTTTGCAGACATGGTCTCCACCACGCTCTTCAAGTTTGACTTTGCGGGCTTTGTGAACATCGGCTGGTTCACCGCCATCACGCTTGTCATCACCTTCTGCATGATCGATATGTTCGACACCATCGGCACCCTCGTCGGCACGGCCTCCCGCGCCGGCATGGTCGATGAAGAGGGCAACATGCCCAACATGAAGGAAGCGCTGCTCTCCGATGCCATCGGCACGGTCGCGGGCGCCTGCACCGGCACCTCCACCGTCACGACCTTCATCGAGTCCGCCTCCGGCGTGGAAGCGGGCGGCCGCACGGGACTTACCTCGCTCACTGCGGCGGTGCTGTTCCTTGCCTGCATGTTCCTTGCGCCCATCGCCGCCATCATTCCCGGCGCGGCGACCTCCGCCGCGCTCATCTATGTCGGCGTCCTGATGCTCCAGGGTCTCAAGAATGTAGACTTCGGCGACATGGACCAGATGCTGCCCGTGGCGGTCATGCTCATCGGCATGCCGATCTCCGGCTCCATCGGCCACGCCATCGGCCTCGGCCTCATCTCCTACACCTTCGTCAAGGTGCTCTCCGGCAAGGCCAAGGACGTGAGCGCGCTGACGTATGTGATCTCCGCGCTGTTCCTCGTCAAGTTCTTCGTCGTGGTGTAAGCGAGTATCAAGCTTTAAAAGAGCGTTCCTTTGGGAACGCTCTTTTTTCATGCGCTGCAATGTTCGGGAAAATTTATGAAATGCGCTCTTGACAGATCGGGGGGGCGGGATATTATTCTAAAGTTATGAAAAAGCAATTGACAAGCGGAAAGAAAAGAGGGAAAGCACATGCTTTATATTGACCACCTGAGCAAAGCCTTCGGCGAGAAGAAGGCCGTGGACGATCTGACGCTCCACATCGCGCCGGGCGAGATCTACGGCTTCATCGGGCACAACGGCGCGGGCAAGACCACAACGCTCAAGTCCGTCGTCGGCATCCAGCAGTTCGACGCGGGGACGATCACCATCGGCGGCCATTCCATTCAGGACGATCCCATCGCCTGCAAGAAAATGCTGGCCTATATCCCGGACAACCCTGACCTTTACGAGTTTATGACGGGCATCCAGTACCTCAATTTTATCGCCGACATCTTCGGCGTGGAGGCGGAAACGCGGCAAGCGCGCATCCGCAAGTATGCCGAGCTTTTTGCGCTGACGGACGACCTTGCCCAGCCCATCGCGGCCTATTCGCACGGCATGAAGCAGAAGCTTGCCATCATTTCCGCCTGGCTGCACGAGCCGAAGCTCATTTTGATGGACGAGCCGTTTGTCGGCCTCGACCCCAAGGCTTCGTATATCCTAAAGGGCATGATGCGCGAGGTGTGCGACGCGGGCGGCGCGATCTTCTTTTCGACCCATGTGCTCGAGGTCGCCGAAAAGCTCTGCGACAAGGTTGCCATCATCAAGGGCGGAAGGCTCATCCGCTCCGGCACGATGGAAGAGGTCAAGGGCGACGATTCGCTTGAGGAGGTCTTCCTTGAGCTGGAGGGCGAATCATGCTGAAAACGCTCGTCAAAAAGCAGCTGATGGAGATCTTCCGCAGCTACTTTTACAATGCCAAAACGAATCAGAAACGCTCAAAAAGCGCAGTCGTCGGATATATCGTGCTTTTCGCCTTTGTGATGATCGTCATCATCGGCGGAATGTTCACGGTGATGAGCATTGCACTTTGTGCGCCGCTCGCGCAGGTGGGGATGAGCTGGCTCTACTTTGCGATCATGAGCCTGATGGCGACCTTTCTCGGCGCGTTCGGCAGCGTGTTCAACACCTACGCGGGGCTGTATGCCGCAAAGGACAATGACCTGCTGCTCTCGCTCCCCATTCCGGTGCGGACGCTGATGGCTTCGCGCCTGCTCGGGGTCTACCTGATGGGACTTATGTACGCCGCGGTCGTCATCGTGCCGGCGGTCATCGTCTACTGGATGCGTGTCTCGGCAGCGCCGATGGTGATCCTCGGCGGCGTGCTGCTGACGGTGCTCATTTCGGCCTTTGTCCTTACGCTCTCCTGCGCGCTCGGCTGGCTCGTCGCAAAGGTCAGCCGCAGGCTCAAACGCAAGAATTTCATCACGGTCATCATCTCGCTCGCGGGTATCGCGGTCTATTATTTCTTCGTCTTTAAGGCGCAGACTGCCATGGAAGCGCTCATCGCCAACGCTGCGCTCTACGGCGAGAAGATCAAGGGTGCGGCGCATCCGCTCTATCTCGTCGGCTGTGTCGGAACGGGCGACGGGCGCGCGATGCTGCTCGTCTCGCTCATCGTCGCGGCGCTGTTTGCGCTGATGTGGGCGCTGCTCGCGCACAGCTTTTTGAAGCTTTCGACCGCGACGGGCGCGTCGGAGCGCGCTGTCTACCGCGAGAAGACCGCCAAGCGCCAAAGCGCGGACGCGGCGCTTTTCAAAAAGGAGCTTGCGCGCTTTACGGCCAGCCCGAACTATATGCTCAACTGCGGACTCGGTATCCTGCTGCTGCCGGTCGCGGGCGTGGCGCTCGTGATCAAGGGCGGGGAACTCCTGCCGCTTTTGCAGATGGCCTTCGGCAACCGCGGCGGCTGCGTGGAGGTGCTGCTGTGCACGGGTGTGTGCACCATCGCGGCGATGAACGACATGGCGACGCCCTCTGTTTCGCTCGAGGGGAAAAACCTCTGGCTTGCACAGTCGCTGCCGGTCACGCCCTGGCAGGTGCTGCGCGCAAAGCTCAAGGTGCAGCTTGCGCTCACGGCGATCCCGGCGCTCGTGCCGCTTGCGTGCATGGTGCTTGTGTTGCCGCTCACGCCCGCGCTGCCGCTCATTTTCGTCACGGCGCTTTCGTACATCGCCTTTTCCGCCTGCCTTGGGCTGACGCTCGGTGTGATGCGGGCGAACCTTACATGGACGAATGAGCTTGCGCCCGTTAAGCAGAGCCTTGCGGTGGCGATCGCCATGTTTGGCGGCTGGGCCTACGCGCTACTGCTCGCGGGGCTGTATCTGCTGCTCGGCTGGCGCATCGGCGCGGCGGTGTATCTTGCGCTTGTCTCGGCTGCAACGATCGCGGCGGCGCTCGCGCTTCTCAAGTGGCTCAAGACGAAGGGCGCGCAGCGTTTAGCCGCGCTGTAACAATAAAACGAAAGGGAGACGGTTCCAAGTCGAACCGTCTCCTTTTTTTGTCTCAGCACTCCATGTGCTTGCCGAGAAAGCCCGCAATGGCCTGGGCGAGTTTGTACTCCGTTTCGCCTGCGTTGGATTCCCCTTCGGTGCCGACAAAGACCACAAGCCCCAGCGCGTCGCCTTCGGAAATGATGGGCGCAGCGATGAGCGCGCAGTAGCGGTCGAGCGACTCGGTGACATAGACGCTGCGCTCGCTCGGCGCGGCGCGGTAGATGCCGCGTCCTTCCATGATCTGCTCTAGCTGAGGGCTAATGCGCTTGCCGATGAGGTCGCGGCGCGCGCTGCCCGCCGCGGCGATGACGCTGTCGCGGTCGGTGACGGCGACCGTCGTGCCAGTCGATTTGCTCAGCGTTTCGCAAAGCTGCGCGGCAAACTCGTCCACGCCGCCCATAAGGGAATATTTTTTGAAAATGACCTCTCCGTCCTTGCTCGTGTAGATCTCCAACGGGTCGCCCTCGCGGATACGCATGGTGCGGCGGATCTCCTTGGGGATGACGACACGGCCGAGGTCGTCGATCCGTCTGACAATTCCGGTTGCTTTCATCTATCAAAACTCCTTTTATACTCGATAAACTGCACTTAGTCTTTGGAAAAGCCGCCAATTTATCCAAAGGCGGCGTTGGAAGATTTTACAGCCTGCGGACAAACCACCGAATCAGATGTTCTCTGATCCGGTGGTTTGTAATTTTTGCCGAATCTCTTCCTCTGCTTTTCGATCATACCGCCGAATTCTTACGCATCACTTGCGAAAACGGAGCAAACCCCTTATAGTTAAAATGTTATACTGCGCGTTGCGTGGCGCGGAATAAAAAAGGAAATGGTGCGATGTGATGATGAAGAGAGCAAAGCTGACAGCACAGCAGCAGAAAAAACGAGACGTCCTGTTGGACGTGCTGACGGTTCTGTTTGCCTGCCCGCTCATCTCGGCGGCGATCGCAGTATTCAATGTGCCGAACGATATTGCGCCGGGCGGCGTAGCCGGTCTTTCCACGGCGCTGGCAGAGGTGTTCCCGCCCATCAGCGTGGGCGTGTGGATGGTCATGCTGAATACGCCGCTGCTGCTTGCAGCATGGCGCAGATTCAAGCGCCGTGCGCTTGTCATGACGCTTGCGGCCACGGGTTCCGTCGCCGTGCTGGTAGACGTTTTTGGAATGCTGCTGCCGGCCTACTCCAATAATCCTCTGCTCGCGGCGATCGCGGGCGGCACGTTCACGGGCCTCGGCGCGGGACTGCTGCTGCAAAGAGGGATCAGCACCGGCGGAACAGATCTTCTGGCACTGCTGCTGCGAAGGATCTTTCCGAATCTGCGCACGGGAATGCTGATGCTCTGCATCGACATCTCGGTCGTCACCTTTGCGGTCATCGTCTTTAAGGATATCGAGGTTGCCCTGTATTCAGCGATCGCGATTTTCATTGTTTCGAAGATCGTCGACGCCATTGCACAGGGCGTGGACTATGCCAAGGTCATCTACACCGTGACGGAGCACGGCGACGAGGTCTCGCGCGCAGTTACGGAACGCGCCGACCGCGGCACGACGATCGTGAAGGCGCAGGGAGGCTATGCGCGCGGTGACAAGCAGATCGTTATCACCGTTGCCCGCCGCAACAGCCTTGCGCAGATCCTGCGGATCATCAAGGAGACCGATCCGGGCGCTTTTACCTTCGTCACCGACTCGACCGAAGTGCACGGTCAGGGGTTCAAGGTGCAGTAGAAGTTCTCTCAAGTCAAATAAAGCATCTGCGGAAGCGCGCTGTATCCGGATCATGGCGGCTGCTTTTCGTGTGATAAAAGGAAAAACCACGTGCCGCGGCACGTGGTTTTCGGCTGCTTCGCTTACAGCAGCGGGGCAATGATGCGCATGGCCGGGCCGATGAGCTTGCGCAGGAAAGGATCGTTTTTGAGCAGTTCGTAGTCTGCGCGGACGCAGTGCGTGAGCGTTTGCTGAAAATCGCGCTCGATGTTGGCGATCTCCGGGGTCTCGTAGAGGTAGGAGGCGCACTCGAAATGGTGGTACAGGCTGCGATAGTCGAGGTTGATCGTGCCGACGACGGCCTTGCGGTCATCGCTGACAAAGACCTTGGCATGCACAAAACCCGGCTCATACTCGTAGATCTGCACGCCGTTTTCCAAAAGGCGGCGGTAATAGGTGTGCGCGAGCGAGAAAGCGATCTCTTTATCAGGCACATGGGGCAGAATGAGCTGCACCTCCACGCCGCGGCGCGCGGCGTAGGTCAGCGCCGTGACCATCTCGTTGTCCATGATGAGATACGGCGTCATGATGTGCACATAGCGATTGGCGCGATTGATGATGTCCAGATACACCATTTCGCCGACGAGGTCACGGTCGAGCGGACTGTCGCCGTAGGGAATGACATAACCCGGCGTCTTTTCACGCGGCGGCTGCGCAATATCGAGATACTGCCGGTAGCTTTCCGGCGCGAAGTGGAGGGAGCTGACGTCCCACATCTGCAAAAACATCAGCGTCAGGCTGCGCACGGCGTCGCCGCGCAGGGCGATGGCTGTGTCCTTCCAGTGGCCGTAGCGCGAGGAGAGGTTGATGTACTCGTCGGAGAGGTTGATGCCGCCCGTGAAGCCGACCTTGCCGTCGATGACCATGATCTTGCGATGGTCGCGGTAGTTGTAGTGCGTGGAGACGAACGGGCGCAGCGGGGCGAACATCTTGCAGGCGATGCCGAGCTTCTGAAGCTTTTTGGGATAGTTGTAGGGCAGCAGCGCCACGGCGCAGGTGCCGTCGTACATGACGCGAACCTCCACGCCGGCGTTGACCTTTTCTTTCAGAATTTCCAGCACGCGGCCCCACATGTAACCCTCTTTGACGATGAAATACTCAAGGAAGATGAAGTGTTCGGCCTTTTGCAGCTCATCGAGCATCACGTCGAATGCGTCGTCGCCGAGCGGGAAATACTCCGTCTCGGTGTTCCGGTAGCAGGGAAAGCCGCAGGAACTGAGATAGGTGGCAAGATTCCGAAGCCCTTCCGGCAGCTCTTCGCTCGGGCAAGCGTCATCACAGAGGGTGAGGTCTTCCGTCTGCGCCAGAATGTCGTTGTAGCGGCGGATCATCAGCCGGTGGCCAAGGTCGGTTTTGATGTAGATATACAGGATCAAACCAAAGACGGGCAAAATGGCGAGAATGAAAAACCACGTGAGCTTGATGGTCGGGTTGTCGTCGTTTCCGAAGAGAAACAGCACGACCGCGGCGGAGAGCAGCGAGCTGCCGCCCCAGAAATAGGGGAGGAAGCCCTCCAGATAGCGGAAGCCGGCAAACAGAAACAGGATCTGGACGATCAGCGACACAATGATGATGCCGGTGCGGCCGAATACGATCTGGATCAGCTTGCGTTTGCCTTTTTCGAGCAGCAGAATGCGATTGTCTTCTTTTTCCATAGATGTCCTTTCTCAGACTGACCGTGCCTGCGGGGCGGCGCGGGGCGTAACCCTATACTAAAGGCATATTTACTTCATCATAGCATGACTTTTGAAAAAAGCCAACCTGTTTTCGCGGGGAAACGGGCGCGGCGGCGCGAAACGGCACTTGGCGATTTCGCCTTCCTGTGTTAGAATAAGAAAAAAGGAAAAAGGAGCGGGCAGATGGAAAAGGCAACACAACTCCACAATATCCCGCCGCTGTACGATAAAAGTTCCCGCGTGCTGATCCTTGGCTCGTTTCCATCGGTCAAGTCGCGCGAGGCGGCATTTTTTTACGCGCATCCGCAAAATCGCTTTTGGCCGACACTCGCCGCCGTTCTGGACGAGGCGACGCCGAAAACGGTCGAGGACAAGCGCTCTCTCGTTCTACGGCATGGCATTGCCCTGTGGGATACCATCGGCTCGTGCGAGATCGCGGGCTCGTCGGATGCGAGCATCACGAACGTTGTGCCGAACGATCTGCGCGTCATTCTGGAGACGGCGGATATTCAGGCCATTTTCTGCAACGGCGGCACATCGTACGCAAGCTACAATAAATACTGCCGCGCGATGACGGGGCGCGAAGCGGCCGAGCTGCCGTCTACCTCACCTGCAAACGCGCGCTGGACGCAGGATAAGCTCTTGCACGCATGGCGCGAAGCGCTTTTACCTTACCTGTCGGAGGTTTGACAAAAGTTGACAAAACGGGCGCAAGGGGATATGATACAGCGCGCGTAACGAAAAGGAGAACGATCCATGGCAGATAAAGCAGTCTCTCTTCGCGGGGAGCAAACCGTATTATTCACGAACCGTCAGCTTGTTGCCTTGATGTGGCCGCTGCTGCTCGAGCAGTTTTTGGCCATCACGGTGGGACTTGCTGACTCGCTGATGGTGGCGACTGTCGGTGACGCGGCGATCAGCGCCGTATCGCTGGTCGATTCGATCAGCAACCTGATGATCTACATTTTCTCTGCCATGGCGACCGGCGGCGCGGCTGTCGCGGGACAGTACATCGGGCAGAGGCAGAAAGAGGACGCCTGCCATGCAGGCCAGCAGCTCATTGCGCTGCTGGCCGCGGTGTCGGTGTTCTTTGTGGCGCTGCTGTATCTGTTTCGCGCGCAGGTCCTGACGGTGATGTTCGGCCACATCGAGCCGGACGTCATGGCGGCGACGAATACCTATTATTTATATGTAATGGCGTCCATTCCCGGCATTGCGCTCTATAACGGCGGCGCGGCGCTTTGGCGCACGATGGGCAGAAGCGACATTTCTCTCAAGGTCTCGCTGCTGATGAACGGCATCAATGTGGCGGGCAACGCCATTCTGATCTTCGGTTTCGGCATGGACGTGGCGGGCGTTGCGATCCCGACGCTCGTGTCCCGCACGGTTGCGGCGGCGGTGATCCTCGGCATGCTCTTCAATGACAAGCTGACGCTGCACCTCTCCAATGTGCGCGCATTCCGTCTGGACATGCGCCTGATGAAGAACATCTTCTACATCGGCGTGCCAAGCGGCGTCGAAAACGGCATGTTCC
>ERZ827104.3004-NODE-3004-length-12321-cov-3.626121_pt1 | contig 12321 bp, 13 predicted proteins | sample MGYA00519781_ERZ827104 | MGnify/ENA primary metagenome ERZ827104 (study PRJEB31778, sample SAMEA3449257) | human gut metagenome | biome: human gut; feature: human-associated habitat; material: faeces | place: United Kingdom | collected 2010/2012 ... | reverse complement strand
CTGGTGCCGTCGGAGGAGAATGCCGCCGTGATCGCCGATTTCTTCCCGGAAGTCACGCAGGAACAGGTGCTGGATTCCCTCCGGGGCATGGTCTTTTATCTGGATCTGCTGGTGGCGCCTTCAGCCCTGAAACGCTGGGTGATCTTCACCGCCCTGCGCCTGGCAGGTCAGTTTGAGAAGCTGGGCGGGCTGGTGGTCGGCCCTGACCCGGAACCCCGGTGTGAGGACAGCAATGCGGAACTGCTCCGGCGGTTCGATCGGGCAGCGGAACTGGCAGCCCGGCTCATCGGGGACTTTGACCGGGTGGTGGAGAGCGGTCAGGCAGAGGACCCCATCTATGGGCGCACCTTTGATCCCAAGCCGGAACAGGAGGCAGCAAACGCATGAACAAACTGAAACTCACCCCGGCGGAGCGCAGCTGGGTTCTCTACGATGTGGGCAATTCCGCATTTACCCTGCTCATTGCCACCATCATTCCCATCTACTTCAACTTCCTGGCGGAGGAGGCCGGGCTTTCCAATGTGCAGTACCTGGCCTACTGGGGCTATGCGGCATCGGCTGCCACCCTGCTGGTGGCGGTGCTGGGGCCGGTGTTCGGCACCCTCGCCGATACCCAGGGCTACAAAAAGCCCATCTTCCTGCTGTTTCTGGGTGTGGGACTGATTGGCTGCATCGCCCTGGGCTTTGCCGCCCACTGGCTCTGGTTCCTTCTGATCTTCGTGGTGGCCCGGGTGGGCTATTCCGGCAGCCTGATCTTCTACGATTCCATGCTCTCGGACATCACCGATGCCGACCGCATGGATCATGTGTCCTCCCAGGGCTATGCCTGGGGCTATATCGGCAGCTGCATTCCCTTTGCCGGATGCCTGGCTCTGGTGCTGGGGGCCGGTGCGCTGGGGCTTTCCATGGTCACTGCCATGGGGCTCTCCTTCGGCATCACCGCCCTTTGGTGGCTGGGCTTCACCCTGCCGCTGCTCCACCGGTATGAGCAGAAGCACTTCGTCGAGCGTCAGCCCCATGCCATCCGGGAGAGCTTTGCCCGGCTGGGCCGGACCCTTGCCAGCGTGCGGCAGGAGAAGAAAATCTTCCTCTTCCTGCTGGCCTTCTTCTTCTACATCGACGGCGTCTACACCATCATCGACATGGCTACCGCCTACGGCGAAGCCCTGGGACTGGACAGCACCGGCCTGCTGCTGGCGCTGCTGCTCACCCAGGTGGTGGCGTTCCCCTTCGCCATCCTGTTCGGACGGCTGGCCCGGAAGTTCTCGGGCGATCAGCTGATCCCCCTGTGTATCCTGGCCTACTTCGGCATTGCCGTCTTTGCCATGTTCCTGCGCACTCAGGCGCAGTTCTGGATGCTGGCGGTGCTGGTGGGCATGTTCCAGGGCGGCATCCAGGCGCTGTCCCGTTCCTACTTTGCCCGGATCATTCCCTCCAGCCAGTCGGGTGAATACTTCGGTCTGCTGGACATCTGCGGCAAGGGTGCCTCCTTTATGGGCACCACAGTGGTGAGCGTGGTCTCCCAGATCACCGGCAATATCAGCCTGGGCGTGGGCATGATCGCCCTGCTCTTCCTGGTGGGGCTGATCCTCTTCCGCCAGGCGTCCAGGATTCCATCCTGACCGGGTCTTTCCGGAACGCAAAAAAATCCCCGTGCGTACTGCACGGGGATTTTTATTATGCCTTATTGGGGAGATGCCTTAGTCCCGGGGGAACTTGATGGCAGCCTGTGCCGCAGCCAGACGGGCAATCGGCACACGGTAGGGCGAGCAGGATACATAGTTGAGTCCAACCTTGTGGCAGAACTCTACCGAAGCGGGATCGCCGCCATGCTCACCGCAGATGCCCAGCTTGAGGTTCGGCTTCACCGAGCGGCCCAGTTCAGTGGCACGCTCAATGAGCTGGCCTACACCCCGGAGATCCAGGGTAGCAAAGGGATCGAAGTCGAAGATCTTCTTGTCATAGTAGCTGCCCAGATAGGAAGCAGCATCGTCACGGCTCAGGCCGAAGGTCATCTGGGTCAGGTCGTTGGTACCGAAGGAGTAGAAGTCAGCCTCGGTGGCGATCTCATCAGCCAGCAGAGCGGCACGGGGAGTTTCCACCATGGTGCCGATCATGTACTTCAGGTCGCTGTCGTGAGCCTTGAGAACAGCCTCGGCAGCAGCCACGATGATGCCCTTGATATAATTGAGCTCCTTGAGGTCGGTGATGAGCGGAACCATGATCTCGGGTACAAACCGCCAGTCCTTGTGAGCCTCGGTTACAGTGATGGCAGCCTCGATAATGGCCTCGGTCTGCATCTTGGCGATCTCCGGATAGGAAACAGCCAGACGGCAGCCACGGTGACCCATCATCGGGTTGACCTCATGCAGCTCTACAATGGCCTTTTCCAGAGCAGCGGGAGTGGTCTCCAGCTCCGCAGCCAGAGCTTCCAGGTTCTCGCCCTCCTTGGGCAGGAACTCATGCAGCGGCGGGTCGATGAGACGGATGGTCACAGGCTGGCCCTGCATGGCCTCGAATACCTTGATGAAGTCCTCACGCTGCATCACATGCATCTTATCCACAGCCTTCTGGCGCTGGGTCTGGGTCTTGGCAAGGATCATCTCCCGGACAGCCTTGATCTTCTGCTCATCGAAGAACATGTGCTCGGTACGCACCAGACCGATGCCCTCCGCGCCGAACTTATAAGCCTGAGCGGCATCGGCAGGGGTTTCAGCATTGGCACGGACCTGCAGCTTGCGGAACTTGTCGGCCCAGCCCATCAGACGGCTGTAATCGCCGCTGAGACCAGCGCCCACAGTGGAGATCTTGCCCAGGTAAACACGACCGGTGGAGCCATCCAGGGAGATGTAATCGCCCTCGTTGACGATGAGGCCGTCCACCTCGAAGCAGTGCTCGCCTTCCCGGATGGTGATGTCACCGCAGGAGGAGATGCAGCAGATACCCATGCCGCGGGCTACAACCGCCGCATGGCTGGTCATACCGCCGCGGACGGTGAGGATACCTTCGGAGATGTGCATGCCTTCGATGTCCTCGGGAGAGGTTTCCAGGCGCACCAGGATTACCTTCTTGCCTTCCGCTACCCATTCCTTGGCAGTTTCGGCGTCAAAGACTACCTGACCGCAGGCAGCACCGGGAGAAGCCGGCAGAGCAGTAGCCAGGATCTTGGCACGCTTGAGCTCGGCGGGATTGAACTGATCGTGGAGGAAGGCATCCAGCTGAGAGGGGTCAACCAGCAGGACAGCCTGTTCCTCAGTAATAAGGCCTTCGTCTACCAGATCGCAGGCGATCTTCATAGCGGCCTGGGCAGTACGCTTACCATTGCGGGTCTGGAGCATGAACAGCTTGCCGCGCTCAATGGTGAACTCCATATCCTGCATATCCTTGTAGTGCCGCTCCAGACGGGTGGCAATCTCCAGGAACTGATCGTAAACCTCAGGCATGAGCTGCTTGAGCTCATCGATGCTCTGGGGAGTACGGATACCGGCTACAACATCTTCGCCCTGGGCGTTGACCAGGAACTCACCGAAGAACTTCTTCTCGCCGGTGGCGGGGTTACGGGTAAAGGCAACACCGGTACCGCAGTCATTGCCCATATTGCCGAATACCATCATCTGCACGGTAACAGCAGTACCCCAGGACGAGGGAATGCCGTTCTGACGGCGGTAATAGATGGCACGGGGGTTATCCCAGGAGCGGAATACCGCCTTGACGCTCTCCATGAGCTGTACTTTGGGATCGGTGGGGAAGTCACGGCCGATGTGGCCCTTGTAGAGCGCCTTGAACTGCTCTACCAGCTGCTTCATATCATCAGCGTCCAGCTCGGTATCCTGCTTGACGCCCTTCTTCTGCTTCATCAGGTCGATGGCACGCTCGAAGTATTCCTTGGGAACTTCTGCCACGACATCGGCAAACATCTGAATAAATCTGCGGTATGTATCATAGGCAAACCGGGGGTTCTGGGTGAGCTTGGCAATGCCTTCCACCACTTCATCGTTGAGGCCCAGGTTGAGGATAGTGTCCATCATGCCGGGCATCGAGGCTCTGGCGCCGGAACGGACCGAAACCAGAAGCGGATTTTCCTTATCGCCGAGTTTCTTGCCCGCGAGTGCTTCCAGCTTGGAAACAAATTCGAAGATCTCCGCTTCGATCTCAGGGGCGATGGTCTTGCCGTCTTCATAATACCGGGTGCAGGCTTCGGTGGTCACGGTGAAGCCGTGGGGAACGGGCATGCCCAGGCTGGTCATTTCCGCCAGATTGGCGCCCTTGCCGCCGAGCAGTTCCCGCATCGAGCCATTGCCCTCTGAAAACAGATAAACATACTTCTTACTCACGATGTTTGACCTCTCCTTCATGAAATACCGAATACCACCGGAAAAAGTGGTATCCTTCTTTTGTTCGGGTTGTGTGCGCATGCTGTCGGATTCCGGCAGCATGCTTTGTCAAATGTTCAATCAACTATATTATACCAGTTGGATTTTCGTTTTACTATATGAATTCACTAAATGACTGTTTATTCTAATCATTTACCAAGGATTTTGACAAATTTGTCACCTGTTTGGCGCTTTTATACAAGGCTTCCATCAGAGATTTGCGATTTTGCAGGAAAAAATGCATTTATACCGCTCCTGCTCCTGCATCCGGCTGGGAAAATCCATGTAAAATCGGCGTAAAGAGCCAGTTTTGCATATAAGCAAGTGTTTAGAAACAAGCTGTCAGAAACAGGCATTGACTTTACTGATGCAAAGCGGTATGATAGGTCTGAGATCCCACAGAAAACAGACCGCAGGAGGAGAGAAAACCATGACCATAGCAGAACTGGCTGCCAAGTATGAGCAGTATGTGATCGATATGCGCCGGGAGTTCCATGAGAACCCGGAACTTTCGCACCATGAGGAACGCACTGTCCGCCGCATCCGGGAGGAGCTGGACAAGCTGGGCATTCCCAACATCACCGTGGGCCACAACAATGTGATCGGCACCCTGGAGGGCGGCAAGCCCGGCAAGAAGATCGCCATCCGTGCGGACATCGATGCCCTGCCGGTGGCAGAGGCCAACGAGGTCCCCTACAAGAGCAAGGTGGAGGGCGTCATGCACGCCTGCGGACACGATGGTCATGCTGCCATGCTGTTGGGTACTGCCCATGTCCTCAGTGAGATCCGGGATCAGCTCTGCGGCACTGTCTACCTCTGCTTCCAGGTGGCAGAGGAGATCGGCGCGGGCGCGGATGAGATCGTTGCCTACCTCAAGAGCATCGGCGGCGTGGATCAGGCCATCGGCACCCATCTGGCGGGCGGCGATCCCGCAGGCGTCATCAACCTGCCCGACGGCCCCATGATGGCAGGCGCCCTGGGCTTTGAGATCACCGTCAAGGGCGTGGGCGGTCACGGCTCCCGTCCCGACCGTGCTGTGGACCCGGTCAAGCCCGCCTGTGACATTGTGCTGAAGATCGCCATGATCCCGGCCCAGTACCACAACCCCTTCGATACCTGTGTGGTCAGCCCCTGCCAGATCACAGCCGGCAACAAGAACAACATCATTCCCGAAACCGCCTTCATCGCCGGCAATATCCGCTTCTTCAAGTATGGCGACGGCGATAAGATCTTTGCCAAGATCAAGGAAGTGGCGGAGAATACCGCCCGTGCCTATGGCACCGAAGCGATGGTCACCTCCCAGGTGATGTCCCCGCTGCCGGTCATCAACGATCCGGCCTGTGCCGCACGGGGCCGGGAGATCGCCCAGCAGGTGGGCCTGACCCTGGCAGAGCCCCGGGACCCCACAGCCGGTTCGGACAACTTCGCCGAGTTCCTGGCTGCCTTCCCGGGCTTCTACTGTGATACCGGTGCCTTCTGCACCCGTCCGGGCGCCTCGGGCAACCACCACAACCCCAACTTTGACCTGGACGAAACTGCCTTCAGGAAGGTAGTGGAGTTCTTTGCCACCTATACCGCCGATTTCCTCAAATAAGACGGCGCTGAGATGAAAAAAAGCTCCGGAGCAGACCGCTCCGGAGCTTTTTTATTTGGGGGTTACTGCAGGCCGCAGAGGTTCGACAGGGTAGCCGGCATCGAGAACCGGCAGCCCCGCTCGTCCATGGTGACTGCAATGCGTTCCAGCAGGGCGAGCACCTCACTGCCCGGCCCCTTGACGATGGTGGACATACTGCCGATCTCATACTCCAGCCCCGACTGCCGGATGATCTCCAGGGCTTCCTCGATCTCGTCCAGGAAAGTTTCGCTGCCCAGGGGGCAGAAGGTCAGCTGGCAGGAGAGCCAGTGTTCTTCGGGATTCTTATCGCACATCATAATCGCTTTACTTCCTCTCACTTGAATTGGGTGTCTGTTTTCTCTCATCTTATCACACATTGCCAGCCGGGGAAAGAGGGTTTCGGGCAGGAGCATTGCAGAATCTCCCGGCGGCATGATACAATAGCCGTGGAAAGCGGTTGTGCCTTTGGGGGCGGGATTTCGCTCCCATGGGCCGGTTATGCCGGCTTTGGAAACAGGAGGAAGCACCATGACATTTGACAGACAGGGATCCCAGAACACCGAAGCCACCCTGAAGCTGGCGATGGAAGCCGCCCGGGAGGAGGGAATCCACAAGATCGTGGTGGCGTCCTACTCCGGGGAGACCGCCCTGAAGCTGGCAGAGCTGGAGCATGAGGGCATCCGGCTGATCTGTGTGGCACGGGCCCGGGGCAAGACCGGACGCCCGGACGGCAATCTCTCCGGGGACACGCGGCAGGAGCTGGAAGCCCGGGGTGTGACGATCTGTACAGCCGCCCATGCCCTGAGCGGCGCCGAGCGGGGACTTTCGTCCAGACTGGGCGGGTTTGGCCCGGTGGAGGTGGCTGCCCATGCGCTGCGCATCCTTGGACAGGGCATGAAGGTGTGCGTGGAGATCTCGATGATGGCAGCCGATGCCGGTCTGGTGGAACTGCATGAGCCCATCGTCGCCATCGGAGGAACCGGCTATGGCTCGGATACCGCAGTGGTGATTCGTCCGGCGCCCACGGCGGAATTTCTGGACAGCAAGGTGGACCGGATCATCTGCATGCCCCGGAAGAACTGATTTTTTGGCTTGGGGCCGTTGCAGAACCGGCGGGAGCATGATACAATAAAAACAGTGTTAAACAAAACTAACCCAAGACAGGAGGAAGCAGCAATGACATTTGAGAAACAGGGCCCTCATAACACAGAGGCCGCACTGAAGCTGGCAATCGAAGCCGCCCGGGAAGAGGGCATTCACAAGATCGTTGTGGCATCGTCCACCGGCGCCACCGCCAAAAAGCTGGCGGAACTGGAGCATGAGGGCATCCAGATCATTGATGTGGGCTATGCCCGGGGTGTATTCGGCAAGCATGAGCCGCAGATGTCCGACGAGATGCGTCAGGACCTGGAGGCCATGGGTGTGACCGTCTATGTGGCATCCCATGCCCTGAGCGGCGCGGAACGGGGACTTTCCTCCAAGCTGGGCGGATTTGGCCCGGTGGAGGTGGCTGCCCATGCGCTGCGCATCATCGGACGCGGCGTAAAGGTGTGCGTGGAAATCTCCATGATGGCTGCTGATGCCGGTCTGGTGGAGCTGCATGAGCCCATTGTTGCCGTTGCCGGTACCGGTCATGGCGCTGACACCGCTGTGGTGATCCGTCCGGCGCCCACCGCCGAGTTCCTGGACAGCAAGGTGGACCGCATTATCTGCATGCCTCGTCAGGGCTGATGCTGCAGAGGGGCTTTCCTATGGGGAAGGCCCCTTTGTGATTTGGGAGGATATTGATATGCGTACAGTCTGCAAACCGGGCCATCCGGTGCCTTACAGCCTGCATGATATGCGGGTGAGCGACATTACACTTTCAGACGGACAGCTGACCCTTCCGTTTGAAACGGGACTGATCCGCATTGCCGAGCCCTGTGTGCAGGTGGACGGACGGGTCGTGCTCACCGGGGTGGAATCCTGCGAAGTGTGGCGGCTCAGTCCCAATGGGGAATACGGGAGCTTTTCCGGGAAAAAACAGACCTGGGAGAAGTTTTCCCGAAAGCATCCGGAGTTCTCCTTTGAGGTCACAGACGAGCTCTATGGATTCAACCAGGTGCGGTACGAAGGATACCTCTCCCTGCCGGACCGGGAAAAACTGACTGAATTCTGCATGGCAGTCTACTACACCGGCGATCTCATCTATGAAACGGAGGAATGAAGGTGTTCACCATTCGCAATGAACGCTCCGGGGACTGGGAGGCAGTGGAAACTCTGACCCGGCGGGCATTTTATAACCAGTATATCCCCGGCTGCATGGAGCACTATCTGGTGCATATCATGCGGGGACATGAGGACTTTATCCCCGAGCTGGACTTTGTAGCCGAGCTGGATGGGGAGATCATCGGCAATATTATGTATATCCGTGCCTGGCTCACCGACGCCGCCGGGAATGAGAAGCCGGTGCTCACCTTCGGGCCGGTGTGCGTGGCGCCGGAACATCAGCGCCAGGGCTATGGCAAGGCGCTGATGGAGCACTCCTTTGAGGCAGCCCGGGCGCTGGGCTATGACACCGTGGTGATCTTCGGCAGTCCGGCAAACTATGTGGCCCGGGGATTTGTCTGCTGCAAGAAGCACCGGGTGAGCGTGGAGGGCGGCAAATACCCCTCTGCCATGCTGGTGAAGGAGCTGGTGCCCGGGGTACTGGAGGGCCGGGACTGGACCTACCGGGACAGTCCGGTGATGGCGGTTTCCGAGGAGGACGCTCTGGCCTATGACAGCACCCTGCCGCCGATGGAGAAGCATTGGCAGCCCAGCCAGGAGGAATTCTATATCATGAGCCACTCCTTTGTGGACTGACCCGGACACGCAGCCGTTTTCCCCTGGAGAAGCGGCTGTTTTTTTGCCGAAAGCCTTTTCCGGGGCGGGCAAATCTGATAGAATAGCCTCAGAAACCCTGTTCAGAACGGGAAAAAAGGAGGTTTTTCCATGCATATCCTGCTGACTGCCATGCCGGAATCCCCGGGCACCTTCTGGGAACAGTTCACCGGGCATTTCCAGGCCGCTCTGGAAAACTCGGGCGTATTCCTGGCGGATGCCCTGTGGGCACTGATCAAGGTGGCGGCGATTTTTCTGGCGGCACGGTTCGCACTGGCGGTGGTGTCCCGGATGACCCGCCATGTGATGAATTCCGCCCGGTACCACCGCACCGAGTCGGGCGGAAAACGCACCGATACCGTCATGACCCTCACCCGTTCCTTTTCCCGGTACCTGATCTATTCCGTGGCGCTGGTGATGGCACTGGTGGAACTGGGGGTCGGGGATCTGGTCAATAACCTCATTGTCACCGCCGGAATCGGAAGCGTTGCCATCGGTTTCGGCGCCCAGAGCCTGGTGAAGGATATGGTCACCGGCTTTTTCCTCATGTTCGAGAACCAGTTCTCGGTGGGGGATTACATCAAGGTGGACGGGCAGGAGGGCTATGTGGAGGCCACTGCCATGCGGGTGACCTACCTGCGCACCTTCAAGGGGGAACAGATCATCATTCCAAATGGAAATATCTCCCAGGTGATCAACTACACCCGGGGCGGCTATACGGCAGTGGTGTCGGTGAAGGTGCCCTTTACCATGGATGCGGATACCGTGCTGGAGGCAGTGCGTCTGGCGGCAGAGCGTGCCTGTGCGGGCAACCCCGATGTGATCGAGCCGCCCAAACTCCGGGGTGTCACCGCCTTTGACCAGTACGGCTATGAGGTCACAGCGGCAGCCAAGGTGAAAGCCCTCACCCAATGGGGGTGCGAATGGGCCATCCGCCGGGAGATTCTCCGGGAATTTGCCGAGCGGGGACTGGAGATCGCCTCCATCTCGGGAGGAGCGGCCCCCGGACAGGCGGAAGTCCGGGAGAGCGAAGCCGCCGCCGCGGAACCGCCCACAGAAGCATAGACACAGAATAAAACAGCAGGAGCACCGCTCAGACCAGAGGGGGTTCCTGCTGTTTTTTGTATGGTTCAAGGGCTGGTTATTCGCTGTCCTGAGCGACCTGGATGGCCTCCCAGATGGGATCGGTATCGTCGGTGAAGATGAGCATATCGTCCTGGATGGTGAAGAACTCCCCGTTGGTACTGGTGCGCCCGAGATTGTCGGTGGCGATGAATACCACCCCGATCCAGCTGTCCGCTTCCATAGTTACCTCGATCTCCGGCAGCTGGAAGCTGTAAGCGGTCGCTCCTCCCTCCGGCAGGGGCAGGTCCTCCGCGGCCGGCACCGGCAGACAGTCCGCCAGCTTTTTGCCGTCCTGTCAGAGTTCCGCCCGCACGGTGGCGGCATGGACCTCCTGGGTCATCACATCCGCCAGCTCCGGCTGGTTCGGCACGGTGCAGGTGATGCTGCCACGGTTGCGCAAGGTGCAGGGCGTGCCGGCAACGCAGTCCTGGAAGATCAGGCCGGAATCCAGCGACAGCGGCGGGCAGGTGGTGGAACTGTACAGAGCTGGGATTATCCCAGCTTCCGGCGTTCGGCGGCAATGGTCTGTCCGATGGTCATGGTGGTGTCCCCCTTGTGTGTTTGCTGCCATCAGTATAGCCCAGATCCCCCGGATCTGTCCACCAGCCATGGCGTTGCAGACTGTCAACTGCCGGTTGCATCCGGGTATGGCGCACTTATTCATCCGGATCGTCCTCGTCCCAGAGCCAGGACAGATCCTCCGGGTCAGCCCAGTCGTGCAGTTCCAGCCAGAGCCAGCTCTCCCGGGGCAGCGGGAAGGAAAACTCCACCGGTTCCCGGGGGTCAGTACCGGCAGGATGGGCGTCTTTCCAGGCGGGCGGCAGTGCAAAACAGAAAAATTCCATGGCGGCATTCTCCTTTCTGGGCTATCCTATGTCAGCGGACAGATGGAGGTGATTGCCGGACAAGTCCGTCATTTCGCAAGATTAAAGCGCCGATTATTCAGAGCTGCATGGTGAAATCTTACAAAGAAAAAAGAATTTTTCGCCAAAGGGTTGACAATTCATTTTCGCGTGGTAAACTGAAACACAACAACCAGCCGCAAGGCTCGGCCCCGAAAAGAGAATATGTAACATGCAGAGATAGGGACAGGAAGGTTCCATCGGCTTTTTCCCAGAGAGCGCGCCCGTTTGGTGAGAGGGCGGCAGAAGCGGAGCCTTACAATCACCCTGGAGCAGTCGGCTGAACACCCCGTGCAAGTAAGCCGGACCGGAGCCTCCCCGTTATCATGGAGGGCGCATTGTTGGATGCGGCAGAGCGGCTGAAAGGAATCTTCCTTTCGGCAATAAGAGTGGTACCACGGAGCAGCACGCTTCGTCTCTTTGGAGTAATCCAAATGAGATGACGCGTGCTTTTTTATTTCCTTTTTTGCGGATTACATACCGTCTCTTTCACACAAAAAACTCAGGAGGGAATCAACATGAAAACCAAACGATTTGCAGCACTGGCCCTGGCACTGACCATGGCAATGGGAACCTTTACCGGATGCTCCGGCAATAACAGTTCGTCCACAGCCGATACCGGCGATACCATCCGCATCGGCGCCATTGCCCCGCTCACCGGCGGCGCATCGGACTACGGCATCACCGCTACCAATGGCCTGAAGCTGGCTGTGGAAGAGGTCAATGCCAATGGCGGTGTTCTGGGCCGTCAGGTGGTAGTGGACTATCAGGACGATGAAAACGACACCACCAAGGCTGTAAACGCCTACAACAAACTAAAGGGCGATGGCATGGTAGCTCTGTGGGGCGCTGTCACCAGTAAGCCGGCGATCAGCGTATCCTCCAAGGCCGCCAAGGACAATCTGCCCATGATGACCCCCACCGGCACAGCCACAGCCATCACCGAGGCAGGCAGCAATGTATTCCGTACCTGCTTCCTGGATGCCACCCAGGCCAAGGCCATGGCAGATTATGCCGCAAATGAGCTGTCTGCCCAGAAGGTAGCCGTGCTCTACGACATCACCGATGACTACTCCCTGGGCGTAGCGGAATCCTTCAAGGCAGAGGCAGAAGCCAACGGCCTGGAGGTCGTAGCCTTCGAGAGCTTCCAGAGCACCGATACCGACTTCAAGAGCCAGCTTTCCAAGATTGCCGCGGCTGATCCGGATGCCCTGTATGTGCCCTCTTACTACAACACCAACGCCCTGATCGCAATCCAGGCCAAGGAAGTGGGACTGGATGCCCAGCTCCTGGGTGCGGATGGCTGGGACGGCGTGCTCAGTGCTCTGGATGAGAACAACAAGAGCGCAGTGGAAGGCGTAGTCTTCACCAATCACTTCACCGCGACCGATCCCGATGCCAAGGTACAGGATTTCGTAACCCGGTACAGAGAGGCTTATGGCAG
>ERZ827104.2999-NODE-2999-length-12342-cov-4.711809_pt1 | contig 12342 bp, 11 predicted proteins | sample MGYA00519781_ERZ827104 | MGnify/ENA primary metagenome ERZ827104 (study PRJEB31778, sample SAMEA3449257) | human gut metagenome | biome: human gut; feature: human-associated habitat; material: faeces | place: United Kingdom | collected 2010/2012 ... | reverse complement strand
TGTGGACGAGGAAATGCGTAACAGGCTGCAAGTGCGCCTTATTACCCGCACCCTTGCTTTTCATGTAGGATAATCTTTTAGCCCATGCGGGGAGCGTGTCCCCTTTCCACGCTTCCCGTTATGGGCTATTTGTCGTTCCGCAAAAGCATATCCGCTGTTGATGTGCTTTTGCAGGCCGACAAAGCCTATTGTTCTTTGACAAAGAAAGCGGCCTTTGGTGCGCAGCATAACAGGCAAACGGGTACATTCCGTCTGTACCGAGCCAGTCGGCGGGTACGCCATGACAGCTTTTCCCCATAGGGGAAAAGCCGAGCGAGAACTACCGCGCCGTAAAACAGGTTTAGCAGCTTGTGGGCGACGACATACAAGGCGGCACAATGATACTCCCGCGTTGAACACCCTCAAAGTATTGCGCGGCGCACCCATAAGCATGGGCCGGGGTGAAACTCCCGTGAGGTTGCAGCTAACAACCGCCCGTTTCAGCCTTATTTCTCATATCGTACAAGCCGGAGCGCATATTCTGTACTATGCCGCTAACCGGGAGGGAAAGAAGATGATTACCAAGTTACAACTTCAACAAATGAGAAATGTTGATATTACACAGGTTGACCGCAGCACTTTGGTTGATATTCGTAATATCCATATTGACAGTTCTTTGCCAGCAGCAAAGAAAATGCAAAGCTACTTTGAGCAGATTGTAAATCCATACTGTTTTCTTTGTGGTGATACACCCGTAAGAATACGGTTTGTCGCAGAGGATAGAACGCTAAAGCAATCATTGTGTGATTACTTTTTAAGTCTGAAATAACCGCCGACTTTCCCTAACTCTACGGGTAAAGACCTTGTGATTACGGGGCGAAAATGGTATAATTAACTCGTAATTATAGGGGGAAAGGAGGTATAATGCCCCGCATACGCAAAGACAAAATGGCACGCAGTTATGCAGAGCCGTTTTGGAAAATTGGGCTATACATTCGACTATCCAGAGAGGACGACAACGAGGACGAAAGCGAGAGTGTTATCAACCAAGAAAAGATACTCCGCGACTTTGTAGACAGCTATTTTGAGCCGGGAACCTATGTGATTGTAGACGTGTTTGCCGACGACGGATTGACAGGCACCGACACAGCGCGACCAAACTTCAAACGGCTTGAGGGCTGCATTGTCCGCAAAGAAGTAAACTGCATGATTATCAAATCCCTTGCACGCGGTTTCCGCAACCTTGCCGATCAACAAAAGTTTTTGGAGGAGTTCATACCCATTCACGGCGCAAGGTTTATTTGCACAGGCACGCCATTTATTGACACTTACGCTAACCCCCATTCTGCAAGCGGTCTTGAAGTACCTATTAGGGGAATGTTCAATGAGCAGTTTGCCGCGACCACTTCCGAAGAAATCCGCAAAACATTCAAGATGAAACGGGAGCGCGGCGAGTTCATAGGCGCGTTTGCCCCTTATGGCTACAAGAAAGACCCAAACGACAAAAACAGCTTGATTGTAGATGAAGAAGCAGCGGAAGTTGTCAAAAGCATTTACCATTGGTTTGTCAATGAGGGGTACAGTAAAATGGGGATTGCAAAGCGGCTTAACCAAATGGGAGAGCCGAACCCCGAAGCCTATAAGAAGAAAAAAGGCTTTAAGTATAACAACCCTAATTCCGACAAAAACGATGGTTTGTGGTCTGCCAGCACGATTGCAAGGATATTGCAAAATGAAGTTTATACGGGCGTAATGGTGCAAGGCCGTAACCGCGTAATAAGCTACAAAGTACACAAGCAGATCAACGTCCCCGAAGAAGAATGGTTTGTCGTCCCCAACACACACGAAGCGATTATTGACAGGGAAACATTCGAGAAAGCGCAAGCCCTACATAAGCGCGACACAAGGACAGCCCCCGGCAAACAGGAAGTCTATCTCATGTCCGGCTTTGTCCGTTGCGCGGATTGCAAAAAGGCCATGCGGCGCAAAACCGCCCGTGATATTGCCTACTACTCTTGCCGTAGCTACACCGATAAGAAGATTTGCAGCAAACATTCTATCCGGCAAGACAAGTTGGAAAACGCGGTATTGGCAGCGTTGCAAATGCAAATTGCCCTTGTAGATCGGCTTGCAGAAGAAATTGAACGGATTAACAACGCGCCTGTTATCAACCGGGAAAGCAAGAGATTATCCCATTCCTTGAAACAGGCAGAAAAGCAGCTAAAACAGTACAATGACGCTTCCGACAGCTTGTACCTTGATTGGAAAAGCGGTGAGATTACCAAAGAGGAATATCGCCGCTTGAAAGGCAAGATTGCAGAACAGATACAACAGCTTGAAGCGAACATCTCCTATCTGAAAGAGGAAATGCAGGTAATGGCTGATGGTATCGGAACCGACGACCCGTATCTAACCGCCTTTCTGAAATACAAAAACATTCAGAGCCTTAACCGCGGGATTATGGTTGAACTCGTAAAAGCGGTTTGGGTGCATGAGAACGGGGAAATAACGGTTGACTTCAATTTTGCCGACGAGTACCAGCGAATTATTGATTACATTGAGAATAACCACAACGTTATCCGAGTGATTGAGAACAAGGCAATCTAACGGCTTGCCTACTCAACACAAAGGAAAATCTAATGTTGTGCATAAATACACGGCTCTACTGGCCCCACTGGTCCACCGGGACCTGCAGGCAGGCTCGGATTCCCTGGCCCCACCGGAGCCACCGGGCCGACTGGAGCTGCCGGACTTACCGGCGCCACTGGTCCCACAGGGGCAGCAGGTGTAACCGGCCCGGCTGGCCCTATCGGAGCGACCGGCCCCACCGGAGCTATGGGGCCCACAGGTATGGCAGGCCCCACTGGCCCAACCGGTCCCACCGGCGTGACCGGGCCTCCGGGACCCGCCGGACGGCTGGGGCTCCCCGGGCCGACCGGAGCGACCGGCCTTACTGGCGCCGCCGGGCCTGCGGGTGCGGCAGGGCCGACCGGTCCCACCGGGGCTGCGGGGTCCACTGGTCCCACGGGCGCAACCGGAGCAGCCGGACCCACCGGCCCTGCCGGGGCACCGGGAGCCACTGGCCCGACCGGTCCGGCAGGATCTTCAGGAGAACCCGGGGCTCCAGGCCCCACCGGGCCAACCGGGCCCTCGGTGGATGTCCCGGACAATGTATTTGCGTCCTTCCACAACGCCGAATACTCCCTGCAGCAGAATTCGCTGATTCCGCTGGTGCAGTCGGTTCCGGATACCACCGGCAACATCACCTTGTCCGACCCGGAGCATATCGGGCTGGAGCCAGGCTACTACCTGATCTCCTACAAGGTATCCGGGCTGTTCTCCACGCCGAATTATATGCAGGTCACACCCAGCTATAACGGAACGGCACACCTGGAAACCGGGGTGTATTTCGCGACCAACGCCGATGGTTCCAGTGCCTGCGGATCGTCCCATTTCATCATCCGCGCACCGGCTTCCACCATTCTTACGCTGAACTATTCCGGCTCCGCTGCGGCCCGGGATGCCGAAGTGGATATGACCATTCTCCGGCTCCGCCGTCCGCTGTGACCCGGCAAAAACCAAGAGGACTCTCCCCCATCCGGGGACAGTCCTCTTTTTCTGTACAATGAAAAAATCCTGCTCCAACCAAAGTCAGAACAGGATTATTGTGGTGGAGATGATCGGGATCGAACCGACTACCTCTTGAATGCCATTCAAGCGCTCTCCCAAGTGAGCTACACCCCCACAGGTGATACACGAATCGAATGCTTTATTATAATACCAGACCTCCCGCTGTTTGTCAAGGGTCATTTCTGCTTTTTTGTGAGATTTACAGAATGCGGTCTTTTTTCCTCTATTTTCTCAAAATATTAACCAGTTAACATACTTTTCTATGAAAATTTGCTAAATTCAAGGTGATTGATGGCATGATCCATATAGTTTTCGATCAAGGAGGCCGTATTATGAAAACGCTCTATACCCAGGTATTTGAATTCATCGACTCCCATCGCTCCGATATGCTTGCCATGTGGGAGGATTTTGTCAATACGCCCAGCCAGGCCCGGGACCGGGAAGCTGCAATGCGGATGGCAGAAAAACTCACTGCTGTACTGGAGGAAACCGGCATGACTGTAACAGCCCATGATGTCGGGCCGGTCAACAGCTGTACCCTGGAAGCCGTCTGGGGTGCGGATCGTTCTGGCCAGCCGGTGCTGTTCGGCGGACATTATGACACGGTCAATTCCTCCCCGGTGGAAAATCCCGTCCCCGGCGCCGACAATGAATGGGACGGCACCCCGCATTTCCGGGTGGACAGCCAGGGAAAAGCCTATGGTCTGGGCTGCCTGGATATGAAGGGCGGTATTGTCATTGCTATCTGGGTAGTGAAGGCCCTCCAGGCATTGGGCTGGGCAGAACGCCCGGTGAAGTTTATCCTCGCCGGCGATGAGGACAAGGGCCATTTCGATGCCGATACCCCGCAGCTGCTGATCCGTCTGGCAAAAGGTGCCCTCTGCTGCTTCAATATGGAGACCGGACGGGTGAACAACGATATCTGTGTCGGACGAAAGGGTGGCGGCGAGGGCGAACTGACCGTCCGGGGAACCGCGGCACATGCCGGAAACGACTTCCTCAGCGGACGGAACGCCGTACTGGAGATGGCCTACAAGGAGATTGAGCTGGCAGAACTCAACGACCTGGAACTGGGCACCACCGTGACCCCGACTGTCATCAAGGGCGGCACGGTTCCCAATGGCATTCCCGATCACTGCCACCTCTATTTTGATGTGCGCTACCGCAAGTTCGAGGAGGCCCAGCGGGTCAAGGAGGCCTTCGAGCGCATTGCCGCCCTCAGCCACATTGACGGCACGCACACAGACTGCATCTACAAGGAGTACCAGGTGCCCTTTGACGAAACACCGGACGGCATTGCGCTGGCAGACTTTGTGGCAGAGGTTTCCCGGGAACTCGGCATGGGGGACATGGGAAAAATCAATCTGGGCGGCGGCTCGGATGCCTGCTACTTTACCATTGCCGGGGTGCCGACCATCTGTGCTATGGGAGTCTGCGGGCAGTTCAACCACTCCAGCAAGGAATATGCCCTGGTGGAAACACTCTACACCCGGGCCAAGCTGCTGACCTGCGCGGTGCTTGACCTGGAAAAGTTTGTACAGCGCTGAACAGGAGGAATGACCAATGCGCTATCAGATCAATTCATTTGAGGAACTGGATACCCAGACGCTGTATGAGATTCTGTCCCACCGGTTCGAAGTGTTCGTGCTGGAGCAGCGCTGCATCTACCACGACTTTGATCCCTTTGACAAAACAGCCCTGCACATGACCGCCTGGGACGATGCGGGAAATCTGGTGGGCTATGTGCGCCTGCTCCCGGCTGAACTGCATTATGACGGCTATGAGGAGAACTCCTTCGGGCGGCTTTCGGTGAAGGCCTCTGCCCGGCACCAGGGAGTCGGCGGCGAGCTGGTGCGCCGGGCCTGCACCTGGCTCACCTCCCATGGGAGCTGCCCCGCTGTGCGGATCTCCGCCATGGCCTATCTGGAAAAATTCTATACTGACCTGGGATTTGTGCGCCAGTCGGATGTATTCGACAAGGAAGGCGTTCCCCATGTGACCATGCTCTATACCCTCCCCGAATAATATCTCTGCATAAAAAACCACCCCGGCTCTGTACCCGAATGAGCCGGGGTGGTTTTCCATGCGTCAGCAGTAATGGGGCGGGCAGAGCCCATAGGCCATCAGGTTTGCTGCCGAGATGGTATCGAATACTGGCAGACCCAGTGCCTCTGACACCGCCCTGGAATAGGTGGCAAGGTTGCTGCATTCCAGCACCACAGCCCGAAGTCCCGGAATCTGTGCCTGCAGCTCCTGGGCAGCAGCAATCACTTCCGCTTCCATACGGGCGGGGTCCAGACTGCCCTCGCCCCGGATCACCACCTCAGAGAAATGCGGCTGGTTTTCCATGCCCTGGATCGCCAGCTCCATCTCCTGCCGCCAGCCGGAATGGTGGAGATGGCTCTCCCGCAGCAGCCCGGAATGCCCGGTGATGACCCCGATAACGCCGCTGTGTCCGATCATCTGCCAGATCATCGGGATCTGACAGAGTGAAGAGCCCACAAACAAAAGCTCCTCCCCCAGCTCCCGCTGATAGAGGGAAACCAGGCCGCAATCCGCTACAACGCCCCGGATTCCCTCCTCCTGCAGCTGTTTGCAGGCCTGGCGGAGCTTTTCCAGCGTTTCACCGGAGCCCTCCACCAGATCCATAAAGCCACAGTCCACAATCTGATAGCGGACCGGATACCCGAAGGACCCCGCATGCCCGGCATCGCCCGGAATCCGCGGCGACTTGCCCCGGAACACCAGCACTCCTACCTCCTGTCCATAAAAACTGTGCCCTGATGGAATTTTCATACCGATCTTCCCCTTTCAGACAGATCCGGACAGTCGCTGTCCGCTCTGCTTTTCACTCTACCACAGCGGCAGAGGCCCTGGCTATTAGGCAGATTACAAAAGGCAAAAATCCCCGGACGCCTCAGCGGACATCCAGGGGTTCCAAGATCTTTCTATATCAGAAAAGGCACCCGGAACCGGATGCCTTCCTGTGATTTTCCTTGTGTGCCGGAGGGTTTCCCGGGACTGGTCTACCGGGCATCCGCCGCCTTTGCTGATGCTGTATACTTCCCGGCCTGGCCCAGTTCACCGGCCCATTCAAAGCCCTTCTTTGCCATAAACACCGCAATGATCTCATTGATGACCGCCGCGGCTGCGATGGTGCCCTGAATCAGCGGCGCATACTCGGGAGCCGAGCCCTCCAGAACCGACACTGCGATCCCCGCAAACACCAGCGACACACCCGAGTGGGGCAGCAAAGTAAGCCCAAAACGCCCCTGGCGGATAAAACAAAAAAGCACGACTGACATCGTGCTTTTTTTCCTGGTGGAGATGATCGGGATCGAACCGACTACCTCTTGAATGCCATTCAAGCGCTCTCCCAAGTGAGCTACACCCCCAAGGTACTTTAATAGTATACCATAGGATTTTACAAATTGCAAGCAGTTTTTTCTTCTTTGCCAAAATTATCAAATGGCAAAATGCACAAATGAGTTGTTATTTTTTCAGCAATATTGAATATGATCTTGGTGACAGAAAAGTGACCCGATTTATGCATAAATCCCGCCATGCTTCCCGATACTGCCACTCCAACCCCCTTTTTTTGACAGAGGAAATCCATCATTATTCAATTTGGAATATCACGGCGTCAATCCGCCTCCCATGCCGCTTCCCGCAGATTTTGACTGTTTGATGATATGCTTAAACATTCTAAGCATATCCCAGATTTTTCATCAATTTGCCGATTGAATAATCCATATTAAAGGAGTAGAATATGTTGGTTAAATATCATTGATGTTAGGAGGAAGTGCGTCTATGGATAATATCATTGACAAGCTGCTGGAAATCGACCGCAGCGCCCGCGAGATGGTAGAGAATGCCTCGAAGCAGCGTGAATCGTCGATTGCCAATCTGGCAGCCGTCAAAAAAGAGATCGACATGACCGCTATGAATGAGGCCCGCGCCAAAGCGGAAGAATACCGCAAACAGGCCAAGGCTGATACCGAGAAACTCAAAAACGCCTATGCCGCTGAGTATGAAAAGAACCGGTCCGCTCTGGAGAGCACCTACAATGCCGGCTGCAGCAGCTGGGTGGATGCCATCGTGGAAAACTGCACTCGGGTAAACTGACCATACAGCTTCCCTATTTTAATAAGTAAAGGAGGGTATTATGAGGACAGATTTTTCCGAAAATGCCATTTCCGCCAAAGTCCATGCGTTGTATGGCCGTCGGATCGTCCGGAGTCAGTATGAAGAACTGTGCAGAAAGCACACCACCTCCGAAATCGCTGCATATCTGAAGGAGCGTACCCATCTCACCGAAGTGCTGAATACAGTACAGCCCGCTACCGTGCGCAGCGATCAGCTGGAAAGCATTCTGCACAAGGGCCGGTACAACAAGTACCTGGATCTGGTCAAGTACGCCACTCCCAAAACCCGGGAATTCTACCGCAGCTATGTACTGAACCTGGTGGAGATCCAGCTGATCCTGCAGATGATCCGGCTCATCAACATCGGGCGTACCAGTGAATTCATCGTCAGCTATCCGGCCTTTGCTGAGAGCGATCTGCGCATTGGTCTGGGCAAGCTCTCCAAGGTGAAAACCTATGATGAACTCCTGGAGGCTCTGGAAGGCACTGAATACCATGATCCGCTGCTGCGCTACCGCAGTACGGATAAAAAGAACCCTGTCATCAACTATGCCGGCTGTGAAATGGCTCTGATGAACTGCTATTATGAGAATCTCAAAGCCATTGTTTCCCGGACCTTCTCCGGTGAGACCCGCCGGGAAATTGATGACATCATGGCGACCAAAATCGCCCTGGAAAACGGCATCATCGGTTACCGTCTGAAGAAGTATTATCCGGATATGACTCCGGAGGATATCAAGGGCTATATGCTCGACTTCTGGCGGGAACCTCCCATGAAGCTGCTGGACACCGCACTGCGTGCCAAAACCGCGGAGGATTACCTCAATACACTGAAAAACGGCCGGTACATCGCCGGCATCGGTGATGGGGAAATCCAGTCCATCGGACTTGGTTCCCAGGCAATCCGCAGTCTGCTCAGTCAGCGCTATATGCGCCGTACCCAGCAGCCGGCTGTGGCATTTGTCTGCTATATGTTCCACAGTGAAATGGAGATCGACAACATTGTGCGTATCGTCGAAGCGGTACGCTATGGTATGGACCCCAGCGAAATCATGCAGCTTCTTGTCATTATTTAATATTTTACATAGTCAGGAGGTTTTGACTCAGAGATGTCCATCGAAAAAATGAAGCTTGTGAAAGTCACAGGCAATCTGAACAAGATGAACGCGGCTCTTACCACCTGCTTTGAGGGCGGATTCTTCCACCCCGAACATGTTTCGGAAAAAGCAGGAGCCGATGGTTATCATCCGTTCGATGCTGTAAATCCCTATCTGCCGATCCTGTCCAAACTTGACCAGATCGCCAAAGACTGTGGGGTTGACTTTGCTCCCAAGCAGAAGATCGACCGGGAGAAAATGGAGATTGCGGCTACCCTGCTTCTGGGAATCGAGGGAAAATACCTCGAAACCCGGTTCGGTAAACTGCCCACTGCACAGGTGGACCGTTTCCAGGAGATGAGCGGTTCCAAGTTCTTCTTTGTTCCCCTGATCGAAAAAGTGAACGACTGCTGGTGTATTTACAGCGCCAGCCGTCAGAGCATGGAGGAAGTGGATCACCTCTTTGCTGAAGCCGGGTTTGAAAAAGCCTGGGTACCCAATTTCTCCGAGGAGGACGGAACCGTTACCGATTTCGCCTTCGAAGCAGAGATCCGTCAGCTCACCGAACAGAAGCAGCTCCTGCTGGCTGCCAAGGAACGCGGTTCCAGCGCCATTGAACAGCTTTCCCATATGGAAAACCTCAGTGTCAGCCTGGACGACATCTTCGCCAGCAAATACCTGCAGGTACGGTTCGGACGGATTCCCTCGGACAGCTATCAGAAGCTCAAGTATTATGACGACCGGCTCTTCTTCTTCCAGCCGCTGAGTGAGGATGGGGAATTTGTCTGGGGCTTCTGCTTCACCGATAAGATCCATGTGGCTGAAGTGGATGAGATCCTCTCCTCGCTGTTCTTTGAGCGGGTATGGATTCCCGAATATGTGCACGGTGTTCCGGGACAGACCTTCGAACATCTGCGCAATGCCATTGAGGAGGCTGACCGGGAACTGGCTACCACCGATGAACTGATCCATGAAACCATCGATCAGAACTTCGATATGTGCAGCATTCTCTATGCCACTCTTCAGTACCTGAGCCGTTCGTTCGAGCTGCGCCGCCATGTGAGCATCCATGATGACAGCTTTATCCTGGTGGGCTTTGTCCCGGAAAAGGAAACTGCTGCCCTGGAGAAGAAGCTGCGTGAGCTGGACCCCAACCTCACCGTTGAGATCACTGCCCATGACAGCGACAAGCGCTTCCAGGCGCCCACCAAGCTCAAGAACAACTTCATCGTCAAGCCCTTCGAGATGTTCGTGGATATGTACGGCACTCCGGGCTACAACGAAACCGACCCCACCTCCTTCCTGGCCTGGACTTACATCCTGCTGTTCGGCATCATGTTCGGCGACCTGGGACAGGGTCTGGTCATCGCCGCTCTGGGACTCTTCCTGGATCGGGTCAAGAAGATGAACTTCGGCAAGATCCTCGAGCGCATCGGTATCTCCGCTGCCATCTTCGGCACCATCTATGGCTCGGTATTCGGCCTGGAACATGTGCTTGATCCCTTCTACACCGATGTGCTGGGGCTGCCCGGCAAGCCGGTGGAGGTCATGGACGGTGAAACCATCAACACCCTGCTGATGGCTGCCATTGCCCTGGGTGTTGCCATGATCGTTATGGCAATGCTCATCAATGTGTTCACCGGTCTGCGCAACCGTGACTGGGAAAAGGCACTGTTCTCCAACAACGGTGTGGCTGGTCTGGTCTTTTACGGCGCTGTGCTGGCTGGCATGGTTTCCATGCTCACCGGCGGCCCGAACCTGTTCACCCTGCCCTATATCCTGGGCCTGCTGGTACTGCCGATTCTGGTGATCTTCCTCAAGGAACCCCTGGGCCGGCTTGCCAAGGGCGAACATTTTGAACTGGAAGGCGGCGTCGGCTCCTTCATCATCGAAGGCTTCTTCGAGCTGTTCGATGTGGTGCTGAGCTTCGTCACCAATACCCTTTCGTTCATGCGTGTGGGCGGCTTCATCATCAGCCATGCCGGTATGATGTCGGTTGTGCTCACCCTCACTGAGATGTTCACCGGAGCCGGCAGCATCATCGTGCTGATCTTCGGCAACATCTTCGTTATGGCACTGGAAGGCTTCATCGTAGGCATTCAGTCGCTGCGTCTGGAGTTCTATGAACTGTTCAGCCGCTACTTTGACGGTCAGGGCGTTCCCTATGCCCCCGTTTCCATGGACGCTCAGGCAGCCGGCGAATAACCCCCTGCCCTGAACATAGATACAATCTTTTTTGAATCTACTTTTTGGAGGAATTACTTATGTCTATTCTCACACTGATCGTTCCCGCTATCGCCGTTCTGCTCATCGCTGCTCCCCTGGTAAGTGTTGCTCAGGGCAAGGTAACTGGCAAGTCCGCTATCCGCAACCGTTTCGCCCTGCACTTCGGTGCCTTCGCTCTGGCCTGCATCTGCGCCGTGGCTGTTCCCGCTTCGGGTGTTGCCTTCGCTGAAACTGCCAGCACTGTTGCCTCCATCATGGGCACCAATGCTCAGGGTATGGGCTTCCTGGCTGCCGCTCTGGTAACTGGTCTGGCTGCCATCGGCGCCGGTGTTGCCGTTGCTTCCGCTGCTCCCGCTGCCATCGGCGCTGTTTCCGAGGACCCCAAGGCCTTCGGTAAGGCAATCATCTTCGTTGTACTCGGTGAAGGTATCGCGATCTATGGTCTGCTGATCTCCATCCTGATCATCAACAAGCTTTAATCCCCCTTTTGTCCTGAAAAAAGCAGGTGCAGAGATGAAATTCTTTGTTCTGAGCGATAAGCCTGATGTGTATCTGGGCATGCGTCTGGCCGGTATGGACGGCGCTGTGGTCGAGAACCGCACCGAGGCTTTGGACAAGATCCGGGAAATCGTCGCCGCAAAAGAGGTGGGAATCCTGCTCATTACCGGTGAACTGATGGACCAGTGTGAGCCGGAACTCACCGCCATCCGGCGGGATAACCGCCTGCCGGTCATGACCCGAATTTCCGACCGCAGCGGCGAAAGTGCCACCAAGGGACTGGAACGGTATGTCCATGAGTCCCTGGGCATCAACTTGTGAGGTGAAATCTATGGCAAAAGACAAGAACCTGCAGAAAAAGCTGGCAAAGTTCGCAGAAGAGATCATGAACATTGCCAGAAGCGAATGCAGCACCATTGAAGAGGAGACCCAGAGCGATCTGGAAACACAGCGGGCCAGCCTGAAAGCTGCTGCCGATGCCGAAGCCGCCAAGTATTTCGAGGCAGAGCTCCGGGAAATCGACGGACAGTCCCGGGCTGCAGCCTTCAGTGAAAAGGATCGCCTGAGAAAAGAACTGTTTTCCATCCGTGAGAAATATATGTCCAATGTATTTGCGCAGGCTGCTGAGCGCCTTTCGGAATTTACTGCCGGCAGTGACTATGCAGCATTCCTGAACGCCAAGGCCGCAGAAGCTGCCGCCCAGGGTGATTTTGCCGGCGGTACTCTCTATCTGCGCCAGGAGGATCTCTCCTATGCCGATGCGCTGA
>ERZ827104.2997-NODE-2997-length-12342-cov-21.808171_pt1 | contig 12342 bp, 9 predicted proteins | sample MGYA00519781_ERZ827104 | MGnify/ENA primary metagenome ERZ827104 (study PRJEB31778, sample SAMEA3449257) | human gut metagenome | biome: human gut; feature: human-associated habitat; material: faeces | place: United Kingdom | collected 2010/2012 ... | reverse complement strand
TATTTTTCAGATATATGAATGAATACGGTATCAGATATACGAAAAACACAAACTCAACTGTTAGATTGAGTACCTTCCAGAACGCTTTTCCTCTCCTTGGAAAAAGCTGTATAAACTGGTCAATTTTTATAGATATGCATTTTCTGGTACAAAGGCTGACACTTAAGAAAGCCGACCATATGAAAAGATACCTGGTAATTTCCTCCGACCATGATAGTGACATGCCAAGAACGTATCTGGAAAACACCTGAATACCCATTATAAGCGTCATTGCTATAAGGAAAATGACCATCAGAATTTCTTCAAGATATTCGTCCAGATAGTGCAGTATTTTCTCCATGTAATATCCCCTTCCTTCGAAAATCACGTTTTTATTTTAGCAAATTAATAACGATTTTTCTACTTTATATACGATAACATCACAATTTTCATTTTATAGCAAAATATACAAGAAAATATCTGTTGTATAAAAAAACCGCCAAGCCTTGTAATAACAGCTTTGGCGGGCAAATAATAAATCATTTAAGATTAGTAGAGAATCATTGCTACAATTACTGCTGCGATTGAACCTACCATAGGAGCAAGAACAGATGTAACGAATACATACCAGTAACTCTCTGCAAGTGAAAGCTTCATCCAGCGAAGCTGTGCAACCATTCCTCCGGCATTTGGAAGAGTATTCATACCTGTTGCACATGCAGGTGCAAGTCTGTGAAGTGCTCCGGCATTTGCTCCTTTTGCAAGAAGTCCATCTGAAAGATGCTCGAAGAACATTGCAATAGCTGATGTTCCACTTCCGAGGATACCTGCAAGTACGTTTAATCCGATAAACTCTGTAATATATGGATTCATCTTGATTCCCATTACAAAATCGATGATTGAATTGAATCCTGGGCATGCCTGAAGTACGCCTGAGAATCCAAGGATTGCTGCCGCCATAACTGTTGCACCAACACCGTTATTTACACCTTTTTCAAGGATTTTTGTAACTGATTCAACCTGTTTGTGGCAAAGAAGTACGATTGCTACAGATCCAACAAACATGCTGAGTACTACTACAGCGTTTGTGTTCATATCTGTAAGGTTAGAAAGTAAAAGTACAAGTGCTACTACAAGGATAAACGGGATAAGTGCTACAAAAAAATTAGGAAGGTCATCTCTTGTAGGAGTGACCTTTACCGGCTGTGACTCATCCATAGCTGTTCCCTCTTTGATAGCCGCTTTTTTAGCTGCGTGTACCATATAAAAATATCCAACACCAAAGGATACAAGGAATGCTACCCATCCAAGGATTGGAGCAGATCCCATTGATGTACCGAGATACTGTGCAGGCATAATGTTTGTGATGTTGATTGCGAATGGAATCATTGCAGAACATGTAGCTCCGATAAAGATGATTCCAGGAATCATTCTGTATGGATATCCTGCTTGTTTCATCATGATTGTAGCGATAGGAGCAAGTACGAAAAGTACTACGAATCCAGATACACCTACGTATACGAAAACAGTTGTAATAAGCGCGATTGAAAGAATAACTCTTTTAGCACCCATTTTCTCAGTGATAACATTTGCAATTGACTCAGCACATCCTGATGCAGCCATAAGTTCACCAAATACGGCACCGATCACAAGTACAAATACATTGTTCTGAATGAATCCGACATAGCCTGTTGCGTATAATGTGAGTGAATCCCACCAGTTCATCCAGCTTGTTAAAATAATGATAAATGATACAAGGATTGTAGATGTAAATACATCAAGCCCTTTCCATATTGCGATTACAAAGATTACCGCTGCTGCAAGTAATCCTATTACAGATATTGCTGTTGACATTTTTTCTATTCCTCTCCAACGATTTTGATTTTTCCAAGTGGCTTACGATATGGATTTTTTCCATCGAAAAACTGCTTGTCTAAGAAATCTATACATTTTTCTATATTGGCATCTGCCTTTATTACCTGAGAACCATGTGGTTCATTATCAAAAAGCTCAAGCTCTACGCGATCCTCTCCACATACTGCTTTAACTTTTTCATACATATAAGAAGACTGGTGATAATCTATAACAAGATCATTTGTACCGTGCTGAAGCAGCATTGGTGGACAGTCCTCTTTGACATGACTTATAGGGCTTACTTTTGCAGTGCGTTCAGGATATAAAAGCGGATTGTATCCTAAAAGAGCTGTAAACATTGAGTCGTTGCCCTTTCCATCATTTGGCATCATGCCTTTTCCTGCACCTGTTTTGTTTCTGATATCTGCAATATCAGTTCCAAACTGCTCTGCAGAGCAAAGCTCACTTATTGTGTACCATGCGATTGCACAGTTTACTTTTGATGAAGCTTTTACTCCAACGCTTAAATCATCCATATCCTCTTCATCGCCTGTTACTGCAAGAAGCTGTGTAACAGTTCCTCCTGCCGAGTTGCCCCATACTGCGAATCTGTCAGGATCGAGATTTAACTCTTTTGCATTTGCACGTAAATAGCGAATTGCAGCTTTTCCATCGATAAGCTGTGCCGGCCATTTTTCTTCGTGGTAGAGTCTGTACTCTACTGTTGCAACTGCGTATCCCTGTGTTATAGGCAGACACATTGATTTGATATAATGTGTTCTCTTGTGCCCCGCCGCAAAAGCACCACCATGGAATACGATTACCAGTGGATATGGACCTTCTCCGTCTTCCGGATAGAAGATGTCCAGTATCTGATTTTCTGATTCGTCTGCATATTTAAGATCAAGAGCTGTTTTGTGAAACTGTGTTATGTCCATCTCAGGCTCTGATGCAAGATATGCTTCTCTGTTGCTAATTACTGCCATATTTATTCTCCTTCGTTTATTCTTTATCCACTTAACGTCATAAAGTGCTTTATTCATTAAAAAAGCCCATTGCACTTTTTACATGCAACAGGCTTTTACATAATGTATAATCAATTACATGCTCTTATGAAGTAATCCAAGTACTGTAGACAGATCCTCTACTCCCATCTGTCCCGGTGCAGATGCTTTCTTTGCTGCTCCGAATGTCATGGAAGATCCAAATACTTCTCCGCAGAGACGGCTGATAACGCCTGTTCCTGCCATAGACATTGTGATGACCGGTCTGTCTGCGTAGTCTGTCACCATTTCCTCTGTCGCTGCAAGAAGAGTTAAGACATCTCTCTTGTTCTGTGGCATAACAGCGATTTTTGGAATGTCTGCACCCATATCCTGCATTTTGCGAAGACGATAAATGATGTCAGACTTTGCCGGAGTTTTGTGGAAATCATGGTTAGATGCAACTACCTTTACACCTGCTGCATGAACGCCGTCGATGATTTTTTTCACGATCTCGTCACCTGTGAAAATTTCCACATCAACAAAATCAACATATCCGGTCTGTGCTGCTTTGATATTAAGCTCTGCATATGCTTCCGGCTCAATTGCTTTCTCGCCGCCCTCTTTGGAAGTACGGAAAGTCATAAGGATTGGAATATTTCCAAGTGCCTCACGAAGCTCTTTTAAAACCTCTTCTACTTTGTCGAACTCAAAAACATGCTCAAACCAGTCCACGCGCCATTCAACAACATCAACCGGAATGGAATCAAATGTTTTTGCTTCGTCGATAATATCTTTTTTTGTAACACCTACGATAGGTACGATGATCTTAGGTGCGCCTGCACCGATCTCGATATCTCTTACTTTAACTGTATTCATTTTCGTCACCTTTCTTCTTAAATCCTTAGAGTCCGCAGCCTGCGGACTCTGGCTCTTAGTTCTCAGCTTCTGCCTGCTCTACCATTTTTGCATAGCGGATATTTACGAACAATCCAAGAAGTACACCGATTGCAGTAAGGACAATGTTCATAACCATAACCTGTGCTGGCTGCATTTTAGATGCTGCTGTAAGGATTGTGTAGTTGCAAAGTGAGGATGCGATCATAACAAGTGCTGTAACAGTTCCTTTGATTTTCGGGAATAACATATTGCATACAGATGTTGCGATCTGTAACAGTCCGCCTGCTCCTGCCCAGCCGATGATGAATGCTCCGGCGATCATAAGTGCTTCACTCTTGCCTGTTAATACAACGATCAGTGTTACAAGACAGATGACCGGATATACCACGATAAATCTGACATCTTTAATTTTTCTTGTCAAAAGTGCTGTTACAATAAGTGCAAGCATTGTTCCTGCAGAGTAGTATGTCTGCATGATAGATGGATTTGCCCAGCCGACATTCTCTTTTGCAAAGTTCTGTGCACAGTTTAACCATAACTGGAATGTACCTGTACATGTGAATCCAATCAGGATCATTGCCACGGACTCGATAGAGAAATGTGTATGTTTCAGGCTGTCGATCAGTCCCTCTTTCTTTCCGGCTGCCTTCTGGTCTGCATCTGGAAGTGGGAAGATCATTACTAATACTAAAAGTACAATATAAGCAATTCCGCAAATATAGAACAACATATTATAAGAAGTAAGTCCTGCTGCTGTTGTTGCTACTGTCGCGCCAAGTACAAATGGTAAGATCATCTGTGCGATTGCGATGAAGAATTTGATTCCCATAGTTGCAACGCCCGGTGCTTTGTAAATAATCTCGGAAACTGCCGGATAAATACCTGTGTCAAGGAAGGAGTTTGCAATACCACCAACGATTGCACATACATATGCGATCTGGTATCCACCGTTTGTTCCTGCGTTGAATGCAAGTGCAAGTCCGATCAGGTAGATCGCATAAGATCCACTACCGATTGCTGTGGAGATACGACGTCCAAGCTTATCGGAAAGAGGTCCTGCAAATGGAAGGGCGATTAGACGTCCAAGTCCAAGTGCTGCGGAAATTGCTGTAATTGCCATTGCTTCTACGCCCCAGGATGCTGCAAGAGCTTCCTTGATCACTGCCTGTCCTAAAATAGAACATCCGACACCGTGGATGAAATAGTTTAAATAAAGGATCAGAGCGCTAGGTAAATATTTTTTATTCATCTCTTTTCTCCTCGTGATTTTAAAATAAATAGTTTATTCGGTATCCTGTGATTAATCATCGTATCTGATGTTTAATACTTCTTTCATATGCTCGATCGGCATATCTTTTCCTGTCCAGAGTTTGAATGCTGCTGCACCCTGGAATAACATCATTCCAAGTCCGTTCATTGTCTTGCATCCAACTTCTTTTGCCATCTTACGCATGGTTGTCTCAAGTGGAGAGTAAGGTACATCTACAACGATCAGTTCCGGACGGAAGAAGGATTTGTCAGGTACAACGGACATTCCCTCTAAAGGTTTCATGCCAACGCCGGTTCCGTTAACAAAAATATAAGAATCTGCCATCTCTTCTCTTAATTTTTCTTTGTCATCCAGATCGTAAAGAGTTGCTTTGCAGTTTGTTCTCTCGTTGATCTTCTTTACTGTCTCTTCTGCGTTTGCCCAGAATTTGTCATGAATATTGAAAATAGAGATTTCTTTTACACCGTCTAATGCAGCCTGGATCTCGATTGCTGTTGCAGCACCGCCGGCTCCTGCGATTGTCATTTTCTTTCCGATCACATCGATATCGTTGTCTTTTAATGCCTGCATGAATCCGATACCGTCTGTGATGTGTCCTGTTAAAACACCGTTCTCATTTACAATTGTGTTAACTGCTCCGCAAAGCTCTGCTGCCGGAGATAATTTATCAAGATACTGTCCTACAACTGTTTTGTTTGGCATGGAAACGTTTGATCCAACCATCTTTAATGCACGGATACCTTTTACAGCATCTTCCAAAGTGCTGTTGTCAACTTCAAATGCAAGGTATGCGTAGTCAAGTCCTAAGTAAGCGAATGCTTCATTGTGCATTGCCGGTGAACTGGAATGTCTGATTGGGTAAGCCATTAATCCGATAAGTTCTGTGTGTCCTGTAATTCTCTCTGCCATAATTTTTACTCCTTTTCCCTAAAAAAACGATTATGTACGTAGTTGATATTGTTGTGATTTTCTTGTTTCTAACTCGTCTGCCCACTTCGTTAAAAACTTAACAACCTCTGATAAGGATATTATACAATGCTTTTTTTGATACATCCAATGCTTATTTTGTGCTTTTTTAATAGCTTTAATCTATTAATTAAGGTATAATATTCACAAATTCAGCACATCTTTTTTGTGACTCATAGATATTTTCTATTAATTTAAGGAGATTTATGCATGACACTTAATCAATTAGGATATTTTTACCAGGCAGCCGTGTTACAACACTTCAATCAGGCTGCAGAAAAAATGAATATTTCCGAGCCGAGTTTAAGCCGTTCCATCTCTTCACTGGAAGACGAACTCGGTGTGACTCTTTTTGAAAAAAGAGGCAGAAACGTGATTCTGACAAAGGCAGGTGAGATTTTTTTAGAACATGCCACACAGATTTTAGATGATGTGAAACGTGCGGAGAACAAGATGCACCATCTCGCCACCGACGGTGGGCATATCGACATTGCCTATGTATCCCCTCTGGCAAGAGAGTATATTCCGCGCACTGTCCGGAATTTTCTCTCACTTGAGCAAAACAAGAATATCACCTTCAATTTCAATCAGGATATCACATCCGTGAATATTGAAGGCTTAAAAAAAGGTGCCTATGATCTGATATTTGGCTCCTACTCTGCCAACGAACCAAATATCGAGTTTGTTCCTATTATAAAGCAGGAAATCGTCGCCATCCTCCCGGCCGGTCATCCGCTGAGCCGCAAAGAGGCTTTGCAGGCTGCTGATTTTGCTGACTATCAGGTGCTTGGATACAACCGTCATTCCGGTCTTGGCAAGTACACACGCAGTTTCTTCAAAGAACACGGGATTGCACCAAATTTCATCTGCGAATCCCCGGACGAAAACGGAATTGCCTCCCTTGTGGCACAGGGGTTTGGGATTGCACTTGTCGCTGATGTTGACACCATCTACCGCGACGAGATCTGTATCCGCCCCCTGATCTCCAGTGAATCCTTCTCCCACACCGTCTACATGGGCTATATGCGCGGCAAATACCAGTTGCCGGCTGTCCAGCGGTTCATCGCCTTCGTGAGAAATGTACAGGCGTGATCCGGGTTGATGGCTATATCGGAAACCCGGATATTTGCACGGAAAGAGGAAAACTTTTATTTGCAAGCCGGGGGTTCGGCAGAGGGCATCTGGAATGAAACTTGCTCGAATTGCTAATTTATCTGCATTCCCACTTTGACTTTTCGATTACTTATGTTCATTCAAAAATGGACAGTTCACGCAAGTTGTTCGTCCGGGACACACTTCGACTTCTTAGCTGTGTCGTGCAGGAGTTAATACCAGATAAGCAGCAGAGAAGCAGGCCAAAAGTCAACCACCTTCTTGACTTTTGAGCCTGCAATAAACGATGCTGATTATCTGGTATTTACTCCTGCTAGAAACAGCTAAAGCGAATGTGTCCCGGACGGACAACTTGTGCGAACTGTCCATTGATGAATGTACATAACCTTGCAGTCAAAGTGGGAACGCTGATAAATTTACGCAATCCTCACAAAAGTTTCATTCCAGATGCCCTCTGTCGAACCCCCGGCTTGCGATCAACCTTCTTTTCTTTCCGTGCAAATAACCGGGTTTCCTTTTCTGCATAACGTCCCGGGTTACGCCTGTACATCTCTCACCTGCCCTCGGTCTGCTGACAGACGAATTGGATAAATGACTTTGCCACAGGGGAAAGATAGTGTTTTTTCAGGGTGGCGAGATACACCGACCGCTCGTACACCGGATGGCTGATCTCGAGTGTCTTTAGGTTCAGTGACTTTAAGATTGGGATATCCGGCATGACCGCGATCCCGAATCCCTGTGCGACCAGACCTGCCATACTGGAGTCCTCCTCCATCTCAAAGGCAACCTTCGGGAACTGATTGATCTCCTCAAACATCTGGTCAATGACCGGACGCAACCCGCTTCCTTTTTCAAAATAAATCTGTGGGTACGCAATTGTGTCCCGGAGATCTACGCTGCCATGGATAGCAAGCGGATGGTCTTGCGGCACTGCCACAACAAGCTTCTGATTTCCAATTTTCCGAAATTCGATATCCGGTTCTCCCTCCTGATAGGAAGAAAACACGATGTCATATTTATCTTCTTTTAATCCCGCTAAAATATCTCCGGTCGTTCCCACCGTAAAATGAAAGTCGATATGGTAATCCGGGTAAGCATCCAGAAAGTTCCGCACCATTTTTGGCGTGAAATTGCTTCCCATTGTATAAATATAGGCAAGATGGATGATACCCTCTTTGCTTCCGTTCAGTTCCCTGGTTCTCTGTACCCCCTCCTCAAGCACTTTTAAAGATTCCTCCACATAAGGAAGAAACAACTTCCCATAACGTGTGAGCACAATATTTCTTCCCTTTTTTTCAAAAAGCCTTGTGCCAAGTTCTTCTTCCAGCTGCGCGATCGCGTGGCTTAAAGACGGCTGCGTGATAGAGAGCATCTGTGCGGCTCTCGTGTAATGTTCTTCCTGTGCTAACATCTTAAAATACTGAAGCTGATTTAAATTCATTGTATGCCTCCATTATTACCACTTTTCTATTTTACCGGATCAAATGCATCTGCTCGATGACCCAGCTTTCCTCTTCCATATGATATTCACTGCCACAATAAGGACATTTTTTCTGCCGTACCGCGTCAAAGCTGCCGCCACAACCCGGACAGGAAACGGATGTGATGGAAAATCCAGGTGCTTCCTGTTTTTCCACATTTCTGCGAAATGTAACATCAATGCAGTCACCGCTCTTTTTCACTTTTCCATGCTCCTCGTAATGGTTTATCCACCAGGTCCGCACCGACATGTGCATAATATTTCCCTCCATGCGGATTCCATTCAGACAGATTCCATTCGTATAAGTCATTTCCAGAATGTCAGAAAAAAGTGGCTCGCGCGCATCTGCACGGTAACAGGCAAGCTCCTCCGGTTTTTCGGCTAATACCGCCATACGCACAAGTGAAACAAGCTGTCCTTCAAATTTGTCAAAAGAAAAATTTTTGTCATAGCGCAGCATTGTGTTTTTGATTTTCCGTTTTGAACTGCCCCATTTTAATATAGGTAAATGCTTCATTCCGTCGTGATCAAAAAGTGTTGCCACCAGACGGATATCCGCAACGATAAATCCAAGAAAACCTCCAACCAGTACCGCAGCAAAATAGCTGGCAAGCAATATGAGGGGCAATGGTTGTCCTCCTCTGACAATATTTGCAATCAACATCACCAGAAATACACCGGACATGGAAAATGTCATCGACTGTCTGAAGATATGTCCATTTTTTGCGCTGGAATTACTTCTTATAAAGAAAAGATTGATCACTCTTGGAAACAAATCTTTGATCTGAAACACAGTACCACAGTATGGACACCCCTCCCCTAATTTTGAGACAGAATTCACTGCCCCACAGTTTGGACAGGTCACGCGGATGAACTGGGTCTGCGCCTCATTCGGTGAATGTGCCACGATCTCGTACATCGCCATCTCCGTATCCCGCTCATAAACCGGTCCATTCTCATTTTCAAAAGAAAGTTTTCTGGATACATTCTCATACATCATATCCGTTGTGTACCAAAGAGATTTTCTCGATACCTTGCCTGTTCCGTAGCTGGTTCCTTTGGACGGTACAACACTCTCATGCAGTTTGAGTCCCTTTTTGTCCAGACGTTCCTTCTGCAATTTAAGAAAATACGCCGTATCGCCGTCACAGTCCTGCGGTGTAATTCCTTTTTCATACCACAGATTCAATTCCTTTGCAAAACGGTCATACATGCCGCGCCCCTTGTCCCACTCCGGAACAAAATCCTCAAACGCTTTGTTGTCTTTCCGGTACTTTAAAATCCATTTCACACCGACCGCACACAGTACCACCCCGGCTGCCAGAAGTCCGAGTTTCACCACAGATGCAATCTCCATTGTCATAAAGGAAGCTGCCAGCACCCCCGCTGCAATAAACGCTGCTCCTTTGAAAAGTTCTCCTCCGTCTGCCTCGCTCGCAGAATCTCTTTTCTGTGTACTGATTCCCGAAAAAAATGCCATAACGTTCCCCCTCTTATTTTCACTTCTTATTTTTCCATAATAAATATACCTCTCAAATTATAAATCAATCTATAGATTTTTTCTATCATTTCCGGACAAAATAACAATTGGACATTTTTATCATTTCCATATAAGTTGAATGTAACGAGAAGGTCACTTTACCTCTCATTTGTTAAAAAATTAACGTCTGCCCACGTTATTGATTCCTCAGATAATATTTCAAATAAGGAGATTATTTTACGATGAAAACCAAATATCCACATATTTTTGAACCAATGACCATCCGCAGAATGACCGTAAAAAACAGAATCGTCATGACACCTATGGGAACCAACTACGGTGAACAGAATGGTGAAATGAGTTTCCTTCACATTAATTACTATGAGCAGAGAGCCAAGGGTGGTACAGGCCTTTTGATCGTTGAGAACGCAAGCGTGGATTCTCCGCAGGGTTCCAACGGAACGACACAGCTTCGCATCGACCTTGACAATTATATTCCAAGACTTTTCAAATTGTGTGAGAGCGTACACAAACATGGAGCCTGTATTGCGATCCAGATCAATCATGCAGGTGCTTCCGCAATGTCTTCCCGTATTGGAATGCAGCCGGTTTCCGCATCTGATGTACCTTCCAAGGCAGGTGGAGAAATCCCTAGACCTCTGGAAAAAGAAGAGATCCTCCACATTGTAAAAAAATATGGCGAAGCAGCAAAACGTGCGCAGATCTGTGGTTTTGACGCAGTGGAGATCCACGCCGGACACTCTTACCTGATCAGCCAGTTCCTCTCGCCTATCACAAATAAGAGAACAGATGAATTTGGTGGTTCCGCTGAAAACCGTGCAAGATTTGCAAAATTAGTCATCGAGGAAGTCCGTAAACAGGTTGGACCATTCTTCCCAATCTTCGTCCGCATCAGTGCTGATGAGTTAATGGAAGGCGGTAACACCTTAGAGGATACCTTAGAATACTTACAGTACTTTGAAAAAGAAGTTGACGTATTTGACGTTTCCTGTGGTTTAAATGGTTCTATCCAGTACCAGATCGACGCTAACTACTTACCAGATGGATGGCGTTCTTACATGGCAAAAGCTGTAAAAGAAAAATATGGAAAACCTTGTATAACCGTTGGTAATATCCGTGATCCGAAAGTTGCAGAAGATATCCTTGCAAGAGGTGATGCAGACCTTATCGGAATGGGACGTGGACTTATCGCTGATCCTGAATGGGTAAACAAAGTTGAATTCGGCAACGAGTGCGATATCCGTAAATGTATCTCATGTAATATCGGTTGTGCAGGACACAGAATCGGTTTAAATCAGCCAATCCGTTGTACTGTAAACCCAGCCGTTAACACCGGTGAAGATTACATGAAACATAAAGTGAACAAACCTTGCAACGTTGTTGTCATCGGTGGTGGTACTGCTGGTCTTGAAGCAGCCTGTACCGCAGCAGAAGTTGGATGCACAACTTTCCTGATCGAGAAAAAAGCAGAGCTCGGCGGACTTGCTTCCGTAATCTCCAAGATTCCGGACAAAAAACGTCTTGCAGACTTCCCGAACTACATGATCCATCGTGCAAGCAAACTTCACAACTTATTTATTTTCAAAAATACAAGTGCAACCGCAGAGTTGGTTAAGAGCTTAAACCCGGATATCATTGTAAATGCAACCGGTTCTGTCCCAACACTTCCCCCGATCACAGGTCTGCATGATCTTGTTGACAAAGATGGCACAAATGTTGCAACTGTATTAAAGATGATCGAGCGCCTGAATGAGTATCCAAAAGACATGACCGGCAAAAAAGTTTCCATCATCGGTGGTGGTGCTGTAGGTCTTGACGTTATGGAATTCTTCACCGAGAGAGGTGCAGAAGTTTCTATGGTTGAAATGCTTCCAATGATCGGTAATGGTCTTGATCCTGTCACAAAATGTGACACAAACGCTAAAATGGCAAAATACCATGTAAAACAGATGACAAACACTGCTTTACAGGAAGTAAAAAATGATCGTTTCATCGTGAAAAATCCAGAAGGTGAGATTGAGGAAGTTCCATTTGATTATGGATTCATCTGCCTTGGTATGAGAGCTAACACTCCTGTTTTAAGTGAAATCGAGGAAGCTTTCAGCGATACAAACGTAGAGATCGTTAATATCGGAGACAGCAAACGTGCCCGCAGGATCATCGAGGGTACAGAAGAAGGTAGAAATATCTTAAACGTACTTGCCCGCCACGATTATTTATAAGATAAACAGCTATTATCTTGAGACCGTTTCAAGTTTTGTGTAAACGTTAAAAACTGATATAAGATTTGTGAATA
>ERZ827104.2990-NODE-2990-length-12363-cov-3.278437_pt1 | contig 12363 bp, 8 predicted proteins | sample MGYA00519781_ERZ827104 | MGnify/ENA primary metagenome ERZ827104 (study PRJEB31778, sample SAMEA3449257) | human gut metagenome | biome: human gut; feature: human-associated habitat; material: faeces | place: United Kingdom | collected 2010/2012 ... | reverse complement strand
GGCTGCCCAGCAGATAGGTCAGCACAAAGGCAAGTCCCATGGCAAGAAGCACATCGGAACCAAACATACAGAAATCAACCCTCTTTCCTTACAGCCTGTATTACTTGCTGTCCTTGCCCCGCTCCCGGGGAATGATGCGGATCGGGGTACCGTCCAGACCGAAGGTCTCCCGGATCTGGTTTTCCAGATACCGCTGGTAGGAGAAGTGGAACAGATCCAGGCTGTTGCAGAAGATCACAAAGGCCGGCGGCTTGGTGGAAGCCTGGGTGATATAGAAGAGCCGCAGCCGCTTGCCCTTATCCGACGGGGGCTGTACCCGGGCAGTGGCATAGGCCAGCATATCATTGAGCATACCGGTGGAAATACGCCGGGCATTCTGCTCGCAGACATAGTTGATCAGGTCGTAGAGTTTGTCCACCCGCTGACCGGTGAGCGCCGAAATAAAGATGAACGGCACATAGCTCATGAAGGAGAAGTCATTCTCCAGCTTCTTGCGGTACTCATCCATGGTCTTGCCGTCCTTTTCCACGGCGTCCCACTTGTTGATGACCACAATGCTGGCCTTGCCCTGTTCATGGGCATAGCCTGCCACCTTGGAATCCTGTTCGGTGAAGCCCTCAGTGGCGTCGATGACGATGAGGCAGACATCCGCCCGGTCCACTGCCATATAGGCACGCAGGACGCTGTACTTCTCGATGTCGTCATCCACACGGGATTTGCGGCGGATGCCGGCGGTGTCGATGAGCACATACTTGCCGTGTTCGTTTTCCAGGATGCTGTCGGTGGCGTCCCGGGTGGTACCGGCAATATTGGATACAATGGCCCGCTCCTGACCGGTCATGCGGTTCACCAGTGAGCTCTTGCCCACATTGGGCTTGCCGATGATGGCAACCTTGATGTACTCCTCGTCATACTCTTCCCGGTTCTCGAAGTCGATGTGCTCGAAGCAGGCGTCCAGCAGGTCGCCGGTGCCATGACCATGAACCGAGGAAACGGGAATGGGATCACCCAGACCCAGGTTGTAGAACTCATAATATTCCGGCGGAACATCGCCGATGGTATCCACCTTGTTGACACAGAGCACCACCGGCTTGCCGCTCTTGAGCAGCATGGAGGCCACTTCCTGGTCGTTGGCAGTGACGCCGGTGCGCAGGTCGGTGACCAGTACGATGACATCAGCGCTCTCGATGGCGAGCTGGGCCTGGCGGCGCATCTGGGAGAGGATCACATCATTGGAATAGGGTTCGATACCGCCGGTATCCACCAGCATGACCTCCTTGCCCCGCCATTCGCAGGGGGAGTAGATGCGGTCCCGGGTCACGCCGGGGGTATCCTTTACAATGGAAAGACGCTGGCCCACCAGCTTGTTGAACAGGGTGCTTTTTCCCACATTGGGACGTCCCACAATGGCAATAATCGGTTTCGCCATAAGCATTTCCCTCCTTCTTCTTTATAAAAGGACAGCCATGGATTGCAGACTGTCCGGGAGAATCATTTCCTGCATTTTCATACGATCATTCTGAGTATACCATAAATTCCGGCGATTTAACACCTTTTCCGGCTGTATGATGAGAAAATGCAGACAAAAAGCCGGGCAATCGAACAGGGATTGCCCGGCTTCTATCATCTTTCGTTATAAAACAGATCCGGCAATGCGATTAGGCATTTACTTCGGGATCCATCTTGATCACTTCTCTGCCCTTGTAGAAGCCGCAGTTCTTGCAGACTCTGTGGGGAACAGTCAGTGCGCCGCAGTTGGGGCACTTGCTGAACGCAGGAGCGCTGATCTTCCAGACATTGGATCTTCTCTTGTTCTTTCTTGCTTTGGACGACTTTCTCTTCGGTACTGCCATGATGGCGCCTCCTCAAATCAAAATAAATGGTTTAATCTTCATTTTCGTCAAGGAGCGTAAGAAGCACGCTCAGACGGGAGTCCACCTCTTTTTCCTGAGAACAGTTGCAGGTCGACTCATTCAAGTTCGTTCCACATTTCGGACATAGCCCCTTGCAGTCTTCCCTGCAAAGGATCCTTGTTGGTAGCTCAAGAAGAATGTCCATTGCCACAAGCTCGTCCAAGTCCAGGGTATAATCCCCACAGACGATGAATTCCTCCTCGTCTTCGCCGGCCAGCTCATGCACAAGAATGTGTTCAAAGTTCATAGAGAGATCTCTCTCAACGGGGGTCAAGCAGCGGTCGCACAGCGTATTTAGCGTAAACGTGGCCAGGTAACCTAAAGTAACTATGCCCGTTCTGTTTTCCACCGTACCTATGATATGAACCGGCTTTACCAGCGGATGCCCTGCTCCGTGCCGCAGATGCGACAGGTCCAGATCGTATTCAAACGACTGCTTTTCCCCAGCCCTGTCGAAAAGGTCTTTCAGCTGAAGAACCATCGTTTGAACCCTCCTCCCATTCCGGTAAAACACTCGATCCACCTTGATTTTGGGCGCAAAAACACCGCAAAACCAGATGGTACTCAAATATTATATATAGAGAAACTCCCTTTGTCAAGCGGTTTCCGGCAAAATTCCTGTTCTTTTTCCGAAGAAACAAAACAGCCGGGTCTCTCCCCTCTGCCCATTGGCATCCAGGGAAAAACCCGGCTGTTTTTTATGTAAAACCCTGCCCGGTCAGAGCGGAGTGTCGGTCAGTACATAGCAGCCCAGTTCCGCGGTTTTAAGGGTGTGGGTGCTGCCGTCCCATACGCTGTCCAGCAGCGTGAACACCCCGTCCTCCCACAGATAGAGGTACTGCTTTTCCGAGCGGAGGGTCAGGGTCCCTACCGCCTCAAACCGGGGATCTCCGGTGAAGTCCACCACTTCGGCTTCCCCGGCCTGATCCCCCAGTGCCGCACGCAGCGCCTGATCCGGTTCGGTGACGCATCCCAGCAGGAAGCGCCGCTCCTCCCCCAGAGCCACTGTGTAAACAGCATCGTTTCCGAAGTGCAGGGTCACCTGCTCCAGCTCCGGATCGAAGATCACCTCCTGGCGGGTGAAGTTCAGGTACTGCACGGTATCGTCATCATAGTCCCTGGGCCAGCAGTCCTCCTCATACCAGATCCAGATCTCCTCTTCCTGGACATCCACCGGCTCAAACAGCGCCTTCAGTTCATTCCAGGCAAACCACCGCTCCCCGTCCGCATTTTCAAAGGCGGTTTTATACCGGATGGTGCGCAGGCCGCTGTTCTCCGGGGAGAGCTCCACCGCCAGGTAGAGCCGTCCCGCCTCGTCCGCCCGGACTTCGAAGGTTTCGGTATACTCCCGCTCCTCCTCTTCGTCCAGCTCCGCTTCCAGGGTACAGCCCTCCCAGAACTCCGGGTCAGGGATCTCCCCCTGGGCATCGGTAAAATAGAACCGGTACTCCCGGCCCACATGGAGCAGGGTCTGCTCCTCCGCCGGGTTAAGATCCACCGGCGGCTCTGTGCCGGCCGCCCAGGACATCTGCGCCGACAGCACCGCTGTCAGCAGCACCGCCGCAAACAATCGTTTCACCTTCATTCACCTCCCGTTACTGTGCCGAGGATACTTCCCGGGCAATTTTGCGCTGCATCCGCCGGTTGTTCCGGTCCTCCCGGTCAAAGATCAGGTAGAAGGTGGGGATCAGCACCAGGGTCAGCACGGTGGAAAGGCTCAGACCGCCGATTACCACCACAGCCATGCCCTGCATCATCTCCACTTCGCCGCCGAAGCCTGCCGCCATGGGGATCAGACCCACGATGGTGGTCAGCGACGACATCAGAATGGGACGCAGACGGCGCTTGCCCGCAGTCACCAGGGCCTCATGGACTTCCATGCCCTCCCGGCGCAGGGTGCCGGCATAGTCCACCAGGACAATGGCGTTGTTTACTACGATACCTGCCAGCATGACCAGACCGATCAGCGAAGTCATACTGATGGAGCTGCCGGTGATATAGAGGGCCAGGAAGGCGCCGGTGAGCGAGAAGGGAATGGAGAAGAGCACCACCAGCGAGAAGATCACCGACTCAAACTGGATCGCCATGACGGCAAAGACCAGATAGACCGCGATGAGCAGTGCCTTTCCGATGGAGCCGAACTCACTGTTCATCATGTCCATGCTGCTGCCCTGACCGAGGGTGACGCCTTCGGGGAGTTCAATATCCTCCACGGCAGCCATGGCAGTCTGGGTCATATTGCGGACATTGGCGCCGCTCTTGGGGGTGGCGCTGACGGTGACCACATAGTCGCCGTCCTCCCGGGAGATGCTGGTGGGCGAGGATTCATACACCACCTCGGCAATATCGGTGAGGGCCACCTGTCCGCCGGTACCGGTATCGATCATCAGGCCGGAGAGGTCGCTGATGTCCGAATAGCGGTCACTGGGATATTCCACCACAACGCTGTATTCTGTGCCGCTGTCGGTGAATTCCATGACGGTCATGCCGCTGAGCTTGTTGGATACCTGGCTGAGCAGCTCAGACGGTGTCACGCCATAGGCGCCGGACAATACCGGGTCCACTTCGATCTTGGCCCGGGGCGAACCATCAGTCAGGGAGGTGGACACACTGTCGAACTCCTCCATGCCGGGCAGCCGTTCCCGGATGGATTCCGAGGCGGTCTCCAGGTCGCCGAGATCCGGACCGCTCAGCCGCAGTTCCACACCGCTGCTGCCAAAGGACATGGACTCCTGCTTGGATACCTCCACCGAGCAGTTTTTCAGGCCGCTGGTCTTTTCACGCAGGTTCTGCACATAGGTGTCGGTATCCACCGAGGCATCGTCCTTGAGGGTGATGGACACCGAACCGGCAGAACTGCTGCCCATCATGCCCATGCCGCCGCCTCCGCCGCTGGCACTCAGGGAGTAGCTTTCCACATCGGGATCTTCGCTGATCATGCTCTCGATCTCTTCCATAATGGCGTTGGTGTTCTCCAGGTCCAATCCGGAGCGGGTCTCCACCGAAACACTGATGGTGTTGGTGCTGCCGGCGGGCATCAGCTCCATATCGATCTGTGTGAACAGGAAGCCCGCTATGGCAAGGCAGGCAATGGCAGAGGCCACCACAGTTTTTCTGGCCCGCAGCGCCCGGCGCAGCAGAGCTTCATACTTGCCCTCCAGCGCATGCATCATCACATGGGAACGGGAGGTGAGCTTTTCTCTCGGACGCATCTTCACAAAGAGCAGCGGTACCAGGGTGAGGGCGCCGAGCATCGAAGCCAGCAGCGAGAACACAATGGTATAGCACACATCCCGGAAGAGCTGTCCGGACATACCGTCCATCATGGCGATGGGCAGGAATACCACCACGGTGGTGGCAGTGGAGGCCACAATGGACGAGAATACCAGATTGGCGCCCACATGGACGGCATCCACATAGTCCAGGCCGTCCTCGGTGGACTTGGAGCAGCTGTCGATGACGACGATGAAGGAGCTCTTCCACTCGCCGAAGAAGAACACCAGTACCAGGGCGGCAATGACCAGACCTTCGATGAGCGAGGTGACAACGCTCATGATGTTGTCATAGATGTCCTCACCGCTGTTGCTGATGATTTCAAGAGTCAGGCCCAGGCTGCTGTCGGCATTGAACTCATTGACCAGCTCTTCGATCTGATTGCAGATGGATACGGTATTGCCGTCCTGGGCGACCGAAATGCTGATATTCTCCTCGCCGTTCTGACGGCTGTACGAGGTGCGTTCCTGTTCCACCATCTCCACATCCGCCACATCCGAGAGGTAGATCACCGCTCCGGACGGCAGAGAGATGGGAATATCCTCCAGGTCCCGCCAGGAGTCATATTCCGCGCTGCCGATGAGAGTCAGGGAGACACTGCCCCGGTTGAGTTCACCCAGAGTGGTTTCATATTCCGCCGAGGAGATGGCACTGGCGATCTGCTGCATGCTCAGACCGTACTGGGTCATGGTGTCCTCATCGAGCAGCACCCGGATATACTGCCGGGTACCGCCGCTGACCTCCACATCTGCCACTCCTTCGATCCGTTCGATCTCCGGCACGATATTGTCCTCCACATAGGCCACAGCATTGTCGGCATCGGTGGTGGAGATGGAGATATTGAGGATCGAACTGTTCATGCTGCTGGAATCCATCTGCATGACGGTGGGATCGGAACAGTCTTCCGGAAGCTGCACCATAGCCAGGGCGGAAGTGATGTCCTGGTACTTGTCATCGGTGTCCACATCGTAGCCAAATTCCAGCATGATCATGGAAGATCCCTCACTGGAGGTGGAGGTCATCGACTCCACTTCGGTGATGCCCGAAAGAGCCGATTCGATCTTCTGGGTGACCATCTCGTCCACCTCATCCGGCGAGGCATCGGGATAGCTGGTCATAATGGTCATGGTGGGCATATTCATCTCCGGCGTGGACTCCAGCGGCATCTCAAAGACCGAGGAAACACCGAACAGAATCAGGCTGACCAGACAGATAAAGACGCAGACCGGCCGCTTGACTGAAAAATCCGGCAGAGAAAACATCATTGAGCCTCCTTCTGTTCACTGGGGGCAGTCAGGGCTGCGTCACCGGCTTCCGGACTGGTTTCCGGGGCTGCTTCCCCCTCGCCGTCCGGTGTTTCCGCGGCGGAATCCTCCCCCGGCTGCTCAGCGGCAGCGGACTGCTCCAGTTCCTCACAGGTGACGCTGGCGCCGTCCTTGAGGTCGGGGTGCCAGGTGGAGATGATGGCGTCCTCGGCTGTGATTCCCGAGATCACCGATACGGTATCCTTGCTGGTGATGCCGATCTCGATGTCATGCCGGACGGCAGTCCCGTTTTCGTAGACATAGACATAGGGCTGGTTCTCATCGTATTCCACCAGATCGATGTCCAGCAGCAGGGTCTCCTCCGCCTTGGCGGTGGAAGCGCGCACCTTGACAGCGATGCCGGTGCGGTCGGTTCCCAGATCCTCCAGGGGCTGGGCGGTCACCGAGAAGAGATCGGTGGTCTCATCGGCCTGCACCGACAGCTCGGTCACCACAGCGGCATACTCATTGCCGCCATAGATGATGGTGACCTCATCGCCCAGCGAAAGAGCCGAAGCCGCCTCCGCCGACACATCAAAGTTCACCACCTGTTCGCCGTCGGTCTGGATCACATAGGCGGCTGTGGTGGGCGAAGCCATATCCGATTCCTCCACCGACTTGGATACGATGGTGCCGGATACCGGCGCGGTGACATTGGCGTTTTCCAGTGCCTCCACCGCTGCTTCATAGGTGTTCAGCGCCTGCTGGATGGTATAGGAGGCCGAGCCTTCCCCATCTTCGCCGCCGGTCACCAGCTCATAGCTCTCCCGGGCATATTCCATATCGTCCCGGGCGTTGCTCTTCTGGGTCTTGTAGGTCTCCTCCAGGCGCTCATACTCATTGTAGAGGGAATTGTAGTCGCTGATGGCGTCATCATAGGCCTCTTTGGCGGCGTCTACTTCGTCCTGCAGCTCCTCCAGAACAGACTCGTCCTGGCCTGCTGCCTCCGCGTCCGCAAGGGCCTGCTGGGCATTCTCCCAGGCAGTTTTGGCCTGGTTCTTTTCCGAACGCAGGGTGTCCAGCTGGTCCTCATATTCATCTTCCAGGTCCTCCAGATTGTCCGAGGCGGTCTGGTGGCTCTGGGCGCTGGAATTATAGGATTTTTCCGCGTTGAGCGGGGAGGAATCCGCCGAATTCAGGGCCGACTGGTACTGCAGATAGGCGCTGTCCACCTGCTCCTGCAGGTCCTCGGTATCCAGGGTGAACAGCAGATCCCCTTCACTCACGGTCTGTCCCACCGAAGCATAGGTCTGTGTGACCTGGGCCTGGGTGGGAGCATATACCTTGATGGTCCGGGCTGCTTCGATCTTGCCGGCAAATTCACTGTTCCGGTCGATGCTGCCGTATTCCGCATAGGTCACCTGCACCGAAATGGCGCTGCTTTGCATCTCACCGGCGGGCATCTGGGCTGCCTCGCTCTCCATGGAACTGCATCCGCTCAGCGAACCGGCTGCCAGCAATACTGCCAGTACCAGAGCCGTCATCCGCGGCATGGAAATAAACTCTGCTCTCATCATTTCAACTCCTATTGCATCAGTTTGAATCATTGCCTTCCCGACGACTATAAAACAGTTTTATAAACTGAACATCAACTCCCGGAGCATTTCACAGAAATTTTAAGTTCAATTAAAAACCCGGAGATACAATACAGGACATAGAAACCAAGGGAGGTGCATGCTTTGTTTACAGTTCTGGTTGTGGAGGACGATCAGCCCCTGTCCCGGCTGTTCGGCACCATTCTGGGCAGGAATGGATACAATGCCCATACGGTCTGTACCGCTTCTGCTGCCCTGCACTGTCTGGAGCAGGAGTATGTCGGCCTGATCATCACCGATGTGATGCTGCCGGACATGGATGGCTTTGAACTGATCCGCCAGCTGCGGGAATCGGGCAGCACCCTGCCGATCCTGCTGGTCACAGCCCGGGAAACCCTGGCGGACAAGGAGCGGGGCTTCACCGCCGGCGCCGATGACTATATGGTCAAGCCGGTGGAGGTGGAAGAACTGCTGCTGCGGGTGCGGGCACTGCTGCGGCGTGCCCGGATGATCTCCCAGCGCAAGCTCACCGTTGGCACCACCCAACTGGATTACGACACTCTGACCCTCACCCAGAACGGCGAGGAGGAGATCCTGCCCCAGAAGGAATGCTTCCTGCTCTATAAGCTGCTCTCCTATCCGGGGCACATCTATACCCGGCAGCAGCTCATGGACGAGATCTGGGGGCTGGAGAGCGAATCGGAACTGCGCACGGTGGATGTGCATATCAACCGCCTGCGGGAGCGTCTGCGCTGGAACCAGGATGTAAACATTGTCACCATCCGCGGGCTAGGATACAAAGGAGTCAGACTCTGTGATGAAACAAAACGGGCTTAAACTCTCGGCAGTCTTTATCCTGGTCAATGTCACCTGATCGGCGGTGGCACTTCTGGTGCTGTTCCTGATCACCTCGGCTGCGTTCCAGCTGGGGCTGCTCCGCCCCGCTCCCTATATGCAGGTCATCACCCTGGTACTGGCGGGATTCTTCTCCGGATCGCTGCTCTCGGCCCTGGCTGTCAAAAAGGTACTGGCTCCCTTCCGGCGGTTCAGCGATGAATCGGAACGGATTGCCCGGGGGGATTTCTCCATCCGGTGCGACACCCACAGCCCCATTCTGGAGGTGCGGCAGATCGCCCGGAACCTCAACGCCATGGTGGAGGAACTGGGGACGGTGGAAACCCTGCGGGAGGACTTCATTGCCGGGGTATCCCATGAGCTCAAGACGCCGCTCACCGCCATTGAGGGCTATGCGGTGCTGCTGGGGGAACCGGACATCACCGCGGCGGAACAGCGTCAGTACACCCAGGAGATTCTGGACAGCTCCCGGCGGCTCTCCCGGATGGTGAGCAGCATTCTGCACCTCTCCAGTCTGGACCATTGCAGCGAACTGCCCGGCTGCCGGGGATTCTCCCTGGACGAACAGCTCCGGCAGTGTCTGCTGGAACTGGAGCCTCACTGGACCCGGAAGCATCTGGAACTGGATCTGGAGCTGCCGGAGGTGCGCTGTACCGGCTCGGAGGAACTGTGCCGGCAGATCTGGCAGAACCTCTACTCCAACGCCATCAAATTCACGCCGGACGGCGGCACCATCACCACCCGGATCACCACCGAACCGGGCTGGGTGACCGTTTCCATCTCGGATACCGGCATCGGAATGCCCGGGGAGGTGCAGAAGCACATCTTTGAAAAGTTCTACCAGGGGGACGCCTCACACAGCACCAATGGCACCGGCCTCGGGCTGGCGCTGGCAAAGCGGATCACCGACCTGCACGGCGGCTCCATCTCGGTGCGCAGCGCCCCGGGCAAGGGCTCCTGTTTTTCGGTGCGGCTGCCGGTGCAGCCCGCCTCCCGGCGGCTCTGTGCCAAACCAGGTCAATCATAAAAAAAAAGGAGCCATGGGTCTCCCCTGTTCGGGGAAAACCCACGGCTCCTGCCGCAGTCCGTTTCCGGTCAGCCGGGAACGGATCTTTTTTACTTATAGTACTTAACAGCGCCCTTGAAGACCGGCTGATACTTGTGGCCCTCAATGTTGCGGTATACGCCCTCGGAGAAGCGCTCGAAGTGCGCCATCTTGCCGAATACACGGCCGTCCGGCGAGGTGATGCCCTCCACGGCGTAGCTCGAACCGTTGGGGTTGTATTCCACTGCCATGCTCGACTTGCCGCTGAGATCCACATACTGGCTGGCGATCTGACCATTTGCCACCAGCTCGGCAAACTGCTTCTCGCTGCAGACAAACCGGCCCTCGCCATGGGACAGACCCACAGTGTAGACACCGCCCAGTTCACACTCGCTCAGCCAGGGAGACCGGTTGGAAACCACCTTGGTGCGCACCATAGTGGACTGGTGGCGTCCGATCTTGTTGAAGGTGAGGGTGGGATCGCTGGCCTTGATGTCCACAATCTCGCCGTAGGGCACCAGACCCAGCTTGATCAGAGCCTGGAAGCCGTTGCAGATACCGTTCATCAGACCGTCCCGGTTCCGGAGCAGCTCCATCACTGCCTCGGTGACAGCCGGGCTGCGGAAGAAGGCTGTGATGAACTTGCCCGAGCCATCCGGCTCATCACCGCCGGAGAAACCGCCGGGGATGGAGACGATCTGGCTCTGACGGATCAGCTGGGCGAAGGCGTTGGCCGACTCCTCGATCTCAGCGGAGGTACGGTTGCGCACCACGAAGATCTCGGGAGCAGCGCCCTCCATGGCAAAGACTCTTGCCACATCGTATTCGCAGTTGGTGCCCGGGAATACGGGGATCAGCACACGGGGCTTGGCGAACTTTTCGCTGGCAGCGATCACCATGCCGCCATCCCAGCGCACTTCCGGAGCAGCCTCCTTGGGGGTGGGCATGTGGTAGGGATAGACGCTGTGGAGGGTCTCCTCCCAGCGGCCCCGCATATCCAGGCCGCCGATGGTCTCGCCGTCCAGACGGATCACAAAGTCCTCGGTGGTGTGGCCCAGCAGTTCGCCGCCGTCACACTCGCCCACGCACTCCAGCAGGATAGCGCCGTGCAGCGGAGCAAAGACACGGTCCACATCGGTGCCCTCTTCAAAGGCAAAGCCGATGCCGTTGCCCAGAGCCATCTTGGTGATGCCCTCGCAGATGCCGCCGGCACCCACTGCCCAGCCGGTTACCGCTGTGCCGTCCGCAATGCGGTCCCGGACAGTGTCCAGCATGGTACGCAGGCTCTCGAAGTCAGGCAGGCCGTTTTCGTCGGTCTTGGGGGCGAACAGGTAAACCGGATGTCCTGCCGCCTTGAACTCGGTGGAGATAATGCGGTCGATCTTCTGGGTGGAAACCGCAAAGGAGATCAGCGTCGGAGGAACATGGATGTCCTCGAAGCTGCCGCTCATGGAATCCTTGCCGCCGATGGCGCCGGCACCCAGCTCGAGCTGTGCCCGCAGTGCGCCCAGCAGAGCGGCAAAGGGCTTGCCCCAGCGGTCAGCGTCCCGGCCCAGCTTCTCGAAGTACTCCTGGAAGGAGAGCCAGCAGTGCCGCCAGTCCGCACCGGCTGCGGTGAGCTTGGCAATGGATTCGATCACGGCATACATGGCGCCGTGGTAGGGGCTCTGCTCGGACAGGTAGGGATCGAAGCCCCAGGCCATCATCGAGCAGGTGGTGGTCTTGCCGTCCAGAACGGGGATCTTGGCAGCCATCACCTGAGAGGGGGACAGCTGGTGCTTGCCGCCGAAGGGCAGCAGCACGGTACCGCCGCTGATGGTGGAGTCAAAGCGCTGTACCAGGCCCTTCTGGGAGGCCACATTCAGCGAGCCGACCCGCTGCATCCAGCGCTCGGAGGCCGAACCGGTCTCCTGCTCGGGCTGACGCAGGGCGGGGGCAGCTACCTCCACCGAAATATGCTTGGCAGCGCCGTTGGAGTTCAGGAAGTCACGGGACAGGTCCACGATGGTGCGTCCGTTCCAGTGCATAACCAGACGGTTCTTGTCGGTCACCACTGCCACGGGGGTAGCCGAGAGGTTCTCCTTCTCGGCAGCGGCGATGAAGCGGTCGGCGTTCTCAGCCGAAACCACCACTGCCATACGCTCCTGGGACTCACTGATTGCCAGCTCGGTGCCGTCCAGACCCTCATACTTCTTGGGCACACGGTCCAGCTGGATATCCAGGCCGTCTGCCAGCTCGCCGATGGCAACCGATACACCGCCGGCACCGAAGTCGTTGCAGCGGCGGATCAGACGGGTGACCTCCGGGTTGCGGAACAGGCGCTGGATCTTGCGCTCTTCGGGCGCGTTGCCCTTCTGCACCTCTGCTCCGCAGGTGGTCAGCGACTGGGCGGTATGGCTCTTGGAGGAACCGGTGGCACCGCCGCAGCCGTCCCGTCC
>ERZ827104.2989-NODE-2989-length-12365-cov-6.027295_pt1 | contig 12365 bp, 7 predicted proteins | sample MGYA00519781_ERZ827104 | MGnify/ENA primary metagenome ERZ827104 (study PRJEB31778, sample SAMEA3449257) | human gut metagenome | biome: human gut; feature: human-associated habitat; material: faeces | place: United Kingdom | collected 2010/2012 ... | reverse complement strand
TGAAAGATAAGATTATAGTAAAAGGTGCAAGAGTACATAATTTAAAAAATGTTTCTCTAGAAATTCCTAGAGATAAATTAATAGTATTTACTGGATTATCAGGTTCAGGTAAATCTTCTTTAGCATTTGATACATTATATGCAGAAGGGCAAAGAAGATATGTTGAGTCTTTATCAGCATATGCAAGACAATTTTTAGGGCAAATGAATAAGCCTGATGTAGATTATATTGAAGGTTTATCACCAGCAATATCAATAGATCAAAAAACAACTAGCAAAAATCCAAGGTCTACAGTTGGAACAATTACTGAAATTTATGATTATTTAAGATTATTATATGCAAGAATAGGAATTCCACATTGTCCTAAGTGTGGAAAGGTAATAAGCAAGCAGTCTGTGGATCAAATTGTGGATCAAGTAATGGCACTTGGGGATAAAACTAAAATTCAAATTTTAGCTCCAATAATTAGAGGGAAAAAAGGGACGCATGAAAAAGTTTTAGATAATATAAAGAAAAATGGATATGTAAGAGCTAGGGTTGATGGAGAAATATATGAGTTAGCTGAAGAGGATATAAAGCTTGAAAAGACTAAAAAGCATAATATTGAAGCTGTTATAGATAGACTTATTATAAAAGAAGGCATGGAAGGAAGATTAAGTGATTCATTAGAAGCGGCATTAAGATTAGCAGAAGGATTAGTAATTATAAACGTAATTGGCGATAAAGATATATTATTTAGTGAAAATTTTGCATGTGCTGATTGTGGAATTAGTATACAAGAATTTGAGCCGAGAATGTTTTCATTTAATGCCCCATATGGAAAATGTGATAAATGTGATGGCTTAGGAACTTTAATGGAAATAGATCCAAACTTAGTTATTCCAAATAAGAACCTAAGTGTTATGGAAGGTGCTATAGCAACATGGGGAGAAGGAAGGTTAAAGGAAGATTCATGGACGTATGCAATATTACAAGCCTTAAGCAAAGAATATGATTTGGATTTAAATAAGCCAATAAAGGAGTTATCTAAAGAACATTTATATTTATTATTATATGGAACTGATGGGCATAAATTATCAATAACATATACTAAGGATGGAGTAAAAGGATTATATTCTTATTCATATGATGGAGAAATTAATTCATTAATAAAAAGATATAAGGAAACTAATTCAGATGTTATAAAGAATGAAATAGAACAATACATGAGCAATAAGGCATGTCCAAAATGTAAAGGAGCAAGACTTAATAATGAAGTTTTAGCAGTTACAGTTGGTGGTAAAAATATATATGAATTTACTAAGATGCCAATTAAGGAAGAACTTGAGTTTATAAGTTCAATTACACTATCTGAAAAAGAAAGAATTATAAGTGGTCAAATAGTAAAGGAAATAAGAAGTAGGTTAGAATTCTTAGTTAATGTTGGATTAGATTATTTAAATCTTTCAAGAAGTTCAGGAACTCTTTCTGGTGGAGAAGCACAAAGAATAAGACTTGCAACACAAATTGGATCAGCATTGATGGGAGTGTTATATATATTAGATGAGCCAAGTATTGGATTACATCAAAGAGATAATGATAAGTTGATTCAAACATTAAAAAACTTAAGGGAGGTAGGAAATACTGTTATAGTTGTTGAACATGATGAAGATACTATGAGGGAAGCTGATTATATAGTAGATATAGGGCCAAGGGCAGGAGAACATGGTGGTCAAATAATTGCAGCAGGACCAGTTAATGAAATTATGGCATGTAAGGAATCAATTACAGGTCAATACTTAACAGGAGAAAAATCAATTAAAGTTCCTGAAGAAAGAAGAAAAGGTAATGGAAACTTTATTACTGTAACTGGGGCCAAAGAAAATAATCTTAAAAACTTAAATGTTAAATTTCCTTTGGGAGTATTAACAATGGTTACAGGTGTTTCAGGCTCAGGTAAAAGTACTTTAGTAAATGAAATATTATATAAAGGTTTAAATAAGATAGTAAATAAAAGTAAAAATCCAACAGGAGCTTATAAAGAAATAACAGGATATGAAAATATAGATAAAATTATAGATATTGATCAAAGCCCTATAGGAAGAACACCACGTTCCAACCCAGCAACATATACAGGTACATTTGATATAATAAGAGAATTATTTTCACAAACACCAGAAGCTAAAATGAGAGGATATAAGCCAGGAAGATTTAGTTTTAATGTAAAAGGTGGAAGATGTGAAGCTTGTTCAGGAGATGGAATTATAAAAATAGAAATGCAGTTCTTATCTGATGTATATGTTCCTTGTGAAGTTTGTAAAGGAAAAAGATACAATAGGGAAACTCTTGAAGTTAAGTATAAGGGAAAAAATATAGATGATGTTTTAAATATGACTGTTGAAGAAGCTTTAGAGTTTTTTGAAAATATTCCAAGAATAAAAAATAAGATTCAAACATTAAAAGATGTAGGATTAGGATATATTAGATTAGGTCAACCATCAACTCAATTATCAGGTGGAGAAGCTCAAAGAATTAAACTTGCATTTGAATTATCAAAAAGAAGTACAGGAAAGACATTATATATTTTAGATGAACCAACAACAGGACTTCATGTAGATGATGTAAATAGATTAGTTGAAATATTACAAAGACTAGTTGATGCAGGAAATACTGTTATTGTTATAGAACATAATTTAGATATGATAAAATGTGCAGATTATATAATAGATTTAGGACCAGAAGGTGGAGATAAAGGTGGTACTTTAGTAGCACAAGGAACACCAGAAAAAATTGTCGAAAATGATAACTCTTATACTGGTAGATATCTTAAGAAGTTATTAAGATAAATTAAGATGGCTTGTTATTTTTTACAATAAGATTTAATATATAATGGTAAATATTCATTAGTTTGAGGTGAAGGTATGAGTTTTGGAAAGTTATTTACTTTTGTATTTGGTATAATTTTTATAATTTTATTATATGTAATTATATATTATGCATTAAAAATAATGTATAAAGATGTTAAGACAGGTGGTAAGGCTAAAAATAATAACTCAGGAATAAGATATGGAATTGAAGTTATTCAAACAGGTGTTAATTCTACACTGGAGCAGGGCGCGGTAGTTCCTATAAGGGGAATTATTACATTAGGAAGAAAAGCAGAAAATACAATAGTATTAACAGAGCCTTTTGTATCAGGTAATCATGCAAGGATATATGCTAAAAATAATAATTTATATGTTGAAGATTTAAATAGTACAAATGGTGTATATGTAAATAATGAAAGAATTGAAGCAAAATATAAGCTTATTGCTGATGATGAAGTAAAAATAGGAAGTGCAATTTTTAAGGTTTTAAAATCAGGTAAGTAAAACTCTAAATTTATGATTTAGATAGTTGAACTTATATCTTAGATATTAAGAAAAGATGTTTTAGTAATAATTTAGAGGTGAGGATATGAAAGCAAAAAAGCGAGAAAAAAGATTACTAAATTTAGTATATCTGCTATGCTTACTACTTTTCACAGCATTAGGCTTTTTACAACAGCCTTTTGATAAATTTGCATTAATAATGGGAGTAGTCTTATGTGTATTAATAGGCTATTCCCACTTTATAGTTAGAAGATTTTATCCAGATGGAGATAAATTTATTTTAATTTTTGCAAGTGTGTTAGCAGTAGTAGGAGTAGCAATGTTATATAGAATAAATCCAAATACAGCTATTAAACAGCTTATATGGATAGCACTTGGGATAATTGGTTATATATTAATAGTTGTAATATTGCCGGATTTAAAAAGTTTTGCAAAATATAAAAATGTATATATGATAATAACATTGGTATTAATGCCATTAGCTTTAATATTTGGTACAGAACAGTTTGGTGCAAAAAACTGGATATTAATAGGGCCAATTTCTTTTCAGCCATCAGAATTTGCTAAAATAGCATTAGTTTTATATTTAGCAGCAGCATTGGCTACATATGAATCTAAAAAAAGTTTCAAGGAAGAAGTTAAACAATTATTTCAACCAGCATTAGTTGCAGGTTTTTCAATGGGATGTATGGTATTACAAAGAGATTTAGGGAGTGCATTAATATTCTTTGGGATATCAATAACTTTACTTTATGTTGCAACATCAAAGAAAAAGTATGTTTTTACAGCTTTAGGATTAGCAGCAATAGGTTCTGTTGCAGGTTATACAATGTTTGGGCATGTAAGGGAAAGAGTTATGATTTGGCGTGATCCATGGAAATATGCATTAGGATCATCATATCAAATAGTTGAAGGAATGTATTCTATTGCAGCTGGAGGACTTTTTGGGGTTGGATTAGGTCAAGGACACTTTCAAAACTTACCTGTAAAAGAAAGTGATATGATTTATGCAATTATATGTGAAGAATTTGGAATAATTTTTGCAATTGGATTAATGATAATATACTTCTTATTATTTTATAGGGGTATAAGAGCTGCCTTTGTAACAAAGGATAGTTATTCACAATTAATAGCTGTAGGATTTAGTACAATGATAGCATGTCAAACATTAGTTATAATAGGAGGAATATTTTCAGTTATTCCATTAACAGGTATAACATTGCCTATTATAAGTTATGGTGGTTCATCAGTATTGACTATATTCTTTGCATTAGGAATATTACAAAAAATATCGGAGGAGGCATAGGATATGAATGATTTAGCAAAAAGTGTTAAGAATGTAATGACTGTTTTTTTAGTACTATTTATAGCATTGATATCCTATATTGCATATTTTCAGCTAATTAAAAGCCCTAAAATTAATGAAATGGCAAGTAATACAAGGGTTATAGCTAAAAAGAATGAAGTTTTAAGAGGAACTATTTATGATAGAAATGAAACAGCATTAACTACAAGTGAAAGATTAAATGAAACTTCACAAAAAAGGGATTATTTATATGATGGACTATATGTTCATGCATTAGGATATACAAGTGCTGTATATGGAAAAACTGGTTTAGAAGAAGAATATGATAGTGAGTTAACAACTTATAATGCAATTGGAAATAACTTTAGAAAATTTTTAGATTCTATTGATGTTAAGGGATTAATAGAAGATATAAAAAATGATAAAAAAAGCACAGGAAGTTTTAATTTTGCTTCTAATTTTAAAACATTTAAGGATAAAATAAATTTTAATTTATTAGAAGAAGAAGAAAATAAAGTAGGTAATGGTGTTATAACTACTTTAGATACTACACTTCAACAAGTTGCATCCGATGCATTAGGAAGTAATAAGGGAGCTGTAGTTGCTTTAAATCCTAAAACAGGAGAAATATTAGCAATGGTATCAAATCCAATATTTAATCCTAATAATTTAGCTGAAGAAATGAAAGCTGCTAATAGTGGAAGTGCAGATAACTCACCATTAATAAACAGAGCAATTAATGGACTTTATCCGCCAGGGTCTGTATTTAAAACTGTTACATTAACAAGTGCATTAGAAAATATGCCATCAGTAGCTAATAGAACTTTTCAGGATGATGGAAAAATTAAATTTCCAGATGGCAGAAGTTTAAGTAATTTTGGAAATAATGTTTATGGATCATTAAGTTTAAAGCAATCATATAAGGTATCAAGTAATGTTGTATTTGGGACATTAGCAATGGAATTAGGAAATAATAAATTAAAATCTACAGCTGAAGATTTTGGATTTAATTCTGTAATAACAGGACCAGGTGTTTCTATAACAGCAAGTAGATTTCCAACGTTAGATAGTTCTGAAGTTGGGAATATAGCACAAAGTGGTATAGGACAAAGTAGTATTTTATCAACGCCTATGCAAATGGCATTAGTTGCAGCAACAGTAGCTAATGATGGTATAATGATGCAACCAAAGCTTGTAAATACAATAGTTGATAAAGATAAGAATGTTATTAAATCTATAGATAACAAAGAATTAAAGAAAGTTATGTCTAGTGATATAGCACAAACAGTTCAAGATTATATGTTAAATGTAGTAAATAGCAATTTAAGTAAATGGCCAGCATTTAAAGGAACTAATGCTGGAGGAAAAACTGGAACAGCTGATTATACTTTACCAGATGGAAGTGAAGCAACTCCACATAGTTGGTTTATATCAGTAGCTCCAATGAATGATCCTAAAATAGCAGTTGCAGTAATTGTTGAAAATGGAGGAACAGGTTCAGGAAAGGCTGCAACAGTTGCAAGTAAAGTAGTAAGACAATGGGTCTTAGGTGATTAAATTTTAAATAAATCCTTCAATAAAGGAAATTTCTATAATAGGAGTTAAGGGGGAAGTAAGCATATTTAGTAAGTAACTAAAAAGATAATTTGCTTATTACCTTTTAACTCTTATTTATTAATATAATTAAAACTAAAGAAAGGAGTGTGCAAATAATGTTTGATTTTGAATATCATATAAAGAATTTACCAGATAAGCCTGGTGTATATTTAATGAAAAATTCTTTGGGTGAAGTAATTTATGTTGGAAAAGCAAAGGTTTTAAAAAATAGAGTAAAAAGTTATTTTCAAAAATCTAAAAACCATTCAGAAAAAGTAAAAGTAATGGTAAAAAATATTGCTGAATTTGAGTATATTGTTACAGATTCTGAAATGGAAGCATTAATTTTAGAATGTAATTTAATAAAAAAGTACAGTCCTAAGTATAATATTTTGTTAAAGGATGATAAATTTTATCCTTTTATAAAGATAACTGTAAATGATGATTATCCAAGAGTATTTGTTACGAGAAGATTTGCAAAGGATGGAAGTAAATATTTTGGGCCATATACAAATGGAAGTGCCGTTTATGAAACCCTTGATTTAATATATAAGATATTTCCTTTGAGAAATTGTAAATTAGTAATAAAAGAAAATGGTGAAAAGGTTAGACCCTGTTTAAATTATCATATAAAAAAGTGCCTTGGGCCATGTGGAGGGCATATTAGTAAAGAAGAATATGGGAAAATGATTAATGATATAATAGATATTTTAAGTGGAAAAGAAACATATATTACTAAAATGCTTAAATCTGATATGGAAAAGGCTGCGGAAGAACTAGAATTTGAAAAAGCTGCATCATTGAGAGACAAAATATTATCTATAAATGCAATAGCAGAAAAACAAAAGATATTTAAAACCATGGAAGGTGATGAAGATTTCATCAATATAGAACAAGATGAAAAAGATAGTTGTATTCAAGTATTTTTCTCAAGGGATGGAAAGGTAATTGGAAGAGAACATTTTATATTTGAAAACACAGCAAATGAAGGCATTGGTGAAATAATAGAAGATTTTATAGGATCATTTTATGGAGGAACAGCTAAAATTCCTAAAGCAATATATGTTCCACAAATTGATAATTTTGACTTAATGGAAGAATATTTAACAATAAAAAGAGGGTCAAAAGTGTGGATTAAGGTGCCTCAAAAGGGGCAAAAAAAAGAAATGCTTGAAATGGTTAAAAACAATGCAAGAATTACTTTAGAAAAGTTTAAAGATAAATATTTAAAGGATAAAGAAATCAACAGAATTTCATTATTAGAGCTTCAAGACTTGTTAGAATTAGAAGAATGTCCACAAAGAATAGAAGCTTATGATATTTCCAATATACAAGGGGTTGATTCTGTTGGAACAATGATTGTATTTGAAGAAGGAAGAGCTAAAAATAGTGATTATAGGAGATTTAAAATAAAAACTGTTAAGGGTGCAAATGATTATGATAGTATGCGTGAAATATTGACTAGAAGATTTAATCATGGATTAGATGAAATTAAGGCAATTCAGCAAAGAGATTTAAAGTTATCAGCAGGTAAGTTTTCAACGTTTCCTGATTTAATAATGATGGATGGTGGAAAAGGACAGGTTAATGTTGCATTAGAAGTCTTACAATCTTTAAATATAGATATTCCTGTTTGTGGATTAGTTAAAGATGATAAACACCAAACAAGAGGAATTATATATAATAATAATGAACTTATTATTAATAAAGGCTCAAATTTAATGCAATTAATTAGAAGAATACAAGATGAAGTTCATAGATTTGCTATAACTTATCATAGAAGCTTAAGAGATAAGAGAACATTACATTCTGTTTTAGATGATATACCTTATGTTGGTGAAAAGAGAAGAAGGGCATTATTGATGAAATTTGGAAGTGTTGACAATATAAAGAAAGCATCAATGCAAGAGTTATTAGAAACACAATCAATTGATAAAAAATCAGCAGAAAGTATTTATAATTATTTTAATGGTAATAATTAAGAATAAATCACTTGTTTAATAGTATAAATTAATTTATACTATTAAATTGTAAATATTTTATAATTTTAAGGAGCTTATCATGAATAAATACAACAAATTTGTAGGATTATTTAATGAATTTTACGATATAAATGATATTAAAATAGATGAAAAATTAAGTGAATATGTTAATTTTAAAGTTGGAGGACCAGCAGATATATTATTAATTCCAAATTCAAAGGAGCAAGTAATTAAAAGTATTAAAATTTGCAAGGAAAATAATATTCCTTTTTACTTAATTGGAAATGGTTCTAATATATTAGTTAGAGATGGTGGTTTTAGAGGAGTTGTACTTTCATTAAAGAATGTTAAAAACATTTATGTTGATGGAGAAAAGATAGAAGCTGAATGTGGAGTTATGTTAAAAGAAGTTTCAGATAAGGCTATAGAAAATTCATTAACTGGTTTTGAATTTGCATGTGGAATTCCAGGAACTATAGGTGGAGCTGTATTTATGAATGCTGGAGCTTATGATGGAGAAATATCAAAAGTAATTGAAAGTGCTGAAGTTATAGATGAAAATTGCAATATCATAAGACTTTCAAGAGAAGAATTAGATTTTGGATATAGATCATCATTAGTAATGAAAAAAGGATATACAGTATTATCAGCTGTATTTAAATTAGAAAAGGGTCAAGTAAAGACAATAAAGGAATTAATAGAAGATTTAACTAACAAAAGGGAATCAAAGCAACCACTTGAATATCCATCAGCAGGAAGTACGTTTAAGAGACCAACTGGATATTTTGCAGGAAAGCTTATTCAAGATGCTGGATTAAAGGGATATTCAATAGGTGGAGCAGCTGTTTCAGAAAAGCATTCTGGATTTGTAATAAATAAGGGAAATGCAACAGCTAAGGATATAACTGATTTAATAAAACATATACAAGATGAAGTTAAAAAGCAATTTGGAGTTGATCTTCATCCTGAAGTTAGAATTATTGGAGAAGAATAAAAAATATTAAAGGAATACACAATATAAGTTTTTATAAATGTGTATTCCTATTTTTTAACTTGAAATATAAGATGTGTTTATTATTATATGACCTTAGTATATAATAACAATGAGTGCTTATAAAAAGGTATAATATATAAGTTGAATATTATTAAAATTAATAGTTTGGAGGTATTATATGAGATTTATTATAGTTACAGGATTATCAGGTGCTGGTAAATCAGAAGCAACTAAAAGTTTAGAGGATATGGGATATTTTTGCGTAGATAACCTTCCACCAACATTAATAACAAAATTTGCAGATGTATGTTTGCAAAGTGATGGAAAGATAAATAAGGTTGCATTAGTAATTGATATAAGAGGTGGGGTATTCTTTAATGATTTATTCCAAAGTTTAAAAGAATTAGAAAAGCAACAATTTAAGTATGAAATATTATTTTTAGATGCTTCTGATGAAGTATTAGTAAAAAGATTTAAAGAAAAAAGAAGAAGTCATCCGTTATCAGGTGGTGGAAGAGTTATAACTGGTATTGAGCTTGAAAGAAATAAATTAAGGGAAGTTAAAGATAAATCAGATATAATTATAGATACATCGAAGTATAAAATTGGTGATTTAAGAGAAGAAATGACTAAATATTTTGGAGATGAAAAAATTCCAGAAAAGCAAATGTCAATTACAATATTGAGTTTTGGATTTAAATATGGAATACCTGTTGATTCAGATTTAGTTTTTGATGTTAGATTTATACCAAATCCATTTTACATACCAGAATTAAAGCCATTTTCAGGATTAGATGCACCTGTTAGGGATTATGTACTTGGGCAAGATGAAACTAAAGAGTTTTTAGGCAAATTAACTGATATGCTAGAATTCTTAATTCCAAACTATAAAAAGGAAGGAAAAAGACAACTTATTATTGCAATAGGATGTACTGGAGGAAGACATAGATCAGTTGCAATAGCAAATGAAATATATCAAAACTTACATGAAAAAAATTATGATGTTTATATAGAACATAGAGATATTAAAGAGGATGTTCATAAAGGGGATAAAAAACTATGATAATGGATTTTTTCATGAAGCCTGGAACCAAAATTAAAAGGTGGATATTTCTAGGGGTTATTGGTATGATTTTATCAGTAATAGATATAGTTGAGATTTTTTCAAACCATGAGCATAATTTATCAATTAAGTTATTATACTTATTTTTAACTTTTATAGGATTGGTAATGATTTATATATCAGTATCTGAATTTATAAAATCTTTTATTTCGTTAATAAATAATGAAAAGATAAAAATAACTATTAATGATAAAAGTATTGAAGATTTGGTTGAGGAAAAAAGAGTTCATGTAGGCGGTCCTAAAATTGTTGTTATTGGCGGGGGGACTGGTTTATCTACAATGTTAAGAGGACTTAAGTTATATACTAATAATATAACAGCAATAGTAACAGTTGGAGATGATGGAGGAGGTTCAGGAAAGCTTAGAGCAGACCTTGGAATGCTTCCTCCAGGTGACATACGTAACTGTATTTTGGCATTAGCTGATACAGAGCCTATAATGGAAGATTTACTTCAATATAGATTTACAGAAGGTTCTTTAAAGGGACAAAGCTTTGGTAATTTATTTTTAGCTGCTATGGATGGAATAAGTGATAGTTTTGAATCAGCAGTTCAAAAGATGAGCTCAGTACTTGCTGTAACAGGAAAGGTATTACCTGTTACTCTTGATGATATGAAGCTTATAGCAGAGCTTGAAAATGGAAATATAGTAGAGGGTGAATCTATAATTCCAGATGAAGTAGTTAAGCAAAAAAGTAAAATAAAAGAGCTTAGAATAAATCCTAAAAAGGCACTGCCACTATTAGATGCATTAATGGCAATTAACGAAGCTGATGCAATAGTAATGGGGCCAGGAAGTCTTTATACTAGCATAATACCTAATCTTTTAGTTGAGGATATTGTTGAATGTATAAATAAAAGCGATGCAATTAAGATTTATATTTCTAATGTAATGACTCAACCAGGAGAAACAGATAATTTTGCAGTATCTGATCATATAAAAACATTAATGAAGTATAGCGGTAAAAATAGTATTGAATATGTCATTGCAAATAATGGGACGATTCCTAATGAAATAAAAGAAAGATATTTAAAAGAAGGTTCCGAATTAGTTGAATTAGATTATGAAAATATAAAAGGATTAGGTGTTGAGATTGTGGAAACAGATTTAGTTAAAATAACTAAGGGATATGTAAAGCATGATTCAGAACATTTAGCGCAAGTTTTAATGACAACTATACTTGATAAAAAGTTATTATATGATAAAAAAAGGATTATGGAATATATGTATGTTTCCAAAAAAATAAAGAAAAATTAAATTTAAGGGTTAGTATAAGTAAGCTAAGTTTAATTAATGGACAAGAGTTTGCTATACTAACTTTTTGTATATTTTAAAATGTTAGTATAAGTTTAATTGTAAATAAGGCAATAATATAAAATATCAAATTTAACAATAAATATTTAATTTATTTAGCAAATATTATTAAAAAACTATAATTAGCATTAACAATTTTCCAATATTATAGTATGATACATACGGCACAGTTTATGATATAATAATAGATATATTTATAGTTAGTTAGGAGAAAAAATTTATGTCGTTTTCAGCGAAAGTAAAAGGAGAAATATGCAGATATACAGATATATCTAAGGAGGAAGCATTAGCAGAGCTTTCAGCAATAATGAAAGGTAGTGGAACAATAGGATTTAGTGGAAAAGGTCTTAGCTTTAGAATTACAACAGAAAATCCAGCTTCAGCAAGACATATATTCACTATACTAAAGGAACACTTTGATATACATTCTAAATTAATGGTTAAGAAGAGCAATTCATTAAAGAAGAATAATATTTATATGGTTTTAATAGATGAAGAGATGGGGGTTAGGGATTTACTTCAGGAAACAGGAATTTTCAAAGAAATAGATGGAGTACTAACTATTGATTATAAAATTGACCCAGAAATGGTAAAGACTGAGGAGTATAAGAAGGCCTATATAAGGGGAGCTTTTATTGGTGGTGGAAGTGTAACTAATCCTGAAAAGACATATCATTTAGAGTTTGTAACTCATAGTG
>ERZ827104.2988-NODE-2988-length-12371-cov-2.810084_pt1 | contig 12371 bp, 10 predicted proteins | sample MGYA00519781_ERZ827104 | MGnify/ENA primary metagenome ERZ827104 (study PRJEB31778, sample SAMEA3449257) | human gut metagenome | biome: human gut; feature: human-associated habitat; material: faeces | place: United Kingdom | collected 2010/2012 ... | reverse complement strand
ACGTAACCAGTTTTTCCATACGCTTTTCTTTGATTTAGGCGGTGTAATTTTTGACCGTCTGATTAAATAACATTCGCCGTTGACGTTTCTTTCCAACAGCTTTTATATACAGGTGCAGAATTATAATCACAGCCCTTGCCGTGGGGATGCATAAGCGGCTCTTCAAGCTCTTCAATAGACTTTATAGTGCCTTCTATATATTGCTCAAGTCTCCGCTTACAGTGCCGTACCCGTTTTTCGAGACCGCCGCCTCCTTTTGTCTCTTTTCGGGGATCTGTTGGCTTTTCAGCGGTCTCCGGGATTGCCCATGACCACCCGAAACGCTCTGCGCCCGAAATACGGCCTTTGGAGCAATACTGATTAACCCAGCGTTCTGATACGCCCCATTTGCAGGAAGCCTCCCGTATGGAAATATAACCTTTCAATCCCGCACCGCCTTTCGTAGAGATATGGGAAACAGTACTTGATTATACAAGAATATATGTGATATAATGTATAAAGATTTTGTGCTGTATTTATGATGACGAAAGGGCGGCTTCAAATGCACGAAGATATACGATTGTTTTATTTGCCCGACAATACCGAAACAACACCGTTTTATTTGGAAATGGCGGGCATATCCTACTGCGACGGAAGCTACAAAATGCACCGAAAATGCAGCAGAGAAACCGTTTTGGAATACGTTGTTTCAGGCAAGGGTTACCTGACCGTCGACGGTGTTGATTACGAAGCCGCAGCAGGAAATATTTGGCTGCTGCGTCAAAACACAACACATTCCTATTACTCCGATCCGAATGACCCCTGGACAAAAATCTTTTTCAATATACGGGGTCATTTGGCGGAACAGATCATTGAAGAATATCCTATCAGGGATAAGGTCATATTAAACGGTACGGATTTTGAAAATGACTTCCGGGAAATGCTGCAAATTCTATATGACAAATACGTTCCTCAATCAAAGCTGTTTGACAAAACCGCAATCTGGTTTCTTCAAACAGTTATTCAGCTATCCAACAATCTGGTTCTGCCCACACGGCAAAATGAATCGATTGAGATGGCAAAGACAAAGGAATATATTTTGCTTAATCTCAACCGCATTATCAGCAACGAAGAACTTGCAAACAGAATTTTCCGCTCAAAGGATTACTGCATAAAAAAATTTCAAAAAACCTACGGCATAACACCGTATGAATTTCAGCTCACCCAAAAGCTTGCTTTGGCAAAAAATTTACTGCGGAGCACCTATCTGCCGATCGGTGATATTTCCTCCAGATTAGGGTATGATGATCAGCATCATTTTTCAAATCTGTTTAAAAAGCACTGCGGCATATCACCTTCCGAATACCGCTTAAAGCACCATTAAAAATCATAACCACCCGTCAAACGGGTGGTTTGCACAAGGGCTAAAAGCCCATAATGCCGACCCGCGTCTCAAGGCGCGGGCTTTCTCTTTGTTCAAGCCTTAGAGTCTTTGCCTCTTTGGCTACCCCTAAAGGGGTTAACTAAATGGGTCTGCGTATTCTTTTACGCTTAACTTGTCTAAAGCAATATCTGCTTTTTCTTGGTCTTGTATATATTTCTTTATTGTGCTCTCATTTAAGCCTACCGTTGAAACATAATATCCTTCTGCCCAAAAGTGTCGGTTGCCAAATTTATACTTTAAATTTGCGTGTTTATCGAACATCATCAGCGCACTTTTTCCTTTCAAGTATCCCATGAAACTTGCTAGCTCGTTTTAGGCGGTATGCTTATCAAAAGATGTACATGGTCCGGCATCATATGTCCTTCTATTATTTCCACGCCTTTGTATTTGCATAGTGTTCTAATAATTTCTTGCAAATCTTTTCGGTATTGATTATATATTATTTTTCTTCGGTATTTTGGAACAATTACTATATGATACTTGCATAACCATTTTGTATGTGATAAACTATTTGTGCTGTTAGCCATTAAAATTCTCCTTTCACAGTACTCTAAGACTTGAACAACCTTATTGTACTATTTAGGGGAATTTTTTTGTATAACTTTTTATGCACACCCGCATAGCGGGTGGTTGTTTGGTTTGCTCTTTGAGCAAACCAGCCTAAAGGCACTAATACAGCTTCTGCGGTCAGACCGCAAAAGCAAAACACTTCCCTTCGTTTCAGGAAAGTGTTTTAAATGCGTAGAATCTGCCGCCACGCTCATATATATTCAAATACCAAGCAGTTTTCAGCGATACAGCATTATGTGCCCGACGGGAGCGATATTTGCTGCGTTTCCGGTCTTCTATTCACCGGTAATGCCGGAGGCCTCAATGCCTTTCACAAAGAAGTTCTGCAAAAATCCGTAAACAACCACAAGCGGCGCTATTACCATTATAGTCGCCGTCATTTGATAGCGCTCGTTCAGGCGGTTCGATACATCACCGTATGCGGCGCTGAACATACTGCCGAATTCAGCGTCAAATGCTTTCAGCTCAAGCGGCAGAGTCTGAAAATCAGAGCCTATCAGCAGGCCGCAATGTGAAACATCATTCCAATACCAAACCAAAGAGAAGACAAACGACAGAACAATAATCGGAATCGCCATCGGCAGCGCAATGCGGAAAAAGATTTTGAGCTTCCCCGCACCGTCCAGCTCAGCTGCTTCATCAAACGCCTTCGGGTAAGAGGAAAATGCACTCATAAAAATAAATATAAAGATAGAGCTTTTAAGCCCCTGCCCGGTAAGCGCGGGCAGCAGCATTGCCAGCGGAGAGCCGATCAGCCCGTAATTGTTAAACAATACATAACGCGGAATGGTTACCACATTGGCGGGGATAATAAAAATCATAACCAGCAGAGCAATCCACAGCTTTTTTGCCGGAACCGGGAAACGTGCAAGCGCGTAGCCCATTAACGCACAGGAAAGCGTTTGGAGCAAGGCACAGGCAACCGAATACCAAACCGAATTTAAAAGGCTTTTCGGGTAATCAAGCACCTGCCAGACCTGTTTGAAATTGGAAAGCTCCAAATGTGTCGGCAGCCATTTAATAGTAGGATTAACAAGATCCTCTGTTGTCATAAGGGAGGTTATCAGCATATAAATAATCGGGTACAAAAATACAAAGCCGATATCAATAAGCAGAATATAAACAATCCCCTTAGTCAAAATACTTTTGGTGTGTGCCTGTGTTTTTGCGGTCAGGACATTTTTATTCATACTTCCTGCTCCCCCTCTCACGCAGAATAAGCAGAACAATCGCCAGCAGAAGCAGTACCACCAGTGCAAACACCCACGAAAGCGCGGCAGAATAAGAATAAGGACGTTCTATATTGGTAACGTTATTCTCAATCAGGCTATACATCGGGGTGCTTGTCATTGCCGCCAAATCAACCACCGTATAGACGGTCATAATCAAAATCATCGGTCTTAAATACGGCAGGGTTATTTTCCAGAACTGCTGCCAGGCGCTGGCGCCGTCTATGGACGCCGCCTCATAAAGCGAATCGCCTATTTTCTGAAGTCCCGCCAGAATAATCAGCATCTGCACACCCGAATACCAAAGAATCAATACAATATTATCAAAGATATAAAGCAGCGGCACCGATATCGGCGAGGGCAGGTTTTCAATAACCTGATACACATAATAGTTGCCCGCACTGATAATGGACATAGCCTGATTGCCGACCAGCTTTTCCATAACAGGACCGCTGATTACCACCACCGGAAAGAAAAACAGAATCCGGAAAATGGTGCGCCCATAACAAACCTTATTTAAAAGCAGTGCGCACATAATTGCCACAACGATTATCATAGGTGTAAACAGCACGATGAATTGAAGCGTATCGCGCATTGCCTCAATAAAGTATGCATCGGCGGTAAAAATTTCCTTATACCAGTGAAAACCGACAAAGCTTGTAGAAATTCCTTCTGCCCCGAATTCAACCGTACAAAGGCTGATCCATACGGAATAAACAAACGGAATAACGGTAAAAACCAGCAAGCCGATCAACCACGGCGACATAAACAGTGTTCCGATCAAAGAGCTTTTTGTTTTCAGGGAAACAGAATGCTTTTTACTCATAGTCAACTATCTCTCCTTTAACGGGCAGCCGAAAACGGCACATATTGACCGCTCTCTGCCGGAATTGATATGCCGCCGCCCGCATCATATGCTTCGCTTCCGTAATTGACATATATCGTTCCGCTCGCATAAGTAACGGCATAAACACCGGAAGAGACCACAGTATGCCGCAGCATTCTTTCCCCTTCTACATTTTTCAATACACCGCTGACCGAAAGCGTCAGTTCCCTGATCATTTCCTCCCACTGCTCAAACTGTGAGGATCTGACCGTCCATAACGTTGTACAGCTCAGCTCGCTGCTCGGCTTCTCGGTAATCAAAAAGGAAGGATACACATTATACTCCATACATTTCAGCAAATCCGTCTTGGAATAAAAGCTTGCATTGGCATACGGCGCCATCAGGCGCATTCTGCCGGAAAGCACCAGCTGCAAAAAGGGAACGGAATCCGTTTCAAAAATATCCTGATTGCCCGACAGAGGTATATTGCGGTATACTCCGGTATATTTCAGCAAATAATCGTTCGGATTATACAGCATCAACGCACCGTTGCTCTCTGCCAGCTTGCCGTAGGTTTCCTCCTGTAAATTTTTCATTTCCGTTCTTGAAACAAAATGATCGGACAGATATTCGCCGTACAGCAAATGGGTGCCGTCTACCGTGACAAAGCCGCCTGATTCTGTAATAACGTTGCTTTGCTTCAGCAAATTATTAAGCGCCGCAGTTCCCTTTATGTACCATACATCTCCTAAAAACCGTTCGGTATCAACGCATTTCACCGATATGGGATTTTGCGACATACCGATAGCGGAATCTCTGCGGGCATTAATCTGGATCTCCTTGGCGCGCAGCGGGTCGATATAGAAATACAGCCTGCCGTTATGCGTATCAAGCTCCCGTTTCAGTGCATCAAGCGCCGAAAAGCTTCCCCAGACCGTTTTATTGAAAATTTCCGATTTGCTGTACCCGTTCAGACCGCCCTTCTGCCAGCCCAAAACCGAAACAGCAAGCCGATCGATTCCGCTGCTGTGCAAACTTTCAACAGCCTTTAATGTATATTCGCCTGATGTAACGGTTTTAGTGGTATGACCGATCAAAGCCTGCTCTGCGTCGGCGGCAACAATATCCAGCGCTATCACAGGCGCATTTTCACTCTGATTATTTTTTAACATACCCTCATTGGATAAAATATTAGAATAAAGCGACGCCATACCGTTATAATCCGCTTCGCTCCCGTTCAAAAAATACAGCTCCAATACCGGATCGATGCTGTTTCGGTTCTTTTGAAGAATCGGGACGCCCGAGCCGCTTTTAGAGGTCGGCTGTAAATAGGTCTGCCTGTAAATAAAGGAGGCGGCAGCCCAGTTGTAATCAGAAATAAATCCGGCGGGAGTGGCCTCGATAGAGGCATATTCCGCACCTGATTTTATCCTGCCGAACAGCGCCTGTTGCTTTACGCCGTGCGTCAAACCGTAAACAGGCATTGTAACCGTATTGGATGCGGTTAAAAATTCATTTGGTCTGTTTGCATCCAAATCATTTAATTCCGACAGGTTATCAATTGCCTGATCCAGACCGTAAACTCTTTCGGAATAAGCGCGAAGCACCTGCATAGGCTTTTGGTAGCGCATTAATGCGCCGCAGCCATCGGGTATAAAAATATAACCGTCAGTATCATCCGAATGCGTACAGCCGAAAAACGGCGCAAAATACAGCTTGTTAATATAATAGCTGCCCTCTTCACGAATAGAGGAATCATCAACAGAAAATTCCAGATGGCTGTCCTTTAAGCGGACCGATACTGTCAGCGTTATCTCACTTTCATCACCGAAGTCAACTGTACAGCGAAATCCGTCCGCAAGCATATCGTAACTGCGTAAGGCGTCCGCCTGCCCCGCGGAGGTCTGCTTGGTCATTCCGGTAGAGTCAATGCATTCAAGGCTTACAACGGAATTGCCGAACAGCGCCCACATCTCGTTCAGATTCTCCGGCATATCTTCAGGAAGAGTACCCCATACATAGCCTGTTTTTTTATCCACCACACGAATAGAGGCGTACTGCTCCCGCAAATACAGCGCCAGCCAATCGTTTTCGGCTACCAACGAAAAGCCATCGGTTGGAAGCTGCGGCAGTACCCTGTCGGAATCGGCGTCCGTATGGGTAAACCGGTTTGATTTCAGCGCCTCACTGTCAACCTTTCCGATTATTTCAGCCGTATTGTTTTTGTTGCCGTTCAAACGGTAAGATGAGCAGCCGCTCAGCAATATGGCGGTTGCCGCAGCACACGCACACGCCCGGCATATAAACCGATGATTCTTTTTAAGCGCCTGTACCACGGTACTTCACCTCCTTGATAATAGAAGAAACGAAATCAGACAGCTGATCCCAGAACATATACAGCATTGACAGCGCCAGTACGATCACGCACATTAAGAATACTGTGATAAGCAGATGCTTTATGGCAGGCCAGTTATCATAAGCGTGCATTTCACGGGTTGCTATCATAATGTTTACCGCTATCCAAATCAGCAAGCCAATCATAACCAATTGGAAAATTCTCAGCTCACTTCCGGTAAGTATGTGCGAAACCGCAATCATAAACGGCGCGGCAACCACAAAGGGCGATAAAATATATGCGGTGGATATAAAAATATCCCTAAAGCGCGCATTGCTTTCCTTGACTTCACCCACCAAATAATTACTGATGATAAAAAGAGTCAGCGGCGCCAAAAAAATAAGCGAAAGGAATAACAGGGACACACGGTTTGCGCTGTTTCCGATTACCACAAACCCGGAAACGGTCTGATATGCCAAAAACAGCAGATATGCCACCGCATAGATCGCAATCGCTGTTGAGATGTGTCCCGCCTTCTCATGCCGAATGTCATAAAAGCTGTCTATCGGATGCCGCATAGTGCGGAGCAGCAGCTTTGCATCGCTTACAACAATGCTTTGCCCGCCCCTGAAAGGACCGTGCTTCCGTCGTATTCTTTTCAATACTGCAATCACAGCAATAAAAGCAATCAGCGCTATGAGCAAATACGGCAAGTAATCGCTAATCCACTGATTTCTGATATGCCAAAACGCCTGCGAATACCCATAACGGTCGCCTGACGCCTTGTAAAGCGCCGCAGACTCATCAAACTTTTTTTGCTGAAACAGGCACTGCGCCATATTGTTAACGGCAAAATAGCTTGCACCGCCTATGGATATAATGTTGTTCCACTGATTATAGCTTTCCGTATAGTTGCCTCTGTTGTACTCCCGCATCGCGGTATGAACAGCCACGGCATATGTAGTGGGTGCAAACACGTGAATCAATCCGCGTTCGCCGTCCAGCACATAAAGCCGGTCCTGATCGTCGCATGCAATGGCAGTCACAGAGGAAAAAATCCCGTTCTGCTCAACCGATATGGCGCGTCCGCCGAATGTAAACAGCAGATTGCCGTCGGTATCGTATTCAAAAATAAGACCGGATACGGTCACGGCATAAATCTGACCGTCAGAACCGATACACACATCGGCAAAGTCCTTTTCATCCACCATTTCAGAGTGCAGGAGATTCTGACCCGATACGTCGTGCTTTTTTACGGCGTTGCCCTCTGCCGCCTGCGTTACGGTATATACAATTCCTTTGCTGTCTATATCCGCATTGCAAAAAGAAAAGGGCACACGGTTAAAGATCTGCGCTTTCATCTCTTCCGAAAAGAACATATCCTGAATATATTCCCATGCGGTCATAGGGTTATTGTTATAACCGAAATACCCTAAAAATTCACCGTTCTGATCCAGCTGCACCATACCGTCGTAAGAACCGTCGGACACCACATAAAGGGTTCCGCCGCTGTTTACCACAACCTTCGAGGGGGAATAAGTGGTTTCCGTGCCGAACGCCGCCGCTGTGGGGCGGTCATACTGCTTCAGTAGCCTTCCGTCTGACGAAAACTTTAAAACCGAACACAGACTGCTGTCTGCAACATACACCGCACCGTCGTCATCTACAAACAGACCTGCCGGCGACGCCAGTATATCCCTGCCCAATTCGGTACAATCGTCGGTATCAAGATTATAAACAATCACCCGGGCAGCGCCTGTATCCGCCACATAAAGCAGATTCCCCTTTACAAATATATCCTTTGGGGTGCTTAACGCCTGGCTTCTCATCAGCACGCGGCTGATCAGATACGCGTCCTGTGTTACCATCCAGTCTTCATCCTGAGATACTGTATATGTATATGTTGTTGCATTCTCTGCCGAAACCGTAAAAGTCAAGCTGACAAAGCATAAGGATAAAACTATGGCGGCAGCCGCCCTTTTTATTTCATATACCTGCCTTTCCCTGCTCTGCCGCATCATTTAAGACCAGAATACGACATTGTACTCATTACTCTGGACTGCATCAATATAAATAAAACAACATTCGGTATAAACATCAGCAGTGCCGCGGCGGCAGCCATACCCATACCGGCAACTCCATTGCCCGAATTAGAAAGTGAATTCATATAAAAAGCAAAGGTTTTTAAGGATTCGGTATTGATAAACAGATTAGACGCTTCCATACTGTTCCACGAGTTTTGGAACAGCAGGATTGCTACCGTTGCCAGTGCCGGCTTGACAAGCGGCATTACAATTTTAAACAAAATACCGTAATCCGTAGCGCCGTCTATTCTGGCGGATTCCACAAGTTCATTCGGAAGCTGATCCACAAACTGCTTCACCAAAAAAATACCGACAGGCATAGCAAGCATCGGAATCACATTTGCCCAAAAGGTATCAAGCAAGCCTACCTGCTTGATGACCAGATAACGCGGAATGCTGACCGCGGTCGGTACAAACATCATAGACAGCGTATTCAGCTTGAATATCAGGTTCCTGCCGCGAAAGCTTTTTTTTGAAAGCACATACGCGGCGGCAACCGAAATAAAAATGCCGGCGCCAACCACAATCAAAGTTGAAACAATACTGTTAAACAAGTAAATCGAAAGCGGAAACAACGTGTTTTCGGTCGCCTCAAACAGCTTCCTGAAGTTATCACCGGTCGGGTTTGTAGTAATAAATTTCGGCGGATACGCAAACAACTCGCCCATTGGCTTAAACGCCGTAAAAACAATGTATAGGATCGGCAAGATCATTACCGCCAGCATCGGCAGCAGGATCAGATACACTACAAACTGTGCCGTCTCGAATTTGGCGGGGTTAATTGCCATAATATTTTTTCTTCTTTTTGTTCCTGCCAAGTCTTTCACTCACCCTTCGGCTTAAGAATCGGTTCTGAAATTTTTAATCATTGTCCCCTAACACTTTGTATACCAGCTTGCTGCATAAGGATATGATCAGAAGCAATATTACCGACAAAGCGGCGGCGTACCCCATTTCATAACGCAAAAAGCCGAAATCGTCCACGTGATTAACAATAAGCGAGCCTGCATAATTCGGCGTAGGATTCGTACCCGAAAGCTGAACGCCCAGTCCCGCAGAATTAAAGGTTCCAACCAGCGCCATCACCGCGCCGAACAGCATTTGCGGGCGAATTGAAGGTATGGTCACATAAATAATTTCCTGCACACGGTTGCGGATACCGTCCAGATGCGCCGCCTCATAAATTTCCCTGTTCACGTTAAGCATTCCGGAAAGCATAGATAAAAATCCCACGTCAAAGCTCGACCACAAGGCAACGATTATCATAATCGGCAAAAGCGTACCCGCCGACTGTAACCATGTGATCGGCGTCTGAATGATTCCCAGCTGTAACAGCAAGCTGTTCAGATAACCGGTTCGGTCGCCCGAAAACAGAACTGCCCAAACGGTAGATATGGTAACACCGGCCGTCATCGAGGGTATGTAAAATATGACTGCAAAAACGGTTCGCGGTCCCCTGGTAAGCTGCGACAGCAGCCATGCCATTAAAAACGCCAGCAAATATCTGCCCGGACCTACAATTACAGCATAAACGATCGTATTCGGCAGGATTTTCTGCATAAAAACAGTATCCTTTGCAAAAACTCTGATATAATTATTCAAAAACACAAAGTTCGGCGTCTCTACACCGTTGAAATTGGTAAACGAGAGCCCAATCGCAATAATAATAGGCAGAATAATAAATACGATAAACAAAATCAAAAACGGCGCCAGCAAAACCCAATGGGCATATTTTGTAAAGAAATTCCCGCCGTCCGCTCTGAGCATTGTCCGTTTTTTGGTCTTTGATGCCATGCCCATACCTTCCTCAATCAAAATATCTTATTTTATTTGTTGAAGTATAATCTTCACCGCAGCATACGGCGTGTTCACGAAAAATACTTTTTTATATCCTTCCACTGACGCATATCGTATGATCGGATCGTTTCCCCGTTATCATTCAGATACCCAAATTCCTGCAGCTTTACAATCAGCTCCTGCTCAACGGTGGTTGCCGCCTCGTTCAGCGCGATCCGTGCAGAATCCTTGCTCTGCGTAACCTGATACCACGCGTCACTCAGACTGCGCTCCAGCATATATGAGGCAGGCGTATAACGGATATTAACCGCGCTTTCCCACTGTTTTAATATGACCTCCCTGTCGGCAGACGGAATCGCAAGCTTGGAAAACGCGTTAAGGTTTGCGCTGTTCCACACAAATTCCGAACCGAATTTTGCCTGTAAGGTCTGCGCAAATTCCGACTGTGTTTCATCAGACAGCCACCACTTGATGAAATCCCAGCTCATTTCCTTCTTACGACTGCTCTCCATCATCACCACAGAGCGGTCGGCAGTGGGCATTTGGTTGCAGATGCTGCCGTCGCTGCCTGTAAAGCCCAGAGCCGGCGCAACGCCCCACTGCCCCGCAATTTCGGGCGCAGCATACAGTAGCTGTACATAATTTGAAAATGTGCCGATGCCCAGCGGCGTTACGCCGTAACGGAAGTTGTTGTAAAAGCTCGGCATATTATTTTGCAGACCGTACAGCAGATACAAATCCGTGAGCGTCTGAAAAGCGCGGATGCCGGTTTCGTTATTAAACCGGACGCCGGTGCCATCCTCGGACCAGAGACAGTAATCGGGGTTTTCCCCGCTTGCTATCGCCGCCTGAAAATAAAACGGCGCAATATACGCTAACGACTTGGTGCCAGTCTGCGAGGAAAGCGGCATATAAAAATTCATTCCGCTGCGCCGCAGCGTCGGCATAAGCTCCGCCAAATCGTCCCACGTTTTGGGAACGGTAAGCTGCAGCTTTTCAAAAATATCCTTGCGGTACAAAAGCACGTAAAACTCCTGCGTTTCCGGCATACCGTATACCTTGCCGTCATAAATATACGACTCAAAGGCACTGTCAAGGAATTTATCGCTGATATATTCCTTGAAATCCGAGAAATTCGAGAGCGGCTCAATGGCGTTCCGCAAGCCGAACTGGTACGCCCTGTCTCCCGTTACGCTGAGCGCAACATCAGGACAGGTTCCCGAAGCGTTCGCCAGCAAAAGCTTGCTTTCGTCCGGCATAATGCAGAACTGCACCGTAATCAGGTTGCCGTTGCTGTCCGTACCCTTATAGCGTGAATCGGCGAGCATCTGCATTGTTTCCACATAAGGGACCGAACGGTTCACCCAAACGCTCAGAGTCTGCGGGTCCTTTACTTGTGAAGCGTTATAGTTTGCGCCCTGTGAGGTCAGGGCAAAGAAGAAACGCTTGATGCTGTTGGTAACCTTATCAAAGAATTTACCGTTGGCTGCGGGAAGCTCTGCGTCCTTTTCCGTCAGATAAATGCAGTCAATGGACAAGCCCTGATTATTCCAGCTATTGATAGATTCCGCCAGCAGGCTGGTAATAGAACCTGAGCCCACGCTGATTTCCTCTATTCTGGCAGGCATTTTTTCAGGCTTTCGCAGAATTTGCTCGATCATATCTGCCGAAAGCTGCAAATTCAGGCGGTTGGCAGGCACCTCGTTGTACTGCTCCTCCAGCCGGTCATATATTTCATTCAGCTTTGACTGAATGGTCCGCATTCGCTCTATTACATCCGGAATATAGGTTTCAATCTCCCATGAGCGGGTATTATCGGCATTGCTGCCCGCAACCTGCTGTAAGCTCAGACCAATATCAGAAAGCTCATCCATTAAAGCCTGAACCTCGGTTACCAGAACCGCAGTCTGCGAGGATTCTGCCAGCAGTGCCAGTGTGTGATGCCCCTTTGTAAGCCAAACGGCGTTGTCCGCAATACGGTACGCATAGGGTGTGCCCGTATAGGCAAAGGAAATTTCCCGGAATACATCTGCCGGAACCTGTCCGTCTATTTCAAGGGCCCACGGGTCAAACTGGAGCTGGGGCTTGCCAAGGGCAAGAAGCTCTA
>ERZ827104.2984-NODE-2984-length-12379-cov-8.736043_pt1 | contig 12379 bp, 7 predicted proteins | sample MGYA00519781_ERZ827104 | MGnify/ENA primary metagenome ERZ827104 (study PRJEB31778, sample SAMEA3449257) | human gut metagenome | biome: human gut; feature: human-associated habitat; material: faeces | place: United Kingdom | collected 2010/2012 ... | reverse complement strand
TGACCCTTCATTGGGCCGACGGCTGGTTCACCCTGCGGATCTTGCTGCCGGTCCCATCGTGAGAAACGTCTCTGTCATCGCACAGCGATGACAGAGACGTTTTGTTATTCTGCACAATAAAACCGTTCTCAAAATTGTGGATTAGCACAATAAAATTTGAAACCAAATTGAAACTTCTGCAAACTATGCCTCCAAAATGACAGATTGTGAAGATGTTTGTGAATTTTCTTTGAATCCATTTATAATAGAGGCAACGCTCCGGGAGCTGTACCCGGAAAATATGGATTCAGAATAAGGAGGAAGAAAATTATGTTGTCCATCAATATGGATGATGTAATGCAGGTAGTTTCGAACATTCAGAACTACCTGATTGCATTCGGCGTCGTCCTCGTACTCGCGCTCCTCGTGATGTTCGCGGTGCGGAAGATGCCCAAAGCGAAAAAGAAGATGATCCGTGCGCAGTCCGGCCTCGCCATTCTGCTGGCGCTGGCGATTGTCGTCAACCTCATCTGCACCGGCCCCATGTCCACCATGCTGGATCTGGTCTCCGGCGAAGGTTCCATCAGTGAGGAGACTTCCGCAGAGGCCACCGAGCTGGTCAATGAGATCACCCAGGAAGGCATCGTTCTGGCTCAGAACGACGACAACATCCTGCCTGTGGCTTCCGGCTCCAAGCTGAACGTCTTCGGCTGGGCTTCCACCAGCCCCTGCTACGGCGGCACCGGTTCCGGTGCTCTGAACGACGCTTACCCTGTCACCGACCTGCTCACCGGTCTGCATGATGCAGGCATCGAGACCAACGACGAGCTGAGCAAGTTCTACACCGATTACTGCTCCACCCGCCCCAGCGTCGGCATGGCACAGCAGGACTGGACCCTGCCCGAGCCGAATGTCAGCCTGTACACCGACGAGATGATGGCAAACGCCAAGGCATATTCTGACACCGCTATGGTCGTCATCACCCGCGTCGGCGGTGAGGGCGCAGACCTTCCCACCGATATGTCTGCTGTCGTGGACGGCAGCTGGGTCCGCCGTGTGGCAGATTACCGTGGTTCTCAGCGCGGCGCCGGCTACTACAACGGCACTTACGATGACAGCCTGAATGAGGGCAATGACTGGGATAAGGGCGACCACTTCCTGCAGCTGTCCAACCGCGAGGAAGAGCTCATCGACCTCGTCACTTCCAACTTCGACAACGTCGTCGTCGTTTACAACGGCGCAAACGCTTTCGAGATGGACTGGGTCAAGAACTACCCCCAGATCAAGGGCGTCCTGCTCTGCCCCGGCACCGGCCAGTCCGGCTTTGAGGGCTTTGGCCGCGTGGTCGCCGGTGAGGTCAACCCCTCCGGCCGTACCGCTGACACCTATGCTGCTGACCTGACCGCTTCTCCGTGGTGGAACAACTTCGGCGACTTCAAGTACACCAACGCTTCCGAGTTCAATTCCAACGCAAGTATGTTCGACCCGGAGGGTACCACTCCCTCCTTCGTCAACTACGTTGAGGGCATCTACGTCGGCTACAAGTTCTATGAGACTGCCGCCGATGAGGGCCTCATCGACTATGACAAGGAAGTTGTCTATCCCTTTGGCTACGGCCTGAGCTACACCACCTTCACCCAGAAGATGAGCGACATCACCAGCGACGGCAGCAGCCTGAAGTTCTCTGTCACCGTCACCAATACCGGCTCTGCTGCCGGCAAGGATGTCGTGGAGATCTATAATGATCCTCCGTACACCAACGGCGGCATTGAGAAGGCTTCCGCAAACCTGCTGGACTTCGCCAAGACCAGCGAGCTTGCCCCCGGCGAGAGCGAGACCATCGACTTCACCATCCCGGTCGAGAATCTGGCTTCCTACGATTACAAGAACAACGGCTGCTATGTGCTGGAGGCTGGCGATTACATCATCAGCACCAACTCTGACTCCCACAATGTTCTGGATTCCAAGACCTACACTGTTGCTTCCGACATCGTTTACAACGAGTCCAACAAGCGCGAGAGCGACGCTGTTGCAGCGACCAATCAGTTCGATTTCGCAGAGGGCGAGATCACCTATCTGTCCCGTGCGGACGGTTTTGCAAACTATGCTGAGGCCACTGCCGCTCCTGCTGATTACAACATGAGTGATGAGGTCAAGGCTGTCTTCGACAACGCACACACCTACACTGAGGTCAACTACGAGAAGGACGATGACCCCAACGCAGAGGACATCACCACCGGCGCAAAGAACGGCCTCAAGCTGGCTGACCTGCGCGGCGTGGATTACAACGATTCCAAGTGGGATGACCTGCTGGATGAGATGAGCATCGACGACCTGCAGCAGACCATCGGCTTCGGCGGCTATCAGACTGCAGCTGTGGACAGCATCGGCAAGGTGCGCACCAACGACTGTGACGGCCCTGCGTCCATCAACAACAACTTCACCGGCGTCGGCTCTGTCGGTTTCCCGGCTGCTACCCTCATCGGCATGACTTGGAGCAAAGATCTGGCACACGACTTCGGCGACAGCATCGGCAAGATGGCCAACGAGATGAACACGTCCGGCTGGTATGGCCCGGCAATGAACATCCACCGCACCGCTTTTGCAGGCCGTAACTTCGAGTACTACTCGGAGGACGGTGTCCTGTCCGGTGCTATGGCCGCAAACGCCATCGCAGGCGCACAGGAGCACGGCGTCTACGCTTACATGAAGCACTTTGCCCTGAACGATCAGGAAGGCAACCGTACTTCTATGCTGGCTACCTGGTCCAACGAGCAGGCTATCCGCGAGATCTACCTCAAGCCCTTCGAGATGTCTGTCAAGGATGCTGACTGCCACGCTGTCATGTCTTCCTTCAACTACATCGGCAATCGCTGGGCCGGCGGCTGCTCTGAGCTGCTGCAGAACGTCCTGCGCGGTGAGTGGGGCTTCCTCGGCTTCGTCGAGACCGACTACTTCGGTGTCTACGGCTACATGACCGCCGATCAGGCTGTCCGCAACGGCGGCGACCTGATGCTCTGCACCACCGGCAACGACTTCAACACCGTGACCGTGCTGACCAACAGCAGCAAGCAGGCCCTGCGCGAGTCCGCAAAGAACATCCTCTACACCGTGGTCAACAGCCGTGCATACGCAGAGGAGAACCTGAACCCCGGTATGGCAAAGTGGCAGATCGTCCTGATCGGTGCCGATGTTCTGGTGGCTCTGCTGTTCGTGACGCTGGAAGTCAAGACCCTCAAGGGCTACAAAAAGCGCAAGGAAGAGGAAGTCAACGCCTGATCTAGGGCAAGACGCTCTGAACGTTTGCAGCACCTGAACTGAAACCAGACCAAAGGCCCGCTGCGTAAAAACAGCGGGCCTTTTCTGGATTTGAAAAGGCAAAGAGGAAAATGCCATGAAACACACAGATATCATCAACAGCCTGAGCCTGGAACAAAAATGCGCCCTGCTGAGCGGCGGCACGGTGTTCACCACCCGGGCGCTGCCGGGCAAGGGCATCCCGGCCATTACTCTGTCCGATGGCCCCAACGGCGTGCGCAAGCAGGCCGGTGCGGCTGACCATCTGGGCCTGAACCCCAGTGTGCCCGCCACCTGCTTCCCCACCTCGGCCACCGTTGCCAACAGCTGGGACCCGGAGCTTGGCGAGGCTGTGGGCGCAGCCATGGGCGAAGAGGCAGCGGCACAGGGCGTGTCGGTGCTGCTGGGCCCCGGCCTGAACATCAAGCGCAGCCCCCTGTGCGGCCGCAACTTCGAGTATTTCTCGGAGGACCCCTACCTTGCCGGTAAGATGGCGGCGGCCTACGTCCGCGGCATCCAGAAAAACGGCATTGCCGCCTGCCCCAAGCACTTTGCCGTGAACAGTCAGGAGCTGCGCCGTATGGCGTCGGATTCCATCGTGGACGAGCGCACCCTGCGGGAGATCTACCTGACCGGCTTCGAGATGGTGGTCAAAGAGGCGCAGCCCAAGACCATCATGTCCGCCTATAACCTTGTCAACGGCACCTACGCCAACGAGAACGCCCACCTGCTCATGGACATCCTGCGCAGGGACTGGGGCTTTGACGGTGCAGTGGTCACCGACTGGGGCGGCAGCAACGACCACGCCCTCGGCGTAAAGAACGGCTCTACGCTGGAAATGCCCGCCCCCGGCGGGGACGCCATCCGGGAGCTGATGAAGGCAGTGCAGACCGGCAAGATCACCGAAGCGGACGTGGACGCCCGGCTGGAGGAACTGCTGGAACTGGTGTTCACCACCAAGGCGGCGGTGGACGCCGCACCCGGCAAGTTCGATGCCGACGCCCACCACGCACTGGCACGCCGGGCTGCTGCCCAGAGCATCGTGCTGCTGAAGAACGAAAACAGCCTGCTGCCCCTTGCAAAGGGGGAGAAGGTGGCGGTCATCGGCGACTTTGCCCAGACGCCTCGCTATCAGGGTGCAGGCTCCAGCGCCGTCAACTCCATCAAGGTGGATTCCTTCTTGGACTGCCTTGCCGAAAGCGGCCTGAACAGCGTCGGCTACGCCAAGGGCTTTGACCGGCAGGGCAAGCCCGACGAGGCGCTGAAGGCCGAGGCGGTGCTGCTGGCAAAGAACGCCGATGTGGTGCTGCTGTGCATGGGTCTGGACGAGATCAAGGAGAGCGAGGGCATCGACCGCGCCGACATGAAGCTGGCAGAGAACCAGCTGGAGCTGCTGGCGGCTGTGGCGGCGGCAAACCCCAACGTGGTGGTGCTGCTGAGTGCAGGCTCCTCGCTGGAAAGCGATTGGGTCAAGGACTGCAAGGCGCTGGTCTACGGCTGTCTGGGCGGTCAGGCCGGTGCGGGCGCACTGGTCGAGGTGCTCACCGGCGCGCAGAACCCCTGCGGTAAGCTGGCTGAGACTTGGGCGCGCAGCTACGCCGACACTCCCGCAAAGGATCATTTCGGCGGCGACGGCCCCACTGTGGAGTACCGCGAGGGTCTGTATGTGGGCTACCGCTACTACGACACCGCCGGTGTGCCCACCGCCTTCCCCTTCGGCTACGGCCTGAGCTATACCAGCTTTGCGTACAGTGACCTGAAAGCAGACGAAACCGGCGTGACCCTGACTGTCACCAACACCGGCAGCTGTGCAGGTGCCGAGGTGGTGCAGCTGTATGTGGCAAAGCCGGATGCAAAAGTTTTCCGCCCCGCCAAGGAGCTGAAGGGCTTTACCAAGGTGCAGCTGGAAGCCGGAGAGAGCAAGACCGTCACCATCCCGCTGGACGATAAGGCGTTCCGCTACTGGAACGTTGCCACCGACCGCTGGGAGGTGGAGGGCGGCAGCTATCAGCTGCTGGTGGGCGCTTCCAGCGCCGATATCCGTCTGACTGCCGCTGTCACGGTGGCGGGCACCGGCGCACCCGACCCCTACGCAGGCAAAGACCTTGCACATTACCGCACCGCACAGGTGCAGAATGTGCCGGACGCGGAATTTGAGGCGCTGCTGGGCCGTCCCATCCCGGAGAACAAGGTGCACATCGACCGCAACATGACGCTGGGCGAGATGGGGCACGGACGCAGCCCCATCGGCTGGCTGGCGGCTGCCGTGCTGGGCACCCTGCTGCGCCGCAGCATCAAAAAGGGCAAGCCCGACCTGAACATCCTGTTCCAGTACAATATGCCTCTGCGGGCGCTGGCCAAAATGACCAACGGCGCTATCAGCATGGGCATGGTGGACGGCATCGTGATGGAGCTGCAGGGCTTCTGGATCATCGGTCTTGTGCGGGTGATTTTTGAGGCTGTGAAGAACCTCGTGCTGAACAGCCGCATGGAAGAGCGCTTGAAAAACAGCTGAAAGGAAGCAGGCTATGAATTTCTGGAATAACTTCGCGGCAAAGCACCCCGCCGCTGCCAAGTGGGTGCGCGAGGGCGGTTTGTTCGTCATCGTGTCCAACCTCATCACGGTGTTCAAGTACCTGCTGCTGCAATTTCTGCCCAAGGCCTTTGCAAGCCTGCCGGTGGTGGATTTCGGCTGGCCGGGCATCGACATCACCCTGTTTGGCGAGACCTTCAAGTGGAACATCCTCGGCTACGATGCCGCCCACGGCGGTCTGCCCTACTTCTGCGCTTACATGATCGCCATGGTCATCGGCGAGTGCATCAACTTCCCCATCCAGCGCAATTTTGTGTTCCGCAGCAAGGGCAATCTGGCAAAGCAGATCGGCTGGTATGTGCTGGCCTTCTGCGTCATTACCTGCATCGTCAACTCCATCAACTGCATCTGGGTGGCAGTGGCAGGGCTGCTGGTACCGGACTTCATCTATAACATCGGCACCACCGTGCTCAACGGCGGCATCTCCATGGTCATCTTCTTCTTTGTGAATAAGATCATCTTCCCGGAGGGCGAAAAAGCCGCCAAATAATAAGCTATTCTCCTTCATTTTCTTCTTTTCATCATAAACCAGAAGGGCTGCTCCGTTCTCCGGGGCAGCCTTTTTGGTTTGGGGAGAGAACCCTCTCAGTCACGTCTGACGGCGTGCCAGCTCCCCCCTCGGGGAAGCTGGCATCGCGCAGCGATGACTGAGGGGGTGCCTGCCGCAGCCATCTTATTTTTGTTTTTCTGCACAAAATGTTCCGCGGGCAGGGTTTTCCTCTTGACAAGCGGGCAAATGTTTCGTACTATATTTAGTAGTATGGAATCAAAGACGCTGTACGCAGGTTTCAGTGTGACCCTGTACCCGTTTCAGGCAAAGCGTGCCTGTTTGATATAAAATGGAACCGTAAAGAGAAAAGCCGTATGCTTTTGCCCGTGCCGCCGGTTTTGGGTGGTGCGTATGGTTTTGGTGTCACTTTTTGCATTGAAAGCTCTTTCTATATCATTGCCCGTGTCCTGCTGCGCAGCGTCTCCTGCTTTTAATTTTGCATTGAATTGAAACAAAGGAGAGTGAACGCAATGACCGCGATCGGAGTGATCGTGGCCTTGATCGTTGCTGTTGTCGGCGTGGCTGCGGGCTATTTTATTGGTTACAACAACCGTAAAAAGACTGCCGAAGCCCAGATCGGCAGCGCCGAGGCCGAGGCTACCCGGCTGGTGAACGAGGCGATCAAGACCGCCGACCAGAAGCGCAAGGAAGCGGTTCTGGAAGCAAAGGACGAGGCTTTCCGTCTGAAAGCCGAGGTCGATGCCCAGAAGGCAGAGGCCGACAAGGAGATCAAGCAGCGTCGTGCGGAGATCAGTCGTCAGGAAAACCGCATCGACCAGAAGGAGACAGCGCTGGACCGCAAGACCGAGGCGCTGGAAAAGAAGGAAGAAGAGCTGAAAAAGCGCGCTGCCGAGGCCGAAGAGCGTCTGGCAGAGATCGACGCTCTGCGCGCCAAGGAGATGGAGCGTCTGGAAACGCTGGCCGGCCTGAGCCAGGAGGACGCCCGCGAGGTGCTGCTGCACAAGGTGGACGAGGAGCTGACCCACGAAAAGGCCGTGCGCGTTGCCGCCTACGAGACCGACCTGAAGGAAAACTGCGATAACATCGCCCGCAACCTCATCGGACAGGCCGTCAGCCGCTGCGCTGCCGACCATTGCAGCGAGACTACCGTCAGCGTGGTGCCGCTGCCCAGCGATGAGATGAAGGGCCGCATCATCGGCCGCGAGGGCCGCAACATCCGCGCACTGGAGACCGCTACCGGCGTAGATCTGATCATCGACGATACCCCGGAGGCCATCACCCTGTCCTCCTTCGACCAGACCCGCCGCGAGGTGGCCCGCATGACGCTGGAGCGCCTGATCGGCGATGGCCGTATCCACCCCGCCCGCATCGAGGAGACGGTGGAAAAGTGCCGCCACGATCTGGAACTGCAGATGAAGCGCGAGGGCGAGCGTGCAGTGATGGAGCTGGGCATCCACGGCCTGCACCCCGACCTGATCAAGCTGATCGGCCGACTGAAGTACCGCACCAGCTTTGGCCAGAACGCCCTGACCCACAGCATGGAAGTGGCTTGGGTGGCCGGTCTGCTGGCAGGCGAGATGGGCGTGAACGTCACCATGGCACGCCGCGCCGGTCTGCTGCATGATATCGGCAAGGCACTGGATCACGAGATCGAGGGCAGCCACGTCCAGATCGGCGTGGACATCTGCCGCAAGTACAAGGAGAACACCCAGATCATCCACGCCATTGAGGCACACCACGGCGACGTGGAGCCCAAGACCCCGCTGGCCTTCATCATTCAGGCTGCCGACGCCATCAGCGCTGCACGCCCGGGTGCCCGCCGCGAGAACGTGGAAAGCTACGTCAAGCGTCTGGAAAATCTGGAGGAGATCTCCTCCAGCTTCGAGGGCGTGGAGCAGGCCTTTGCCGTACAGGCAGGCCGCGAGGTGCGCATTCTGGTCAAGCCCGACGTCATCAGCGACGATCAGGTCATCCTGCTGGCACGCGCTATCGCCAAAAAGATCGAGGATACGCTGGATTACCCCGGCCAGATCAAGGTCAACGTCATCCGCGAGAGCCGCGCTGTGGAGTACGCAAAATAAAGCTTTTCCGCAGGCTGCCGTGTTTTTTGCACGGCAGCCTGTTTTTTTGCGCCAAAATGATTGCATTTCCCGCTAAAAAAAGGTATCATGGATGCAGAAGAAAGCAAAAAGCAACGACCCCGGGACGGAAAGGAGCATCGTTCTATGAAAAACTGGAAGAAATTACTGGCCTGCCTGCTGGTCAGCCTGATGGCACTGACCGTATTCACCGCTTGCGATGGCAGCGTGGGCGCACCCATGGGCCCCAAGCGGGCGGACGCCGAAAGCGAAAGCGTAAAGACGCTGTGCACCAGATTCGGCGTGACCTACAACGCAGAACTGAGCGAAAAAGCTTACAGCATTGCAAACTGGGTTGCCGGCACCTCGGTGTCCTGCTCCACCAATACCAATAAGACCGAGCTTTACCGCGTTGGAAATGCCAACGATGTCACCAAAACCAACCTGTTGCAGAACAACTATGCCACTGCATTTGAAAGCATGAGCATGGGCATTTATGGCGAAAATAATTTTGTTCCGGGCTTTGGCATTGATACAGATCTGGATTCCAGAAAAGACTACATCCGCTTTGTTCTGCCGAAGGACGGCACCATGACCGAAACTATGACCAAAGCCGCAAAGGGCAAGACCAAACTTGGCGTTGCCTATGTGGTAAAGGACGGCGTAAGCTACGCCGTGGTACTGTTTGGGGATTAAACCCTCTCAGTCATCGCTGCGCGATGCCAGCTCCCCCGAAAGGGGGAGCTTTTTTGCGTGGCGGTACAGTTTGCGACTAAAGCGGAAAGCTTGCTTGCCCGGGAGTACCCCTTCCGTCATCGCCTGCGGCGATGCCACCTTCCCCAAGGGGGGAGCTGGCGAACGTAGTGAGCCTGAGGGGGTAATCCCGCAGCGCCGCGCTTTCGCAGAAAGCGGCGCTGCAACTGCCGTTTTCCGTTACGACCTCACCTGTGAAAATGGAACACCGGGGCGTCCGCAGACGCTCCGGTGTTCCGAAATTATAAATATTCTTTCCGCTATTTATGCGCAGAGCAACGCGGAGCGCATTCAAAATCGTCCCACGCAAAAAGCAGCCGCCGCACTTTCTTGTGCAGCGGCTGCTTTGTTTGTGCTATGATGCTATCAGCCCTTCAGGAAAGCCGGCAGGGGCTTGCCCTCCTTGAGCCACTGGTGATACTCGGCGGTGGCGGCAAATTCCACGTCACCGGCAGAGTTCAGCGCGGTCTCTACCGAGTCCTGCACCACGCCGATGATGAAGCCCACGCCCACCATCTGCATGGCGATGTCGTTGGAGATGCCGAACAGCGAGCAGGCCATGGGGATCAGCAGCAGGGAGCCGCCGGCCACGCCGGAAGCACCGCAGGCACCCAGAGCGCTCATGGCGCTCAGCACGATGGCGGCGGGCAGGGACACCTGAATGCCCAGCGTATTGGCCGCTGCCAGCGTCATGATGGTAATGGTGATGGCGGCACCGTCCATGTTGATGGTAGCGCCCAACGGGATGGACACGGAGTACATATCCTTGTCCAGATCCAGCTTTTCACACAGGGACATATTCACAGGGATGTTGGCGGCAGAGCTGCGGGTGAAGAAGGCGGTCAGGCCGGACTCCTTCAGGCAGCGGAATACCAGCGGGTACGGGTTGCAGCGCAGGTAGATGAACATGATGAAGGGGGAAACGATCAGCGCCATGAACAGCATGGTGCCCACCAGCAGCGCCAGCAGCTTGCCGTACTGGGTAAAGATGGCCAGACCGTTGCCGGAAACGTTGGTGTACACCAGACCCATGATGCCGAAGGGGGCCAGATTGATGATCCAGCGCACGATCTGAGAAACGGCATCGGCGGTGTTTGCCAGAAAGACCTTGGTACTCTCTGCGCCGATCTTCTTCATGGCAATGCCGAACATGCAGGCCCAGAACAGAATACCAATGTAGTTGCCGCTCATCAGGGCGCTGACGGGGTTGGCCACAAAGTTGGTCAGCAGGGTGCTCAGCACTTCGCCCAAGCCCTGCGGGATCACATCGGACTGTGCCGCATCGGCCAGTACCACCGTGACCGGGAACATAAAGCTGGTGATGACCGCAATGGCTGCCGCCAGAAAGGTGGTGAGCATATACAGCCAGATCACGGTGCCAAAGCGGCGGTCCAGCTTGGACGAGCCCTGTGCCAGCGCGCTTGCCACAATGACGAACACCAGCACCGGGGCAATGCCCTTCAGCGCACCGACGAACAGGTTGCCCAGCTCGCCTACCCAACCTGCGCCCGGCGCAACAAGCGCCAGCACCGAACCGACTGCCAGGCCGATCAGGATGCGCAGGATCAGGCTGGTCTGGTTGTATTTTGCTACAACCGCTTTCAAGGTTTTCATATCGTAACACTCCTCTTACGCTGTACGCCTATCGCGTACATTTTCCTGTTTCTTGTGCAAGAACAGTTGTCATTATAGCATATACGGCAAAAAAGAGAAAGTGTTTTCGGCTATTTTGCAGCCCAAAACGGTGTTTTTTGTAAACTTTTGCAAAGTTGTCTTGAAAACTGTACTTGTATAAAATACAGTTTTGCGGTTTTGACGAGGAACAGAACCCTCTCAGGGAAGCACCCCTTCGGTCTGCATCCACGGCTTCCCTGCCATACTAAATTTATATATAGTGCAATTTTTAGTTGCCAAACTATTGTCTTTTTCTGGAAAGTATTGTATACTCGTCCTGTTTAATGCAAGTGTTACTTGCCAAAATATCAGAATATTTGAAAAGAAACACTTGTCAATACAGACGAGAAAGAGAGGACACCCCTATGAACGAGACCGTAACCAAGCGCTTCCTGCTTTACTTCCGCCTGATGCTGCTGGTCTGGATCCTGATCGCAAATGCCGTCATCCACCTTACCGGCATGGAGTACAGCTGGCTGATCTTCCTGAGCAACATCATGATGTTCACGCTGGAGGGCGATGTGAAGGATCGCCTTGTCACTGTGGAGCTGGGCGGCCTTGTGGGTCTGGTGCTCACCGTGGCGGCGCTGCTGTCCATCAGTGCTCTGACCCCTGTTCTGGGCGATTTCTTCGGCTTTATCCTGCCGCTGGCCGTGGTGCTGTTCATCCTCATCATCCTGCACCCCTACGCACCCAAGGTGCTGAACAACGTGGGCTTTGCCTACCTGACCGTGGCCTGCATTGATATCCCTGCCCTGACCGCCCATCTGCCGCAGTTCTTCATCACCTTCATCGCGGGCTCTGTGATCTTTAACGGTGTCTGCGTGCTGCTGATGAAGCCCGCCAAGGCGCTGGCTGTGCGCAGCGTGGAGAAGCAGAGCGCATAAAAAAGTATATTTCTGCCGCTATCTCTTGATTTTTTTGTTCCGGCGTGCTACAATCAGCGTAGTTTCATCCTGTCCAAAACATTGATGCGGACAAACTGAAGCCCCGCTTTTCATGCCGCAGAGAGGGCTGCCCCGGGTTTCCGGGTGCTGCAAGCAGCCTGCCATGACCCCCGGCTTCTACCACCGCAGAGTGCAGAGGCGAACCTCTGCCGGGCGTGCCCGTTACAGCACTGCGAGGGGCGCGTTTCCCCGCCGGGGAGCGCGCAATTCGGGTGGAACCGTGGAACGCAGACATTTGATCGGCGCTTCATCCCGTGAGTTTTACGGGGTGAAGCGCTTTTTGTTTTTGTTCAACACCACATTGTCAAAGGAGAATCTACTATGAAGATCATCTACAAGGACGGTCATGTGGACGAGTGCCCGCAGGATCAGGAACTGCACGTTATCCGTCACACCGCTGCTCACGTTATGGCACAGGCCATCAAGCGCCTGTATCCGCAGGCTGATTTTGCCTTCGGCCCTGCCACCGAGAACGGCTTCTACTACGATGTCGATCTGGGCGACCAGAAGCTGAGCGACGAGGATCTGGCCAACATCGAAAAAGAGA
>ERZ827104.2970-NODE-2970-length-12423-cov-4.521831_pt1 | contig 12423 bp, 6 predicted proteins | sample MGYA00519781_ERZ827104 | MGnify/ENA primary metagenome ERZ827104 (study PRJEB31778, sample SAMEA3449257) | human gut metagenome | biome: human gut; feature: human-associated habitat; material: faeces | place: United Kingdom | collected 2010/2012 ... | reverse complement strand
TGGATATGCGGGCGAGAGAACGATTTGGAATGCCCAGAGCAAAGCGGAGGGCATTCTAAATCGTTTGCCTTCCAGAGAACAGGCCACTTTCCTTAACGCCCATCCGTGAAAAAACAATCCCGGAAAATCCGCAGATTTTCCGGGATTGCATATCTTTAAAAATAATTTTCCGCTGATATTGCCAGAGCAAAGCGGAGGCAATTCCAAATCGTCCTGCTTACTCTGTGATCCGCCCTGCCGCGCTGGTCTCCAAGACCGGGTAACCGGTGCGGGTGCAGCGCACGGCGCAGCGGGCGCGGCCGCCGGTGGTGCAGGTGAACAGGGTCAGGTCCCAGGCGTCCTCGTCGCTGGCCGTGATCATCTTGTCGATATCCGTGGGCTGGATGGTCTCCACGTTGGACACCTCATAGCTCCAGCGCTGGCCGTCCATGTCGGTAAAGTACACCTCGCTGCCCAGGGCCAGCCACTTGATGGGGCTGAAATGCTTGGCGTAGTTGTGGGCGCAGACCACCATGTTGTCAGCGTAGGTGGAGCCGCTGTAACGGCCCGGGGCCACCTTGAGGCCCGCATAGCTCCACTCGCTCATCACGGGCAGTTCCAGCCCGATGGACGGGATGGACAGGTAGCCGATGTAGCCCCAGCCGTCGATGTCGGTGACGGTCATCTCCTGCTCCGGGTCCAACTCCGGCTGGACCACCGGCTCTTCGTCCTTCGTCTTGTCCTCAATGGTCTCGGTCAGAGTCTCTTCCAGTTTGCCCAGGGCGTCCTGTGAAGCCTTGTCGGCGCGGTTGGCGTCCCACTGGTTATAGCCCAGCAGGGCCAGTGCGCCCAGAATGAGCAGGATGCCCACGATCATGCAGGCGCGGCCGATCTTCTGCTTTGTGTTCATGCCAGCGTCTCCTTCCGGTCCAGCACCCAGCCGACGGCAAACAGCAGCACGCCGCTGCAAGCCATGAACGGGATGGGCCAGTTCAGCTGGCCGCTCTGGGGCAGTGCATTGCCGTCCGGGCGGCCCGGCGCCACCGGGTTGTCCGGGTTGCCGGGGGCCACGGGGTTGTCCGGGTTGCCGGGGTTCACCGGGTTATCCGGCGTACCGGGCGACACCGGGCGGTTGGGGTCGTTGGGGTCCACCGGCATGTCCGGGTTGTCCGGCTCATCCGGGGTGCCGGGCTGGGTGGGCTTGTCCGGTTCCGAGGGCTTCTCCGGCTCGGACGGTTTGTCCGGTTCCGAAGGCTTGCTGGGAGTTTCCGGTTCGGGCGGGGTCACCTCCTGCGTGGGCGCGCCCACCTTGGGGGTGGCGTCCACGGTGTAGAGCCAGCCGCTTTCGTCCGCCATGGGCAGCGACACCAGGAAGGAATTGATGGCCTCGTAGCCCTTGGAGTTCTCGGTCTGCACCACGAGGTACAGGCCCAGCGGCAGCGCGTCAAAGGAGACGATGCCCTGCTCGCTGATCTTATGGGTGGTGCCGGCGGCGCGGGCGGGCAGCTTGGCTTCCAGCCTGGAAGCCAGCGTGCTGTCCGTCAGGTCGTCCAGCGCGATGCCGCAGCCCGTAAAGTCGGCGGTGTACACAAAGTGCAGGTCGCCGTTGGTGCGGGCCACGTCCGCCACCTTGTACACGGTGAGTGCGCCGCCCCGCAGGGGGACGTCGTTCTGGTGGTCGTACAGGGTCACGTCCATGCTGCCGGTGCGGCTCAGGTCGATGTTGGCGCTGGCCGCGGGGGCTGCCAGCGCGGGCAGTGCACAGCACACAGCCATGCACAGTGCCAGCAGAAGAGCGGCAAACCGGTTGTTTTTGTTTTGTTTCATGGCTGCTCACTCCTCCTCGTCCTGTTTCCGTTTGCGGACCAGCAGCAGGGCTGCTGCAGCGGCCAGTGCGCCGCCCAGCACCCCGAAGGGTGCCGTGCCCATGCCGCCGGTAGACGGCAGCTCGTAGCCGGTGTAAACACGGTTCTGGATGGTAATGTTGCCGGTCTGCACGCCATTGTTGTCAATGTACACGTTCCAGTTGCCGGTGGTCACTTCCTCCACCAGGTAGTGGTACGCATTGCCCTTCTCGTCCGTCAGGGGCAGTTCCTCGCCGGACCAGGTCTTAGTCCAGTTGTTACCTGCGGTCAGGTCGGCTTCGGCAAACAACGTTCTGTCCTTGTCATTGTCGGTGTACTGCCAGACCTTGATGTGGATGCTGTCCACCGCCGGTTCCACCGGCTTTTTGGTATCCTGGTCCAGCCAGAGCTTGCTGACGGTCAGGTTGCTGTACACGTTGCTGTATTCGGCGGTCGTGGTGCCGGCATCGCTGCCCACCTGCACATTGCGGTTCAGGTCCACCGTCTCACCGTCCACAGTCAGGGTCGTGGTGCCATCGGCCTGGCCGGTCGCCTTTGCAAAGGCCTGCTGCTCGTTCTCCGCGCTGGCGTTCTTGCGGAACAGCAGGTAGTGCGGGGTGGCATCCAGCTGATAGTCCGTGGGTGCTTTGGTCTCCACGAGCTTATACAGCACGTCCGGTTTCAGGCAGCTTGCAGTCTCACTATCCAGCACAGCCAGACTGGCCTGACCGTTTTCGTCCGTGGTCAGGGTGCCAGTGCCGTTGCCTGCCCACTTCGTCCACCCTTCAATCGCTTTGTCGTACTGGTAAATGGTGAACTCCGCGCCCTTCAGCGACACGCCGGAGTAGCTGTCCTTCTTGCGCAGCACGAACTGTGCGGTGGTGGCCGTTGCATCCGCCTTGGCCTGGTAGGTGATGCCGCTGTCGCTGGATTTGCTGCCGTTGCTCAGGGTCACGGTGTTGCTCACCTGGTAGCTGGCGGCAGCACTGCCATCCTTCACATTGCAGTCATACACAAGGATCATGGCCGCCATATTGGGGATCTCCATATGGAGCCAGCCGTTCTTGTCCGCTTCCAGGATGCGGTACATGTTGCGCGGCACCTCTTCGCCGGTGGTCACGCCGACTGTTTCGTCGTAATTGTAAAAATACAACTTGACCGAGTTGACATCGCCGGTGGCGATGGCACCATTGGTGGTGCTGATGTTATCCCACAGCTCGATCTTCTCCGCTCTGGTCTGCCCGGCCGACAGATCCTCGTGGGCCGGGTTGATGACCACCTGATAGTGCAGCTTCCGGTCGTTGCCGGGGTCCTGCCAGCCGGTCTTTTTCACCTGCTCCACATCGCGGGTGACGGTGGTGGTGGTGGTCTCGGTCAGCTCGCCCCAGGTGGCGGTGTTGGTGTAGATCAGCTTGCCCACCGAGGGGTTCTTCCACGCAAACTGCGTATCTGTTCCCACATCCACCTCGTACCGGATGCGGATGCGGTGCGGCTTGTTGGCATCCGGGTTATAGTCCTTGATATTGACGGTAAGCTGCCGCGTGGCCGGGTCATAGGCTGCCGTGGCCTTGGCCGTGGTCAGCTGATCAGGCTTTACAAAGGCGTCCTCGTCCAGCGAGATCTGCACACTGCTGGTCTTGAAGTCCACATTTTCCGGCAGGATATCGGTGACTTCGATGGCATCCGCATCGTCCTGATCGGTCTGCAGTACCAGCTGGTAGCGCAGCTTGTGGCCGCCGAGTTCGTTCTTTTCAAAGGTGTTGCTGCCGGTCAGATAACCGGTCTCGTTGCCGCTGCTCGTTGCGGCCACACCCTTTTCAAACTTCTTGTAGCTGTGGTAGGTGTCCTCTGCCGAAGCCTTGCCGTTCACGCCGTCGATATGGATGGTGTTCTTATAGGTCCACACCTCACCGGTGGGCACGTCGTCGCGCTCCTCGTGGGTGGGGATGCCGGTCACCGAGATGCTGCGCACGGGGTTCTGGTCGTCCCCGGCTTTCACATGGATGCTGAAGCTGCGCACACGGGTGCGCGAGTCACCTGCGTTTACCTGTTCTGTGCCGTCTCTGTCGGCGTAGTAGGTCATCTCGATGGTGTTGCCCGCCACGTCAGCCTGCGCATAGGTCAGCTTCGTGTTGTCGAGCATGGTCAGGGTCAGATTGGCCTTGATGGCGTCATCCAGCTCTTTTGCAATGGCATAGTGGGTGTCCTTTTTTTCCTCGCCTTGGTCGTTCTCAGCGTCGTCCAGCACATCCCACAGGGTAAACTCTGCCTCACCGGCCTTGTTGGTGGCCGAGAGGTTCCAGGTGGGCGTCTCGCCCCTGGTGGCAATGGATTTGCTCAGGCTCCAATCGCCCTGCTTCAGGGGGACCGTATCGCTGGCCGTGAAGGTTTTGCCGTCCTTGGAGGCAGTGGCGGTATTGGTCACGTCGCCGCCGCCGATGGGGGTGGTGGTGCGGAAGGTGATCTCCAGCTTGCTCCGGCCATTCATATCAGCGGACGTGATGGTGTAGCCGATGCCGTTGTTCCGGAATTCCTCCGCGCTGATCTCTTTCCCGCCGACGTTTACTTTGCCCACGATCTGTACGCCCTCCGGCAGATCATCCTTGACCACATAGCCCACAAGGAAGTTGCCGGTGATGACCGGATTGGGCACACTGACCGTGATCTTCCACTCGATCTGGCCATCCTCCGGCTTGTACTCGCCCTTCTTGGTGATGCGCGCCTGCTCCATGGTCAGCGTCTGAAAGTAGCCGGCATCCTTCAGATCGTCTACATAGGCCACCGCACGGTTGATGATGATGCCGGTGCCGTCTTCCGAGTTGTTGAAGGATCTGCTGTCGAACAGCACCGAGTAGCACCAGAGATACTTTTCGCCTGCATCCAGGGCCGGGAGGTTGGAGAGCGTTGCCTGCCTGGTATCAGTGCCCTCACTCAGGGTCAGATTATTTTTCAGAAGCTCAGGCATCTCCGTCAGGTTGCCTGCGGCATCCACCTTGTAAAGAACAAAGCTGTCTGTAATATAAGTGCCCAGCAGCTTATACATCTTGCTATTTCCTTTGTTCAGGGTATCGGTGATGGTCACAGGATTTTTGGTGCCATTCGTGGTCTCAACGCCGACCACATAGTTCACCTTGAAGGTGCCGTCGGGCAGATTCTCCACCAGTGGCTTTTTGATGCCCGGATAGCTGCCGTAGCGGTCATCTGCCGCGCCGAGCTTGTAGAGGACCACATCCGCTTTTTTCGGTTCGATGGTCAGGGTGCAGCCGCCCTTGAAGGTGAACTCCTTCTTGTCCTCAAAGTTGTCGGCGCTCGCCGTAACGGCGGCCTTGAAGGTACCGATGAATTCCAGGCCGGCCTTGTCGTTGGTGCCGATGAACTTTTTGTCCGTAAAGGTCAGGGTCACTTTGCCGTTGGTGTCGATGTCATATCTGCCCACGACCTTTGCATTGTCGGCCTTGTCCTTGTCGGACTCATCCACGATGTTGCCCGTCATCACATCCGGCATGGGCAGGCCTTTGGGCAGCTGGTAGGTCAGGGTATTGTTGGTGGGCGTCAGCACACCGGGTTTCACGGTATACTTCAGGTTCACGCGGACGCGGGTGCCGCTTTCCACGGTCACGCTGCCCGCGCCGATAGACGTCCATGTTTTCCCGTCGTTCGTCTTTTCATAATTGACATCCGTGATCCAGGTGTTCAGGTCGTAGGGGTCCCCGGCAGCCAGCAGGGCGATGCCGTAGGGGTCGGCGTCACCCACCCATTCCACGGTGGCCCCAAAGCCCTCCTCATCTTCCAGCAGCGCATAGCTGCCGTCCAGCTCCTCCTGGGAGCCTGCCGGGTCCTCCGGGGCCGCAGCGGTGGTCTCGGCGGCATAGGCGCCGGTCACCGAGATGACACTGGTCACGTCGGACATGGCAGCGGGCACCTCGGCCACCTTGCCGTCCACGTTGCCGGAGATCACGGTCAGGGTCCCGGCGTCGGGGTCCACGGCGGACACGACGCCCACCGTCTCGGTGGTCACGGTGCGGGTGTCCACCTGCGGCTCGGAAACCGTGAGCTGGGCGGCGGTGTCGGGGTCCTCGTCCAGGTCCAGCAGGGCGATGCCATAGGAGCTCTCGTCCACGGCCACCTGCTCGGTGGTGAGGGTGTTGTAGATGACGATATCGCCGGGCCTTGCGGTGGAGCCGTCGGCGTCGGTGAGCCACTGGGAGCCGCGCAGGTCACTGTGCAGGGCCATCACGCCCGCACGCTGGGGCACCACCGTCTGGGGCACACCCGCAAAGTGCAGGCAGTAGGACAGGAACATCACGTCCCAGGCACCGTAGGGGTTGCCGTACCAGGCACCATAGCGGGAGTAGCCGCGCAGCACCTGCTGGTCCTCCACATCCAGCTTGAAGTTCTTGTCGCTCTGCTGGTAGTCCAGCTGGGACTTTGCCACGGTGAGCAGGTCCTCGGCCCAGTTGCCGTTCAGGGCCACGTTGGCCGCGGCCTGCCATTCCTCGGCAGTCTCCACGTCGGCCTGGGTATCGGCCAGGCACTCCACGGTGTGGTGGTGCTCCGGGATGGTGCACACCAGCTCCTCGGTGTAGCAGGCGTCGGTGTGGTGATGCAGCACCGGCTCGTCCGGGGTGGTCTCGGCCGGCTCAGGGGGCAGGTCCACCACGGGGCGGCTGGCAGGCATTTCCTGATAAGCGGGGTTGGGCTCCTCCACCAGTTCGCCTTCGTCCAGGCCGCACACCAGCTCATACTCGGTGGTGTAGCAGCTGTCGTCGTGGATATGCTCGAACTCGCCGCAGATGAGCGCACCGTACTCGTCAAAGCAGTCGTCGGTGTGCTCGTGCTCTTCCTGATAGCAGGTCAGCACCCGGTGCTCCTCGTAGCAGGCATCGGTGTGCTCATGGGGCACCCAGATGGTCTCCGGCTCGGTCTGCACCGGCTCTTCCGGCTCTTCCGGCTCGGCCGCGCTGTAGGCGGACACCGGATCGGCGCTGCTGTCCGAAGAGGTGACGGGCGTTTCCGGCTCGCCCTCCTCGTAACCGCAGGTGAGCACTTTTTCGTAGCAGGCCGCCGTGTGCTGGTGCTCCTCGTAGCCGCAGTGGTAGTCGGCAGTCATGGAGATGCCCACCCCATGGAGCTGCCAGTTGACGAACAGGGTGGTGAGCAGGGCCAGCACCAGCATCATGGCCACATAGCGCCGGGCCTGTACATGCTGCCTGCGGAACCGCTCGATCAACCCGTTGATGATATCCTTCATAGTAAACACGTCCTCTTGGTTCGCTCTGTGCCCTGGCAGCCGCACACCGCTGCAGGCCCACAGAAGGGTCCGTTTATCATTTGTGCAACAAAAGCGTCACAAGATTTGTTCGATACACTGTCATTATACCATTTTAAGGCGTTCATTTCAACTCAGGGGCGTGCTTTCCCGGCAAAAGAATGCACACGATGCGCACCATGCAAGGGGTCAGGGGCAGCCACAGCACCGTGCAGCCCAGATTGAACAGGGTGTGGGCGTTGGCGATCTGCCGGGCCAGCACGGCGCTCTCCGGCCCGTGGGGCGAGACCAGCCGCACCAGCGCGGTGAACTGGGGCAGCAGCAGCCAGCACACCGCCGCCCCGGACAGGTTGAACAGGGCGTGGGCCGCCGCCAGACGTTTGGCGTCCCGGCTCTGCCCCACCGATGCCAGCACCGCCGTGACGGTGGTGCCGATGTTGTCCCCCAACAGCACCGGGATGGCTCCCGCAAGGCCCAGCAGGCCCCCGCCGTCCGGCCCGGGGCGGGCGGCCGCCCGCTGCAGCACCGCAATGGTGGCGGAGCTGCTCTGCACGGCAAGGGTCATGCCCAGCCCTGCCAGCAGGCCCAGGCCGGGGCGGTGCCGCACCTGGGCCATCCACTGCCGGAACACCGGCCCCGCTGCCAACGGCTCCATGGCCTCGGCCATGACCGCGATGCCCTCAAACAGCAGGCCGAACGCAAACAGCGCCTGCCCGGCTGCGTGCAGACGCCCGCGCCCCGCGAACCAGAGCAGCAGCCCCGCCACCAGCAGCAGATACCGGGCATCCTCCAGCCGGAAGGCCAGCAATTGCGCGGTGACCGTGGTGCCGATGTTGGCTCCGAACACCACCGGCACGGCCCGCTGCAGGGTCAGCAGCCCGGCCCCCACAAGGCCCAGCACCAGCACCGTGACCGCCGAGCTGCTCTGCACCACCGCCGTGACCGCCGCCCCCGTGAGCACCCCGGCCAGCGGGTGGGCCGTGAGCCGGGCAAGGGCCTGCCGCAGGGTGTCCCCCGCCGCCTGCTGCAAAGCGTCCGTGAGGGTGTCCATACTGTATAAGAAAAGTGCCGCCCCGCCGAACAATTGCAGGATCATCCACAAACGCTGTTCCATGCCCGATGCCCCCTTTGCTTTATGTGTATGCGGGACACAAACGTTTGTGAACTTTTGTGAAACAATCCCTGCAGGGGGTTGCAATCCGGCCTGCAAAAGCCTATTATTATCAAGCGTTAACAGTTAACAGTTGTTAAGCAATTTTTGAGAGGAGGGATTGCGTGTCTGAGGAATCCACGTTGAGTTTCCGTGGGCTTTGCCGCTACATCCACCGGCTGAGCAAAGCATCCAAGGCCGGCATGAAGGCCGCTCTGGCCGACTGCCCCAAGTGCCACTTTCCCATGCTGGAAGGGCTGCTGGGCTGCATTCGTCTCCATGGACAGGACGGTGCCGTTTATATCTCCGACCTTGTTCAGGAGCTTCATCAACCGCTTCCTGCCATTTCCCGCACGGTGCGGCAGATGGAGCAGGACGGCCTTGTGGAACGCTTTGCCGACCCTGCCGACCGCCGCAAGACGCTGGTGCGTTTCACGCCCAAGGGATACGAGGCCTGCCGACAGTGCGAGGCTGCTCTTGGGGACTACTTTTCCAGTGTCATGGCCCGGCTGGAGCCGGAACAGCTGGCCCAGATGGAAGCGCTGCGCGGCGCGCTGATGGATGCCATTCTTGCGGAAAATGCTGCGCGTACCACCAAACCGAAGGGAGAACCAAACCATGACAAAGATCTTTAAGCAGCTGGCCCGTCACTGGGCCATCTGCCTCGTGGTGTTCGCACTGCTGTTCGTGCAGGCGTACTGCGATCTGTCGCTGCCGGACTACACCAGCAAGATCGTGGACACCGGCATCCAGCAGGGCGGCATCGAAAGCCCCCTGCCCGACACAGTGCGGCAGAGCACGCTGGATGCCCTCTCGCTGCTGATGCGCGAGGAGGACGCCGCTGCCTTCCAGAACGCCTACACCGCCGACGGCGATGTGCTGCGCCTGCGCACCGACCTGACCGCCGACGAGCGCACTGCGCTGGAAGATGCTGTGACCACGCCGGACATCGTGCTGTATCTGGCGGCCGCCCAGGCAGCCAACACCCCCGCCGGGCAGACCGGCATGGGCATGACCGGCCTTGCGGACCTGCAGGCCTCCGGTGCCGACCGCAATACCGACACGGAAACCGAGACTGCGGCCCCCACGGCGGAGGACCTGGACACCGTGTGCGGCCAGTTTGCCGCCATGAGCCAGATGCCCGGCTTCAGCCGCGACGCCGTGCAGCAGCAGCTGACCGGTGCCATCGGTCAGCTGGACGACACCGTGGTGGAGAACCTGAAGAGCCAGGCTCTGCTGCTGGTGGGGCTGGAGTACGAGGCCCAGGGCATTGCCCACGATGTGCAGATGCACTATTTATATAAGGTAGGCGGCCAGATGCTGGCCCTGACCCTGCTGATGGTGGCCGTGTCCATCGCGGTGGGCTTCCTGGCCTCCCGGGTGTCCGCCGCCATCGGCCGCGACCTGCGCCGCGAGACCTTCTCCAGCGTCATCCACTTCTCCAATGCGGAGATCGAGAACTTCTCCACCGCGTCCCTCATCACCCGCACCACCAACGACATCCAGCAGGTGCAGTTCGTCTGCGTCATGCTGCTGCGCATGGTGGCCTATGCGCCTATTCTGGGCATCGGCGGTGTGCTGCACGTCATCGGCAGCTCTTCGGGGCTGTCCTGGATCGTGGTGCTGGACGTGGCTTTGCTGCTGCTGCTCATCCTCTTCCTGATGAACATGGCCATGCCCAAGTTCAAGATCATGCAGACGCTGGTGGACCGGCTGAACCTCGTCAGCCGCGAGATCCTCACCGGCATCATGCCGGTGCGTGCCTTCAGCCGCGAACAGTTTGAGGAACAGCGCTTCGACAAGGCCAACAAGGACCTGATGGGCACCCAGCTGTTCACCAACCGCGCCATGGTGGCCATGATGCCCTTTATGACCCTGATCATGAACGGCACCAGCCTGCTCATCGTGTGGTTCGGCGGCAAGGCCATGGACAACGGCACCATGCAGGTGGGCGAGATGATTGCCTTCATCACCTACACCATGCAGATCGTCATGTCCTTCCTGATGCTGGCCATGGTGGCCGTCATGCTGCCCCGTGCCGGCGTGGCCGCAGACCGCATCGACGAGGTCATCCGCACCAAGGCCACCATCCACGACCCGGACGAAGCCGACGCCAAGGCCGCAAAGGAGCACAAGAACTGGCAGGGCGTGGTGGAGTTCCACGACGTGAGCTTCCGCTTCCCCGGTGCCGACAGCGACGCACTGGAGCACATCAGCTTTACCGCAAAGCCCGGCGAGACCACTGCCATCATCGGCTCCACCGGCTGCGGCAAGAGCACCCTGCTCAACCTGATTCCCCGCTTCTACGACGTGACCGGCGGCAGCGTGACCGTGGACGGCATCGACGTGCGCCAGATGCCCCAGGCACAGCTGCACGACCTGCTGGGCTATGTGCCCCAGAAGGGGGTGCTGTTCAGCGGCACCATCGACAGCAACCTGAAGTTCGGCGGGGACCACATCACCGACGCCGCCGTGAAAAAGGCCGCTGCCATCGCACAGGCCACCGAGTTCATCGACGCAAAGCCGGAGGGCTACGCAAGCCCCATCGCCCAGGGCGGTTCCAACGTGTCCGGCGGCCAGAAACAGCGCCTGTCCATCGCCCGTGCCATTGCCAAGGACCCCAAAATTTATCTGTTCGACGACAGTTTCTCGGCTCTGGACTTCAAGACCGACGTGGCCCTGCGCCGCGCCCTGAAGGCCCAGACCGACAACGCCACCGTCCTCATCGTGGCACAGCGCATCTCCACCGTGCTGCACGCAAACCAGATCCTGGTGCTGGACGAGGGCCGTCTGGTGGGCAAGGGCACCCATGCCCAGCTCATGGCCAGCTGCCCGGAGTATCAGGAGATCGCCCGCAGCCAGCTGAGCCAGAAGGAACTGGACCTTGAACCACTGAATACGGAAAAGGAGGGTGAGTGATATGCCAAGACCCGGACGCATGACCACCGAGCGCGCCAAGGACTTCAAGAGCACGCTGCGGCAGCTCCTCCAGACCATGAGCCACTACAAACTGCCGCTCATCACGGCCATTGTCTTTGCCATTCTGTCCACCATTTTTAATATTGCCGGCCCCAAGGTGCTGGCCAAAGCCACCACGGCCCTTGCCACCGGCTGGATCGCCAAGCTGCGCGGCACCGGCAGCATCGACTTTGTTTATATCGGCCGGGTGCTGCTGTTTTTGCTGGGGATGTACCTGCTGAGCAGCGCCTTCAGCTTTATCCAGGGCTGGCTGATGACCGGCCTTTCCCAGAAAGTCTGCTACGACTTCCGCCGCCAGATCAGCCAGAAGATCGACCGCCTGCCCCTGGCCTACTTTGAAAAGCGCACCGTAGGCGAGGTGCTGTCCCGCATCACCAACGACGTGGACACCCTGGGCCAGAGCCTGAACCAGAGCATCACCCAGCTCATCACCAGCGTGACCACCATGATCGGCGTGCTGATCATGATGCTGTCCATCAGCCCCCGCATGACCCTCATCGCCCTGCTGATCCTGCCGGTGTCGCTGGCACTGGTGCTGCTGGTGGTCAGGTTCAGCCAGAAGTACTTCAAGGCTCAGCAGGCCACCCTGGGCGTGGTGAACGGCCAGGTGGAAGAGATCTACTCCGGCCACAACGTGGTCAAGGCCTTCAACCGCGAGGCCGTGGTGCTGAACGACTTCAACGCCGCCAACGACAAGCTGTACGAATCCGCCTGGAAGAGCCAGTTCCTCTCGGGCCTGATGATGCCCATCATGAACTTTGTGGGCAACCTGGGCTATGTGGCGGTGGCCATCGTGGGCAGCATCTTTGCCGCCAACGGCACCATCACCATCGGCGACATCCAGGCTTTCATCCAGTACGTCAAGAACTTCACCCAGCCCATCCAGCAGCTGTCGCAGGTGTCCAACATGCTGCAGAGCATGGCCGCTGCCGCCGAGCGGGTGTTCGAGTTCCTGAACGAGCCGGAAGAGGACCAGACCGCCGACCCGGCCCGCCGGGCAGACCCCGCCTGCATCGACGGTCAGGTGACCTTCGACCACGTCAAATTCGGCTACACCCCGGACAAGACCATCATCCACGACTTCAGCTGTACGGTGAAGCCCGGCCAGAAGGTGGCCATCGTCGGCCCCACCGGCGCGGGCAAGACCACCATGGTCAAGCTGCTCATGCGCTTCTATGATGTGGATTCCGGTTCCATCACCC
>ERZ827104.2967-NODE-2967-length-12437-cov-6.503473_pt1 | contig 12437 bp, 20 predicted proteins | sample MGYA00519781_ERZ827104 | MGnify/ENA primary metagenome ERZ827104 (study PRJEB31778, sample SAMEA3449257) | human gut metagenome | biome: human gut; feature: human-associated habitat; material: faeces | place: United Kingdom | collected 2010/2012 ... | reverse complement strand
AATAATAAACACTTCAACTAATATATTTTCAGTAATATAGATTCTCTAAATTTATTAAAAAAATATACTGATAAAAATCTTTAATATATATACATATAAACAAAAAGAGAATAGCAACTATTTATTACTATCCTCTTTTTTCCTCATATAATTTAATCCATCTGTAAAGAGTTGCTCTACCAACACCTAATAACTTAGCCATTTCTACTTTATCTTTTATTAAATAAATTAACAAAAGATAATATCATCAAATTTTCCATCTATTACTGTCAAATAATCTCTTAGCTTTATTACAAATTTTATATATACTACTTCTTGATAATCTATATTTATCAACTAATCTTTCAACAGGTATATTATTCATATATCTATCTATAAATACATTCTTATGTAACTCAATATCCTTAAATAAACCTAATTCTATATTAGTTAATTGTAATTCTATCTGTAAAACTTTATATTCATAATCCCTAAGTATCCTTCCATACTTTAATCTATTTAAAATATCAGTTTCATTCTCATATAGCTTCTTATACTTCTTATGTTCTTGCTTTATATTTATTATATCTTTAGCCTTGATCATACTATCACCTGCTTATATATCTATTCCCCAACTTCTAAATACATCTAAAGAAAATTTATCTATGAACCCAAGCTCTGCAAACTCTTTTACATTCTGCATAGCCCATGAGCTATTTCTTAATTTTCTAAGTGCTAGAATTTCTGTATTTCTTACTTTACTTACTGTACTATTAAATATATCTGCTATATCATTTAAAGCCATTGGCTTTGCATTCCAACCATACTTACTTTTCAATACTTCTCTTTGTTCTAAAGTATTACAACTTTCCATAACTTCCTCTAGATCTTTTCTTAAGTTCTGTAAAAATATTTTTTCTTCTATATTTTCAAAACCATAATCTACTCCCTCTATGAAGTCAATTACTTCTCCTGTTTCATCTTCTCCTATAGGAGCGTTAAGGCTTGTACAACTATTGTAAAACTTATTATTTTCTATTTCTTTACTACCCCTACCATTAACACAACAATAAATATATCTGTCTATAAGAAATATTGCATATGTGATAAATTTAGCTTTCTTCTCATGATTACAATTATATTTTTCAACTGCATTAATAAGTCCTAATACTCCACTTTGAAATAAATCATCAAATTCTAACTCTCTACTTATGCCATTATATTTATTTGCTATTTTATGTATTATGCCTGTATTTGCTTGTATAAGCTCTTCTAATGCTTTTTTATCTCCATTTTGATATAGTTGTACTAATTCCTCATTACTCATTCTATAACCTCTTAACTAACCTTCTATTAACTGTTGTATAACATGAATTAACTTTCCATGATCTGAACAACTAACTATTTCTTTGTCTTTTATTGCCCTTGTAAATTCTGTTCCTTTATCATAATTAGCAAATGCTTCATTTATAGTAGCTCCAGTAACTTTTAACTCACTACCATCTGAAAATTTTATAATTACTAACTTATCTAAATCCTTTATTAGAGCCTTTTTAATCTTATTTAATCTATTCTTACTTATCATTAACTAACTCCTCCAACTCTTGAATTTGTTTTTCTAATTCATCAGTTCTAATACTGTTTAAAATAGAATTACATGAGTAAATTATTGCATTAGCCTTTTTAATGTCTATTTCATCATTAGCAATCATATTAGTAACCTTTGCTAAAGTCCTTCTTATGTCCTTTGGACTACTTAATCTAAAACTTATTTTTTTACTTTTAGTACCCATAGGGGAGTATCCCCCTCCTTTCTTTCTTAGTATTTTCAATGCCTTAAGCCTATTTTTCATATACAAAAAGGAGCCTTTTTCGCCCCTTTTATTGCATATTTAAAGCATAAATTTACTTCACTTCTTCCCATGGAATTATTGTTAAGTCATCTTTTAATCTTGTTTTAATAAAATTAATCATACCATCTAAGTTCATAGTTAAAGAATCTCTTATACTAAATGGACTAATATATCTTTCTATATTATTTCTTAAATCATTTAATGACTTTTTAACATATTCTCTATTATCATTAGGTATTAATATTGATAACTCTGGTTTACCTACTCCTAATAAACTCTTTATAGTTGCTAATGCATTATAATCTTCTTTATATGTATTTATAATATTTTTAAAATCTTCTTGATTCGTAATTGCTCCTGCTTCAATCATCTTTATAGTATTTGATAATCCAATTTGATAATTTGAATCTGATAGTTTACCTACTGAATTATCTCTCCACTTTTTCTCTAATGCTTCAATTCCACTATTTAATATTTCTAAAGCTCTATTTTGAGCATTTTGTGCAACTTCTGTAAATGGTGTTGCTATTTTTTTTATTTCAATTTCCTTTCCTTCTTGCATTAAATATTGTCTACTTTCTATTTCAGTTACTTTACTCTTAAATAATTCCTGTTGCCTTTTATATCCTTCAATAACATTTAATAATTCACTTTTCTTACTCATTGATCTTATCTCCTTCATCTTTTAATTTTTTAGCTTTATTTTGCCAATACTTCTCTTGGTGTGCTTTTACTTTATCTTTATTTCTAGCTCTCCACTCTCTTGCATAAGCATTTTTTAATTTTCTCACTTCATCATTCATTGCTTCAGCTCCTTTAATACAAAATAAAAAAGACTACAGAAAATATAAAACTTATTAATAGGTGCAAACTTGCACTTATCTTTAAGTTAATATATTTCCCGTAGCCTTTATATGCTTTCCACTTCTCAAGTGGGGTACTATCTTTTTATTTATTTTTATCTTTATATTTATTATACCATAAAATTAGATAAAGTTAGTATATTTTTTTAAATTTATATAGCTGTTTTTTATATTCTTTTAGATTATCAATATTAACTTTATAATCTCTTGTAGGCTTATTATTTACCCAATCTATCAAATGTTCTATACTTAAACTTATTGTATCACCTTCAACCTTAATATCAATCCAATCCGAAAATGACATATCTATTTCATAATTACCGCTTAATATCATTCTTAATAATGAGCCTGTTATATCTGACTTATCTATATCTAAATTATTTTCTCTATATAGGTCTATTTCTTCGAAATATTCTTCATGGTTAAAATAAGCCTTATTATCATCTAGTTTATCCTCTTCTTTAATCGCTTCCCAACCTTCAAATATTTTTTCTCCCCATCTAGGTAATACAAAATCAAGTTTTCCGTAAATACGCCTAATATATCCAGCCCCAATAAGCCATACTTCACTCTTAGGAAACTTATCATAACAATCAATATAAATATCCTGCACTAATTCTATATCGCTTCTTAGAGCCTTTAATTCCTCATTCTGCTCATTGATACGTAAATATTCTTCGTATATCTCATCTATTTGCTTCCTAATACGCTCCCCATGATCTTGAATCTTCTTAAACTCCTCTTCTTCTATCTCAAATCTATCTTTTTCCTTAATACCAAAAGCTTTTGACATAAGTTCAAATTTCATTGAAGTTTTTACATTTTCTCTATACATTCGTTGCACATCAAACATAATTGTAGTGTCATATGTAGGGGCAACACTTTCTACTATTTCACCTTGTACTATTTCTACATTTTTATTTGTAGTGTCTTTTCCCTTTAATACTACATCTTCTTTATCTGTAGTGTTATATTCTTTTGTCACTATGCCTTTAACTTCTATTAGCTTATTTAAAACTAAATCTACATTATCAAGATTAACACCTTTATTTATAAACTTATCTTCTACCTCTCGACGAATTTCGTCGCTAGTTAAACTTAATATATTTTCTTTTGGTAGTGTCATGATATATTTATCACTACTTTTAACTTTTCCTGTTTTCTTATCTCTGTATCTATCGCATATGTATACTCTATAGTTATTATTTTTCTTATCTTTTTTTACTGAACAAAACATATTTCACCACCTCTGTAGTGTTATCGTCTTATTATCACTACTCTATATCTACATAAACTCTATAATATCTACCTGTCTTACTTGGTTTACTAATTTTATTTATCTTAATTCCTTTAGATAAAACTTCTAATATTTTAATCTTTTCTATTTCATTCTCATATTTAATCTGTATCTTTGCCATATGTACTCTTCTCTCTTCTAACTAAATAATAGCTCCTATATTGTCTATTTCATTTAAAAACTTCAAGTTTTCTAATCCTGCTCTTAATCCTTCTCTAAAGTAGAATCTGCATAACTCTATCCATTCACTTGAAATAGAATCTTCCAAATCTCCAATCAATCTTTGTTGATCTTCTGTTGTATCTTTTTCTAAAGCTTTATATATTCCCTCTGTTGTTGAACTATTTTGTCTATAATCTAAATTTGTATCTGTAAATTCTTTTTCTAAAGATTCTTGTATATGTCTAAACTCATTTTCTACTATTCCATCTACTATATTTTTCATTTTTTTATAATCCATTTTCTTATATCTCCTTTATTTTACTCTTGATTATTTAGGAGCTTATAGGATAAACTTAAGTTGCTAAACTATTTGTTATCCTACGGATAGCTCCTTGCTTATAGATATTGGTAGTATCTATAAGCTTTTTTTCTTTTTAAATTTTCTTCTTTTACCTAACATTATCTTTCCAACTTCTATTTTGGTAGGCTTGTCTGATTTTTTATACTTTTTACCTATCTCCAAAACCTTATTTTCTAATTCATCAATCTTATCTATAACTATCACCTCTATATTTTTTAACTAAGAAATGTTATTTTAATCGGATTCACTGTGAAAACTTTTCCTTCTTCTGTTTCAACTAGAGCTTGTATATTGGTATTTAACCCCTCATTCACATTTCCTAAATATTCAACTATCCATTTATGGAAATATCCATATTCATAACTTATAACAGGTTCTAACGCCTTAAAGTTTTCTTCTCCAATTTCTTGAATTAAATCTTTTTTAAAAGTTCCAGGATCATAAATATAATTATCTATATTTACATACTTAAAAGTTTGTTCTTCTGTTAAACTTTTATAACCATAACAATACTCAACTTTTGAAGCCCATCTTACTTTTCTTAAATTATTTCTTTGATTCAATTTGTACACACTCCTTTTTTAACTGCTCTAACATTCTAAAACTATTGTTAAATACTTCTACAATCCCCTTCATTACATCTTTTTTTAAGTCTTCCATACCTTTCTCATTTCTATATATATCAATAGCATTTAATAAGGTTTCTGTTTTTGATTTATTTAATTCGTCCTCTAATTGTTCTACTTCCTCTAGTGTCATAATAAATATTACCTCTCTATCTCATGAAGTTACTTATTCTTGAATAATCTCCTTCCCAATTTAAAGCTATTGTTCCTTTTTTCCCATGTCTATTTTTAATACAGTTAGGTTTATACAATTTGGATTTTTTTCAGCTTTTTTAGAGTTGTAATCTAATTTTCCTTCTTTATTTAAATTTTCTCTTATTTGTGGATTATCTAATTTTATATTTCTATACAATGCAATTACTTGATCACTATCTTGCTCTATTCTCGCACTATCTTGTATATCATTAACTTCCAATTTCTCATAATACTCTAAATTTGAATTGCCATCTGATTTTCTATTTGCTTGTGCTAATAACACTACACATACTTTTTCTTTTAATGCAAACTCTTTTAAAATACTTGTAACTTGTCCTATTTTTTCAGTTAATGTAATTCCACTTATACCAGTTACATACTTGTTTACATAATCAACAAATAGTACATCTAAGCCATTTTTTAACTTGTACAATCTAACTTCATTTAAAAACTTATTTATATCAGTTTCATTGGTTATATAAAATCTATTTTCCATTAATTTAACCATTAAACTATTTACCTTATCTTTTTCTTCTCTAGTCAATGTATTTTCCGTAAATTTAGAATGCTTTATATTTAACTTACTAGAAGATATTTTGTCTAAGACTTCCTTTACAGACATTTCTCCACTTCCATAAACAACTCTATTACCTTGTATAACCATATTTGAAGCAGTTTGTATCGCAAATGTACTTTTACCTACTCCACTTCTTGCAAACACTGTTATAAGTCTTCCCCTTTGAAATTTACCTACTATTTCATCTAAACTATAAAAATTGCTTTTGAACCCTTGTGATTTATTATAGTTTTCTATTTCAATCAGATAATTGTTATATATACAATCAGTGTCAAGTTCTTTAGTCATTTCACATTTATATACATTTTCTAATGTTTTTTTCGTAATATCTATCATTTCATCAACTGTATTAGAGTTTATCACTCTTGTATATGATTCTTTTATCATTCTTTTTCTATATTCATCTACAAGAAATTTAATTTTTTGAGGATATGCAGTATTATTAACAGTGCTACTTACTATTTCAGCTATATAGCTTGTTCCTCCCATTTGAGCTGTATTTTTATCAGCATATACTAATATATCTGTTACGCTTACCTCTAACCCTTTTTCAAACATTCCACTTACTAATTTAAATATTTCTTTATGCTCTGGAACCACAAACATCCTTTCTTTAACATTCTCTTTTAAGTGATGATATAAAGAGTTATCTATTATAGGACCACCTAAAACCTCTTGCTCTAATGTTATTAATTCTTGTCTTACCATTTCTTACACCTCATTTTTTAAATAATATACTTTTCATCATCAAAGTCTATCTTTGTATCATTATTAAGCTTATTCTTTGATTTCCACGATAAATAATTCAAATACTTACTACCATCATTTAAAAACATACCTATTTGTCTTATTCCGTCTTTATCCTTTCTAACTAAAAATTCATTTAACCCCCATTGATAATTACACCATTGATACGCTGAATCATTATACATAATGCTATAATTACTAATAGCTTCTAATATTTCACTTTCAGAATAATCCTTTATTGCTTTATCTATAGCCTGTTTCATTTCTTTAGTTAGGTTTCTATGCTTTTTAATATTTTTATTAATCCAAAAATCAAAAATACTATTATATATATTTTCTTTTATTTTACTTTTCTTTTTAGATGTGCCCTTTACTGTGCCCTCTTGTGTGCCATTACTGTGCCCTTTATCCTCTTCTAAAGTGCTTATTTTCTCACTTTTACTGTGCCCTAACTGTGCTTTTACTGTGTCTTTTACTGTGCCCTCTTCAACTTGTACTAAATACTCATAAATTGACCCTTGTTTTGGATTTTTAGAACTCGCTACAAGCCTTATTATATCTAGCTTTGTAAACTGCTTTATTAATCTCCTAGCAATCTTTTCAGTAATTTCTATATCTTTAGCAACAACTCTAACACTCATAAAAAACTGTCCTTTGGGTAATGGATTATTATGATTTAACCTTTGTCCAAATTCTTTTTTAGTAATCCATATACCAAACTTAAACTCTACACTGTTTATGTCATATTCAAGTATTCTTGAATCTATTTTATGATAAGGAGTATTCAAGTTCTCACCTACTTAAACACCTTATTAAATAGTCTTAAATTTTCCCATGTGGGCTCTTTACCCATGCTCTTACAATTTTCTATATATAAACTTAATATCTTAATATTCATGCTTTTAATTCCCTTCCTTGATATTTCCAACTAATCCTTGTAATGTTACTGCTAAAACTTCAAATGCTTGTAATTTGGTTTCATACAATTTAACCTTTCCTTCAAGCTCTTTAATGTATAAATCTTTCTTATAGTTATTTTCATCAATTTCTATTCCTAGATAGTCATTAACACTCTTCCTATCAATTCTCCATTCTTTACCGCATTTAGTTCCTTTAAGTTTTATAGAACTATCATATTGCCCTCTATTAAGCAATTCTCTTACATATGCAGGTGTAACACCTAAATGGTCGGCTGTTTCATCTGTTGTAAGCCAATTTCTATTACTTGTCATTTTATCTCCCTCCATAATTTAATAATTATCTTTACCAATACATCTACTTAGAACCACTGTAGTATGATTTTATAGTGGAACTTGTACATTTCTTATAAAGTATTGCACTTTACTTATGTCTTACTATGTAATGTCATTTTGATATGATTTTTCATTCCCACAAGTGGGCATGAGATATTTTAGATACGTTTATTACCATAAGTGGCAACGATTATTTTCAATTTTTTTGAAAACAGATACCTCTGTTTAGTCATTATCTAGCTCATTATTCTTCTTCACTAAAGAACAGTTCTGCTACTGTTGTGTCAAGAGCTTTTGCAATTTTTATCATCAAATCTCTTCTTGGCTCAACTGCTCCTTTTTCTATAAGTCTTAAATATTGAGGAGTTATTCCTAATTGTTTAGCAAACATCCCTTGTTTAAATCCTTTTTTTATTCTTTCAATTTTTAAATTACTCATCTTTCCCTCCCACTTCTTCAAATTTGAAGAATGTTTTTACAAGATTATGTTAATACTTGCTTTTGAAGAAGTCAAGCCTTTTTTTAATTTTTTGTTGCATTTTTGAAGAATAAAAGCATATAATATTATTGTAGGAGGTTGATATTATGGGTATAAATGAAATTATAAAAATTGGAGATAGATTAAAAACTTTAAGACTTAGCAAAGGATTAACTCAAGCACAAGTAGCTGAAAAAATAGGGATACCACGTACCACATATGCAAATTACGAATCAGATAAAAGAGAGCCTAAAATCGACATTTTAAACAAGATAGCAGCAGAATTCGATGTAACAATCGATGATATTCTAACTAAAAGTTTTATTCATAAAGAAGATAATGATAGACTGTATATTTTATCCTTAAAAATTGCAGAACTAATTCCATTTTATAGCTTTGAAGAGATAGAAAAAGCTACTGAACTTTCAAAAGAACTCATTGAAAAAAAACAACTTGTTATAAGTGAGAATAAATTAAATCGAAATGAAAAAATTGATATTCTAATTGGTTATTTTAGTGCTTGTGAGTATCAAACTGAAGTTGCCAGTATTCTCGCAATGAAAACAACTTATAATATGTCTAGTGATTTATATGGAAAATATTTTGAGCCTTGTGTAAATAATCAAATAATGGATTTTATCGAAAATGCTTTATTATCATCTGATGATATTAAAAATGAAGATATAGCTTGGGAGTGTATATTGGATACCTTAGGATTTGAATATGCCTACGATATTATAGAAAATAATCTATATTATAGAAGGAGTTATCTCTCTTCTTTTTCTATAATCGAACAAGTTAGTGATATAGTATTAGAAGAATTCGCAAAAATGCCTGATAGATTTGGAAATAAGATTCAAACAAATAATTATTTAAGTGGAAATACACTTTATAACCAAAACAAAAGAAATTTTTTAACTTCAATTAATGAAGTCACACCTTCTAAGTAGTGTCAAATGAATATATCACTACTCTTGAACAATAGATAACTGGGATTTCCCCTTTATCCCATCTAAAGTGGGAATTTCCCACTTTAAAGCTCATCAACAATATTATGATATAAACTATTTATAAAAATTATCAACACCAAATTGTCGGTGATTTAAAATCACTGACAATTATATTCGCAACTTGGTGAAAATTTCATGCTAACCTTTAAAGCAAATATTAGCTTATATAAGCGTTTTTACTTTAAAATGATAAATTATACTATTGAATAGAAAGGAGCCCACAGAATGGCTAGTTTTAGGAAATTATCTAATGGTAAATGGGAAGTAACTATCGACCTTGGACGTAATCCCTCTACTGGTAAAAGAATGAGAAAATTTAAAAGTGGCTTTAAAACTAAAAAAGAAGCTGTAGCATATGCAAATTCATTTTGCGTTGATATTGCTAATGGATTAAATGTTATTGACAATAAAGTATTATTAAAAGATTTTATTAATGCTTGGTATAATGAATATAAATCTAAAACATTAAGTATAAATACTAAAACTTCCTATAGATCAAGGATAGATAATTATATAATCCCTTATCTTGGAGATATTGAAATAGGTCGTCTTAATACTGCTACAGTACAACAATTTTATAATGAACTTATAAATGGTGGATTAAAGCCTAATAGCACCAAAAAGATTATTGAAGTTCTTACTGGTTGTTATAAATATGCTAAAAAATTAAATTTAGTCAATTACATTCCCACTGATATTGAGAAAATATCACAAGAAAAAGAAAAGGTTATTGTATGGAATGAAGAACAATTAAAATCATTCCTGTTATATATAAAGGATTCTTGGCTTTATATACCTATATTAATAATAAGTCTTACTGGTTTACGTGTTGGTGAGTTATGTGGTCTTAGATGGGATAATATAGACCTAGAAAATGGATTTATAAATATTAGAGAGGCAAGTTATACAAGATAAAACAAATCATAAATTAATACATACTAGTATATTAAAGACTAATTCAGCTTTTAGAAGTATTTCTATACCTAATAGCTTAGTAAATGTATTAACTAATCATAAATTAAATCAGTCTGAAAGCAATTCTAAAGGCTTTGTTATATTAAGTAGGGATAATAAGATGTGTAACCCTAGAAACGTATCTATGGACTTTACAAAGAAGCTAGAGAGGTTTAATAAATTACTCCAAGATAATAGCAGCACTCTTCCTAAAATATCTATTCATGGATTAAGGCATACTCATGCAACTATATTATTACTTAAAGGTGAGAATATTAAGGTTATCTCCAAAAGACTTGGGCATACTTCAACTCAAATTACATGGGATACTTATAGTCATGTATTACCCGAAATGGAAAAGAAAACAGCCGACTTACTAGATATCATGTTTGATGATATTTAATTTTTTATGCAAAAATGTCGGTTAAATGTCGGTATTTTACAAAACAAAAACGGCTAAACGTTAGTGTTTTAGCCGTTTATTTGCTTTATATGGTACTCCCAACAGGAATCGAACCTGTATCTATCCCTTAGGAGGGGACTATTCTATCCATTAAACTATGAGAGCAAGATCCATAAGTATATTTTATTACACTCATTTGCTTATGTCAATTTTTTCTACTTACTATTCTTTATATTTATAATCCTTTATTTCACCCCAATCTTCTATAACATTATACTTTTCATTTTTTGATTTAAAATACACTATTATATGCGCCTTATACAGCATTTTATTATTTTCAAATAGCATTTTATCTCCATATACAATAGCATTAAGAGCAAGTGGTAAATCCTCTCTAAATATCTTATTCCTTATTATTATTTTGGGAAGTGAACTTCCATTATCTACTTCTAATTTTACCTTTAAATAATATTTATCACTCTTTTCCCAAAAAGCTAACACTTCATCCCTTATATTATAATTAATACTCTTATAATCATAAGTTTTACCTATAGTTAAAAATAAATTTCCGGTTCTATCACTATGTGTTAATGTATACTTTCTCGGAATCTCTAATTTATTCCTATCTACTTCATCCCTATATATAACCTTTAATTTTTTAGGATTAAATTTAAACATTTATCTTTTACTCCAAAATAAATTAATTTTAAGATTAGTATATGAATATATTACTACTTAGTTTAATATTTTTACTTCAAAAATATTACTTTTTATATATACTTTATAGTATACTTTACTTAACATTTAAATTTGAGGAGTGGCAAAATTATGATTAGAACTATAATTTGGTACATATGGTTTTTTCTAAGCTTAATAATAAGCGTACCATTTACATTTAGAGTTAAATATTTAATTAAAAAAAATAGAATAGACGAAAGTGAAGCATTAATATATAAATGTACTACTACATGGGCTAATTCATTGTTGAAAATAGCTGGTGTAAAAGTTAATGTTCATGGTGTTGAAAATATCCCTAAAGACAAGACAGTATTGTTTGTAGGTAACCATCAAGGTAACTTTGATATTCCTATATATATCACTCAAATTCCTGAAGTCATTGGATTTATTTCAAAAATTGAAGTTGAAAAAATCCCTCTAGTTAGAACTTGGATGAATTTTATGCATTGTATATTCATGGATAGAAGTAATCTTAGAAAATCAGGTGAGGCTATAATTAGAGGCGTTAAGTCTTTAAAAGCAGGTCATTCATTAGTTATATTCCCTGAAGGAACAAGAAGTAAAGGCGGTCCAATGAAGGACTTTAAAGCAGGTAGCTTTAAATTAGCAACAAAATCAAAGAGTCCTATAATTCCAGTTACTATGGATGGTTCTTATAAGATTATGGAACATGGTGATGGTCCTTGGTTTAAACCAGCTACTGTAAACTTATATATTCATCCCGCTATAGAAACAGCTTCTTTAACTAAAGAAGAACAAGATGAATTACCTAAGAAAGTACAAAATATAATTGCATCTAAATTATCTAAATAAAAACAGGTCGTACAAGTTTAGAGTTGTACGACCTGTTATATTAAGATGAGGTCAATCTCATCTTTTTTATTGTAAAAAAATAGAGTACATAGGTAGATAAACTTCCCACATACTCCATGACACAATAA
>ERZ827104.2961-NODE-2961-length-12472-cov-3.152291_pt1 | contig 12472 bp, 16 predicted proteins | sample MGYA00519781_ERZ827104 | MGnify/ENA primary metagenome ERZ827104 (study PRJEB31778, sample SAMEA3449257) | human gut metagenome | biome: human gut; feature: human-associated habitat; material: faeces | place: United Kingdom | collected 2010/2012 ... | reverse complement strand
GTCATAACGAGCACGACTGGAAATCGTGTTGTCGTCAAAAGCGGCACGAGGGTTCAAATCCCTCCCACTGCGCCAGAGAAAATCCCCGTAACCGCAATGGTTACGGGGATTTGTTTATGGGTGAAAGCAGCGCTTTACCCCTAACTTTACCCCAAACGGCTTTTTATACCTCTGTTGGAAGCATGACATACCCCGCCGGAGAAGCAATTCCCCGGCGGGGCATTGTCGTTTTATGGGGCCGCTATCCGCGCTGCGCCAGATTGTCGTAATAGCTCTGCATCCGGCTTGCCGTGTCGGCCATCATGGTTTCGCTGGTGTGGGCGTACACGTCCAGTGTGAAAGACGCTGTGGCATGTCCCATGAGAGACTGTACGCTTTTTATGTCCGCTCCGGCGGCAATGGCTACCGTAGCGCAGGTATGCCGAAGATCATGGGGGCGCAGATCAGGGCGGCCCATGCTTGCCGCAAGCCGTTTGAAATTTCGACGGAACGTTTCTATCACCACATGTCCGCCCAACGGATTGGTAAAAACCAGGTCTTGTGCATTGTCCCAAAGCTTGCCTGCCCGTAATCTGTTTTCCACCTGTCTGGTGCGTTCGCTGCGCAGATAGTCGAATGCCACCGTCGGAGGCTCAATGACGCGGACCTTACCGCTTTTGGTGCTGCTGACAATACGATATGTACCGCTCTCCGTTCTGGATTTTTGCAGCTGTTGACGCACCGTGATCCGGCCTCGCTCAAAATCCACACAGTCCCACGTCAATCCAAGACATTCCCCCTCCCGCAGTCCGGCAAACAAGCACAAACCGTAAGCGTTGCGGAATGGATGGTCCTCTATTGCAGCCAGGAATACCGGAATTTCCGCATCCGTCAGCGGCTTTATTTCATGGCGCGTGACCTTTGGCACCTCCGCCGCTTCACATGGATTTGCTGCGATATAGCCTTGCTTTACCGCCACAGAAAGCGCTTTATGCAGAATTGCGGCCGTATTCTTGACGGTTTTCGGGGACTTGCCCGCTTCCAGCATGTCATTGAACAGCTTTTGCACATGAATACCCTTCAGCTCCTGCACGGGCATTGCTCCAAAGGCAGGGACAATATGGGTTTTCATCGCGGTGTTGTAGGCGGATACTGTCAGGGGCTTTAAGCCGGTGCAGAAGGTATCCAACCATGTCTCCATCCAGATCTTGACGGTCATTTTACTGGGCGTCTGGTAGGTCCCCCGGTCAACATCACGCAGAACAGCCGTCATCTCTTTCCGCACCGCCGCTTGTGTATCCCCGTATATACTGCGGCGAATTGGCTTTCCGGTCCCTGGGTTTGAACCCACAGTGACGCGGGCCTCCCACCGTCCGTCCGGGCGCTGCCGGATGGAGCCAGCCCCGGAAGCCGCCCGGGTATTACTCTTTCGCGGCATCGTGTTCCGCCTCCTTTGGCTGAAATCTTTCCACCAATCTATTGTAAAACAGAGTCCGCTCCGGCTCGGGAATGAAACTGGTTGCATTTCCAATCTCTTTCAGCAGATCAGCAGCAGGGTATTGCGATAATAAATTCTCCAAATCCTTGTAATGTTCCTCTGAGCGAAGATATAAAAGCCGTTCTTGTTTTCTTTTCTGTGCCTGCTCCTCGGAATAGTGGTACCTCAAAAATGACTCGTCTTTCAGAAATGTGTCCCGGCAATCATCAACATAGTGGGACAGCATCTGAGCGATCTTTCTTTGTGAAAAAATATTCTCGATTTGGCTGCGATAAAAAGTCGCTGCATCTTCCGCTGGCAACGTGAGCCCTGCGCTGCTATCAGCGAGCTGGCTAATTATTGTGTCCCTGCTTTTCTCCTTTGATTTTTCCGCCTTTACTTCAGCAATTGCATAATTATAGGCGAGCCTATTAATTTGAGTGCTTTTCTCGACAGTGTAATCAATAATAAACCTCACAGCACTGGAATACACCTGGTGTGTTCCACCCATAGATCGGGGCCAGGGATATTGCGGGTTATCCTGATACATGCGGATAAGGCTATCAACAGTGCGTTCACTCAACCCCGTTCGTTCGCAAATGTCCTGAACATCTCTGAAACGGCGCTCGAAGTCCCCCAGCAGATAACCAATATCACAGCCGAATACCTCTGACATGGCAATAAGTGCATCCAGCGGCGGGAGCGTTCGCCCACTCTCCCATGAGGCTACCGTTGACTGTTTTATGTTGTCACGAGTTGGAATCACCTGTGCCAGTCTCTCCCCAAGCGCCTCCTGAGAAACCCTCCCCGGGAGTTTCCTCCGCTCTTGACGTATCCTGACACCGATTTTCTCCTTTCGTCGTTCGTACTTAAAAACATCATTCATAATAATATCTCCATGAATTATTTATTATTTATAGTGCTATCATAGCATAGCCACCGGACCAGGTCAAGGGTAATATATACTCATATAAATAAATTTTTCCGGAATTTTCCCGCATATTACAGTCCTTTAGTTTAGGATAAGTAAAGACTTTCAGTTTAGGGAGGTGTAAAATGAGGGCAGCCGTTGAAAATTGAGCTAAAACCACGTTTCCGGCGTGGTACAATGTGAAGCGGTATTCAAGAAAGGAGGGACAGCCAATGGGCCCACCAGGCAAACAGTCTGGCCATACAGCCACATGATGAAGCAGAATTTCAGAAAAGGAGGCATAATATTTGAACACAGTCACTACCACGGACAGGCTGACCTTGTCCATCCCCGAAACCGCCGCCGCGCTGGGTGTATCCCGGCCCACGGTTTATAACCTGATTCGCCGGGAAGGCTTTCCCGCATTCCGTATCGGCGGGCGAACGGTCGTATCCCGGCCCGGCCTGGAAGCCTGGGTGCAGGAGCAGGCGGGCAACTATGCTGCCAAAAAATGAAAATGCCCCTGCCGGTGTTACAGCACCAGCAGAGGCGGCGGGAACAGGTTTGCAGGCTCCCGCCACAAATGATAGCATACCCCCACGGCAAAAGCAAGCCGTTTCAGCCATTTTACCCCGCGGAGCTGCAAGCGCCGTTGACTCCTTGACCCTGGTGAATATGCTGGGGTACAAGGACCGCCGGGAGCTGACCCAGCAGATCGAGCGGGAACGGCAGGCCGGAAGTCCTATCTGCGCGGTCACGTCCGGTGACCATCGGGGGTACTTTCTGCCTGTCGACGCTGGGGAGTTGGCGCAGTACATTTCCAGCATAGACCGGCGCATCCGTGCCATCAGCCGCACCCGCAACGCCTGCGGCGAGACCCTGCGAAGAATGATCGGTCAGGAGCAGATAGAGGGGTGGTAACGCATGGGAAGCCGGAGACGGGGCCGGGACACAATCAAGCCGTGGCTGTCTGCGCGGCTCGATTGTAAGGAAGGGCGGTTTGTACAGGTTGGAAACAGTCTGCTTTTGTCCAAGGAGTTCCAGGCATTGACGGCAGGGGCGCGGTTTCTATACCTGTGCATGACAATGGAGAGCGCCGGAAAGCGCGAATTTATTTTTCCAAAATCTGCCGCCGAAAAGTACGGTATTGCGAGAAATTCTTTGACCCGGCAGGTGGCAGAGCTGCAGAATAAGGGATTTATCAGCGTTCAGAGCATGGCAAATCTGCGACAGCCCAACGAATACAGCTTCTGCAAGAGGTGGCGGGAAAATACCCGCACGTAACGCCGTACCTACTGGCTATATATAGTATATCTGCCCCAAAATGGGGCAAGGGACAGCGTGTGATTTTCTCACTGGTTGCCCCAAAATGGGGCAAGGGAAGATGATTTTAAGCGCTTCCTTACCCCAAAATGGGGCAAGAAATGGGCCAAGCTTACCCCATTTTGGGGCAGCCAAATAGACTGGAGACGTGTTTTTGAGGTATTGACATATACCATAATCATGAAAGGAGATTTCAACATGTACGACAATGAGAAGATTTTGCAGATCATGCCCGCACCGGAAGGCCTGCGTTACAGCTACGACGAGGGCAAGACCACAGAACAGGTGTCCTTCCTGGCCCTGGTGGAGTTGCCGGGCGGGGTACGGGAGGTCCATGCTTACGGGGCGGAAAACTGCGAGTTCTTCACAGACCTGACCGAAAACGGCGCGACCCTGGTGGACACGTCGTCCTGCTGACCCCCAATGGGCGGAACCAACCGGAAGCATGACAAACGAGGAAATAGCGGTCAGAATCCAGGCCGGGGAAACAGAACTGCTGCCGGTCCTGTGGGAGCAGGTGGAGCGGTTTGTTTCCCAGATGGCCGGGAAAGCCGCATGGGCGGCGGGACACGTCACAAGCTTCGATGACCTCCGCCAGTGCGGTTATCTGGCCCTTGTGGACGCCGTGAAAGGCTACAGCGAGGACAAAGGTAAATTCCTTACCTGGTTCGGCTTTTTCCTCAAGACGGCCTTTGCAGAGGAAGCGGGGTACAGGACACAGCATCAGCGGCGGGACCCTCTACGCTGGTCCGCCTCACTGGATGCGCCAATACCGGGGGCAGAGGATCTTCTGCTGTCCGACATGGTGCCTGACCCCGCGGACTCTATCGGCGACGTGGAGGAGGCCGTTTGGCGGGAAGAACTGCACACGGCCATGACGGAGGCGCTGTGTACCCTTCCGCCGGAATGCCGCGATATGCTCCACCGCCTGTATTATCAGGGCCAGACCCTGACGGCGGCGGGACGGGAGACCGGAAGAACGCTGGAGGGAGCGCGGCAGGTGGAGAAAAAAGCCCTCCGGCAGCTACGCAGGCCGCAAACGGCGCGGAAGCTGCGCCCATTCGCATACCCTGACGGAGATATCTATGCCGCAGGGCTGCGCAGCACGGGAACAGATGCATTCATGCGCACAGGCACAAGCAGCACAGAAGCCGCCGTGCTCCGGATGGAGTCGGGGCTTGCGCTGTAGCATCGAACGACTCCAAGCAGGAGAGCAAGAAACAGCCCGCACCCGCCGACGATTTCTGTGAAATCGAGGACGACGGCGACCTGCCGTTCTGACGGAGTCCTGCCATGCCGAATAGAATCATAAAGGAAAGCTTATGCGACTCAGAAAAAATCGCAGCTCTTTCGGATTTTGAGTTTCGGCTTTGGGTTGGATTGATTACGCAAGCGGATGATGCGGGACGCGGAGATGCCCGCCCCGCTATCATAAAAGGACGTGTTTTCCCGTTCCGGGAAAAGTTATCCATCAAGGACATCGATGCTGCGCTCCAAGTTTTGGCGGCAAAGGGCTGCGTCTCTCTCTACACAGTGGACGGGAAACCCTACTTTTTGTTCCCCGGGTGGGTCAAGCATCAGCGTGTCAGAGATTGCAAACCGAAATACCCCGAACCATTGGAAAACTACATTCCGCCGCAATCTGCGGCGAGTTGCGGCGAGTTGCCGCAATCTGCGGCCTTAATCCAATCCGAATCCGAATCCGGATATAAGCGCAGAGCCGCAAGCGACTCATGCGCCGCCAGTCGTCGAGCTTCCGCTGAATGATGGGGATATTTATCCCGTAACGCAAGAGCAGGCCGCAGAATGGGGAAGCCTTTACCCAGCTGTTGACGTTATGCAACAGCTCAGAGCCATGAAGGGCTGGCTCAATGCCAACCCGGCAAAGCGCAAAACAAGGCGCGGGATTCTCCGGTTCGTGAATGGCTGGCTTTCCAGGGAGCAGGACCGAGGGCGTGGAGCACCGGCGAAGCCAGCCGAGCCGGTACGGAAGTACAACCACGACACCGGCGAGTGGGAAATCGTGGAGGGCTGACATGGATGCTTTTCTGTGCGAGTACAGCACCATCGGCGCTCTGCTGATCGACCCTGAGGCGTACCCGGAAGCCGCAGAGCTTCGCCCGGATGATTTCCTGCACCCGGCCTTTGCCGCTGTGTTCCGCGCCATACAGCGCCGGAACGACGCCGGGGAACCGGCGGATGTAGCGACCGTCCGGGATGAAGCCGCCCGGGAATGCGAGGGGGTCACGAACGATCTCCTGATACAGTGCATGGAGGTGGTTTCATCCTCCGCCGTCCTGCCTGAGTATGTCCGGGGCGTCCTTGACGCTTCTCTGGGCCGTCGGCTGCGTGATTTGGGCGAGGAATTGAGAAATGCCGACATTGCCCCACAGGAAGCCTTGCAGCACGTTTCAGAAACGGTGGGCGAAAACTTACCCTCGCTTCGTCAACAAAACGCGTGGTGAGCCTCGCAGAGGCCATTACGGGGCTAAAGACGCATGTGGACGAAGGTTACACCGCAAAAAAGCGGTCATTTTGCCGCACAGGGCTGAGATAACGCCAAATCCGGCGGTATCGAAAGGCGGCTGTCCAGATTTGGACCGTCAGTCTGTTTTCATGCGTTTCGTGTCCGCAAAAGCTCCGTCTTTTTTATGTGCGCATTTATTCGCATTTTAAGGCACCCTGACGCATTTTTATTTTCAGGTATGTAATTTCCTCATTACCAGCCGTACAAAAACGCGTGTAGGCCATTCTATGGCCGTTTACGGCGTGTTTCTGGATGTGTGCCGGGAAAAACCTGCAAATGGTGCTTGCAAATTATCGAAAGTCGGAAAACGCGATCTTTCAACACGCTGTCAGGGCAACAAGTCTGAAAAGACTTGTTTCAAGTTCTGTTTCTCTTTCTGCTACGATCCGTATCAAAGGCGAAAACCGCCACTCGGCCAAGTGACGGTTTTCATAGCTTCGCTGTGATACTTTAACTTTTACCGGGCTAACCGCTTGTCGCAGCGCCCTTTTTCTGTCTCCATTATTGCGGGTTTATCCGCCTTGTCAAGCCCTGGATCGTCCGGGGCTTCTTCTTTTGCACAGATCCGTGCAGTCGACACCGCCAGCTTTGACAGCATCTCACCGGCGAAAATCCGCCGCTCAGTTTTGAGCATCCGGCTCCCTTGTGCTGGCTTTCAGCGCAAGGGCCATCTTGTCCCGCTGGTCTTGGTTCGTGACTGCACGGGCAACAAACGCAGGAATATCCTCCCCGGCCCTCTGTGCGGCCTCCTGCGCGATTCTGAGCGCGTCGGGAGCAAGTATAGCCCCCTCGTTTTCGTGTGTCTCTGCGGCGCTCTGCGGGCCTTTGCCGCTTATCCGCTGTTCCACTGCGCCAATGATATATTGGTTCATACTCTCGCCGACAGCGGCGGCCGCCGCCTTTACCGTATCTTTCATGCCCTTCGGCATGGCAATAGATACGCGGTCAAGATTTGCGGCATCCCATTTCTTCGCACTCTTCTTCTGAGCTTCAGATACAGCCATAATTTCGGCCCCCTTTTCTGTATTCTGAGGGTGCCGCATTTAACGGCACCCTTCTCCACTATCCGCATTATAACACGTTTTGTATATACTTAACAAGTATAATTATGTACAAATTTTCTACTTAATAATTAGATATTCTGTCAATGGACAAACTACTTAATAAGTAGTATCATATAATCACAGCAAGGGAACAAAAGAAAACAGTTCAGACATCGGCACAAGGTGGACGGAAGTACCGAAAGGGAAAACAAGAACACCTATAAGAGCGGGAACGGATGTGGAAGTAGCAGACAGACGGTCAGACGCCACAAAGCCCCCCGCCGCCGGAGTTCCCCAACAAATACAAGGAGGTAAAGAAAATGAGCATCAGTGAAATGGACAGCAAGGTCAAGGAGCTTCGGGAGCTGCACCGCATGGCGGAGGAGCTGGCCGCAGAGATCGACAGCATCCAGGATTCCATCAAGCGGCACATGGACGCAGAGGGCGTGGACACCATCAGCGGCACCGACTGGCGCGTGACCTATAAGGCCGTGAACTCCACCCGCCTGGACACCGCCGCCCTGAAGAAGGTGCTTCCCGATCTGGCCGCGCAGTTCACCAAGACCACCGCCGCCCGCCGGTTCTGCATCGCATGAGAAAGGCCCCATGTCCCAGCCGACCAAGCAAAAGGACACGGAGCCGCCACCAACCACCACAGGGAGACCGGTGCAACCATTATACCGGTCTCCCACCGGAATTACAAGGAGAAATTTTATGGATTCAGAAAGGAGCTAACCCCATGCAAGACACATCCGTAGAACGGCTCTTGAGCCTCCTGTCCCAGCTTAACCCAGAGCATTTTCCTCTTGCCATCCGTCTTGCGGAGCAAATGCTGATGGCGCAGGCTGAAGCTGAAAAAACGCCCTGAGATCATGGAGGCGCGGATCAAAGACCGGCGGCTATACTTCGGCATATCACAGAGGGAACTTGCCCGCCGGGTCGGCATCACCAGCGCGGCCATGTCGGCCATAGAGCGCGGGGTGCATCTGCCAAATGTTGCCGTAGCCATACTGATTGCGAGGGAACTACAGGTAAATGTGGAGTACCTGTGGGGCGATGAGGCTGACAGAGCATCCCCGCCGCCAACGCCGCAGAAGATGGCTGAAAACAGCATCGTTCTGTGGAAGTGAACAGGGACACAGTCACGGTGACTCTCCGGATTCCACGGTGGCCCACGGTGAATCACCGTGACATACCGCAGCGGTAGTACGTCGTGAATCGCGGCCTTTGATGGACTGTCCAGATTTGGACAGTCGGTTATTTTCCACAACCTACCGTCCGCCCATCCAAAATTAGATTGGCGGATGCTCCGGGCCAGATTTTCAACATCGAGTTTTCGCCGGTGAGACTGCACAGATCTGTGCAGTCAGCGCGCAAAATTGTGCGGTGAAGCTATGGACATTGGGCGCAGATTTATTCGGTTCTATACCCCTACATTTACCCCAAACAGCTTTTATAATGGCTAACAGTATATTACAGAAAAGCCCGAAAGCCGTTGCAATCAGGCGGTTTTGAGTGACAGGACTTACACCATTTTACACCCCGTCCATAATTCAAATCCCTCCCACTGCGCCAGAGAAACCCCCGGAAAGCGGATGCTTTCCGGGGGTTTGATTTTGCCCGGCCCGGCAAATAAACCATCCCCCGCCCTGCCAATCGGCAAGGCGGGGGATGCGCTGTTCGGGTTATTCGCCGATGGGGTCGTCGTCGGAGTCGTCGTGGACCGGCGCGCCGCCGTTGGCAGGCAGCGGGGCGATGAGGGTGCGGTACAGCCGCCGGAAGAACACCAGGGTCACCAGCAGGGAGGCGATCTCCGCCAGGGGATAGCTCCACCAGACCAGATCATCGTTGCCGATAGAATAGCCGTAGCGGGCCAGGACATAGGCAATGGGCACCAGAAACACCAGCTGCCGGATGATGGAGGTGGTCATGGAGTACACCGCTTTGCCCAGGGCCTGGAAGGAGCTGCCCAGGGCGATGCAGGCTCCGGCCATGCAGAAGCTCAGGGAGATGATCCGCAGGGCAGGGACGCCCACCTGGAGCATGGTGTCCGTGGCGTCGAAGATCTTCAGCAGAGGCCCGGGAATGGCCCAGAAGATGATCACGCCCAGCACCATGATGCAGGAGGCGTAGATGGTGCTGCGCTTGATGGTCTCCACCATCCGCAGCCGGTTCTGGGCCCCGTAGTTATAGGCCACGATGGGCACCACGCCGTTGTTCAGGCCGAACACCGGCATGAAGATGAAGCTGTTGAGCTTGAAGTAAATGCCGAAGGCCGTGGCCGCCGTCTCCTTGGCGGAGTGGTACGCGATGAGGATCTTGTTCATGCAGAAGGTCATCACCGAGCCGATGGCCACCATGATGACGCTGGGCAGACCGATGGCGTAGATGTTGCCCACCAGCCGCCAGTTGGGCCGGAAGCCCCGGAATTGCAGGTGAATTTCCTTGTTCTTCTTCAGGTTGAAGATCAGGGCCAGGATACAGCCGCAGAACTGGCCGATGACCGTGGCCACCGCCGCGCCGGTGACGCCCATGTCCAGCACGAAGATAAAGATGGGGTCCAGCACGATGTTCACAATGGCGCCCAGGCCCTGGGAATACATGGACAGGATGGACCGGCCGGTGCCCTGCAGCAGCCGCTCGAACATGATCTCGCAGAACAGGCCCAGGGAGCCGCAGCAGCAGACCAGCAGATAGTCCGTGCCGTTTTCCACAATGTAGTCGATCTGGGTCTGGGACCGGAAGAAGGGCCCGGCAAACAGCAGCGCCAGCACGGCGCAGATGGCAAAGCCCACCACCGCCAGGAACACGCCGTTGATGGCCACGGCGTTGGCCCGCTCCTGGTCCTTGGCTCCCAGGGCCCGGCCCATCAGGGCGTTGACGCCCACGGCGGTGCCGGTGGCCAGACCGATCATCAGGTTCTGGGCCGGAAACGCCAGGGACACGGCGGTCAGCGCCTGCTCACACACCCGGGACACAAACACGCTGTCCACGATGTTGTACAGGGCCTGCACCAGCATGGAGATGATAATGGGCAGGGACATGTTGATAATCAGCTTGGAAATGGGCATGGTGCCCAGCTTGTTTTCCTTTTCCATGGGACGGTATCCCCTCCTTGATTTCGATTCACAAAAGGATATTGTACCATAGCCTTGGACAAATGAAAACCCCCTGAAAGCCACATTTTCGTCGGCATTTCAGGGGATTTTTTATTCATTTTGGAAACTTATTTCGCCCGTCGAAACAATTTCTCACTGGGTCACCAGATAGCTGCCGCTGTCGGGGGCGTAGGCGGTCATGGCCACCACCCGGGTGGCGGCGTCATAGCTTGTGGGCAGGGCCGAGGCGTCCGCCTCCGGCATGACATACACCCGGTCGAAGCAGGCCGTCAGCAGCTCCGGCGTCAGGCCGTTGTCCGCCGTGGGCGTCTCCCGCAGCACCACGGACAGCACCGTGCCCTCCGGCAGCTGCTTTTCCAGAGCCTGGGCGAAGTCCTTCAGCACCGCCGTCCTGTCGGCAGGCAGGTCCAGGGCCGTCTGGTCGCCGCTGGTGGGATACAGGAACCAATCCAGCAGGATCTCGTCAAAGCCCAGCCGGGCGCACTCCTCGGCCAGGTCCGTGATATACCGCAGGGTCTCCGGCTTGGTGGGGTCCAGCCAGCGGCGGCCGGAGCCGTCCCGGTACGGGACGCCCTCGGCGGTGCACAGGGCCGCCCGGTCCCCCATGGCGTCGGCATAGGCGTTGTCGCAGAAGCAGGCAAGCCTTGCCACGGTATAGCAGTCGCTGTCCAGAATGGTCTGGAGGTTCCGGCTGGTGGCATTGCCGCCGGTGAGGATGCCCTCCGGCAGGGACACCGCCGTGTGATAGGCCACGGAGCCGTCGTACATCTTCACGTTGACGGCCACGGCCTCCCGGCCCGTCAGCAGATAGCCGGGGTCGCCGCCCAGGCAGCCGTAGGGCAGCTCCCAGGCGTGGATGGCGTCCACCTTCTGCCGTTGCGGCTCCTCCCGGGTGATGTCCACGTCATCCGGCACAGGGGCGGGGTCCGGCTGGGGCTTCTCCGGCTCCTTCCGGGACCAGGGCAGCTCCAGATGGGCCTTGCCCTCATCGTCATACACCACATACTCCTGGGTCAGCAGATAGGCCACCGCCGCGATCAGCACCAGCACCAGCACGATAACCAGCGCTACCTTGCCCCGGGTGTTTCTTCCCCGGTAGCGATGATATCCCTTTGTGGTCATGGAGCGCACCTCCGTTCACGGAAAATTCAGGGCTGGATGCTGTCCAGCTGGCCCACCCGGCGGGCATGGCGTCCGCCCTCGAACTCGGTGTTCAGGAACACCTCCACAATGCGCTTGGCCAGGTTGGGGCCGGTGATGCCCGCGCCCAGGGCCAGCACGTTGGCGTCGTTGTGGCGGCGGGTCATTTCGGCGGACAGGGAGTCCGTGCAGTGGGCGCAGCGGATGCCCTTGACCTTGTTGGCGGCGATGGAAATGCCGATGCCGGTGGTGCAGATGACGATGCCCTTTTCACAAACCCCCGAGGCCACGGCCTCCGCCGCTGCCTTGCCAAACACAGGGTAATCACAGCTCTCCTTGCTGTGGCAGCCATAGTCCTGATAGGGGATGCCCTCCCGGTCTAAATAGGCCTTCACCCGTTCCTTCAGGTCAAAGCCGCCGTGGTCAGAACCCAATGCAATCATGGTCGTCTCCTCCTTGTTTTTTTCGGCGGGGCCCTGCCCCGTTATTTCAGCCGGATCATCTCCGGCTTGCGTGCATGGTAAACGGCCACATAGCGGAAGCCGCAGTCGGCCATAAGGCCATAGGCCTCCCGAATCCCCCGGCCCAGAGGTTCCGGCGCGTGGGCATCCGAGCCCACTGTGAGGATCTCCCCTCCTAACTCCCGGTAATCCCGCAGAATGGGAATCCATTCCCGGAGCGTCTGCCCCTTCCAGGTATTGATCTCAATGCCCCGGCCCGACTGAATGGCCAGGCGAAGGATCTCCCGGATTTGATCCCGATACCGGTCCAGGCTGGGGGTGTCATAGGGGCCGTTCATGTAGCGAAGCGGATAGATCACATGGCCCACCACATCATAGCAGGGGCTGGCGGCCATGGCCAGCATGGACTGGAAGTAGTTGTCCAGAGCCCGATAACAGTCCTCCAGGGTGTCATAGGGCGCCCCGACGGGGCTCAGCAGCTCGTCGCCCGGCA
>ERZ827104.2939-NODE-2939-length-12528-cov-2.793634_pt1 | contig 12528 bp, 8 predicted proteins | sample MGYA00519781_ERZ827104 | MGnify/ENA primary metagenome ERZ827104 (study PRJEB31778, sample SAMEA3449257) | human gut metagenome | biome: human gut; feature: human-associated habitat; material: faeces | place: United Kingdom | collected 2010/2012 ... | reverse complement strand
CAGAGTTCTATACAAATGAGATGCGCTTGTCTCAGGACGTATGGGATCTGTCGGATGTGGCAGGAACAGGAACGCCAAGCTTGAAGACGATTCCGGAAGAAGACGTGAGAGCGCCGGAGACAGCGCCGACGCCGGAAGAAGAAATACCTATGCAGGAAACAGCTCCGGAAGGATATACAGAGATCCGAACGGCAGAAGAACTGCTCGCGATCCGAGACAGTTCGGATAAATATATTTTAATGAGCTCGATTTCACTTTACGATGCAGAGCCGCAGGACGGCTCATTTCTCGGCGACTTCAAAGGAGAACTGAACGGAAACGGACTGACGATCCGAGAAGTTTACGGAGCGCCGTTGTTTAACACATTGTCAGGAAAAGTTGAAAATCTGAAACTGACAGACGTTAAAGTAGAAGCTTGGAGTCAGAACCAAGGAGCAAATGCATTTGCGAAAACATTAAGCGGCGCGACAGTTTCAAAAGTAGCGCTCAAAAACATCCTCGTCGCAGGAGGTAATAATACAGGAGCGCTTGCAGGAACAGCACAGAATTCAACCGTAAGCGAAGTGTGGGCGGAAGGATTAAATGTCAATCCGTATGGACCGATACATGGACAGAATGATGCGATGGTTGGCGGCTTGATTGCCAAATTGAAAGGTGGATGCCATATCAGCGACAGCTATGTCGGCGGCGAGATAACTGTAAATGGCGAGACACAGGGCGGTGTATTCGGATATAATAGTAATATGGATAATGGACCTGAAAATACAGTGAAACAAGTTGTTTCTAACATGAAGACAAAAGCAATTTCCGGTCAGACAGACGGAGCAGGATTCATAGGAATGATTGGATATGATTATTCGTGGAGCACATGGATGAAAAACAGCATTGCAATCGGTGAAGCCAGCGTTAACAGAGAGCATGGAAGTATCGGTGAAGCATATCGCTTTACATCTACAACCGGATATTCAATGAGAGAAGGATTAGAAAATTGTTATGAAGCGAAAGTAGGAGGAAAGAGTAATATCTCACCTGGCGATCTTGACGAGACAAGTCGATATAAAGAAAAATCGTTCTATCAAGATACTTTGAAATTCGACAGCTCAAAATGGAGCTTTACATCTGTTGAGCAGAAAGGACATCCGACATTAAGCTGGATAGCAGGTGCAGAACCGCTTCCGCCATTGCCGGAAGGTTCGGCAGTAACGACACATAAACAGTTGAAGACAGAAGTGCCGCAAGGATATACGGCAATCCGTACTCCGGCAGACTTTATGAAGATCGCAGAGAATCCGAGCGGAAAATACATTTTGATGAATAATATTTCACTGGAGCAGGTAAAACTCGCAGAAGGTCAGACGTCCTATATTATGAAGCGCTTTGAAGGAGAACTGGATGGCAATAATCAGGTGATCCACGGGTTAAGAGCATCGCTGTTTGATTCCATCAGCGGAACGTCAAGCAAAAAAGCAGTCGTGAAAAATCTGCGTGTGCAGAATGTATTTGTGAATGCAGGGTACAAGGATATTTTTGATTGGCAAGGAAAACCAGTACTTGCAGAGGCAAACGGACTCGCACGTGAAGTTAGCAACGGAAGGTTAGAAACTATATATATGAACTGCGTGAAGCTAAACGGCGGAGGAAATACAGGCGCTTTGGGTGGTTTGGTAAATGAAACCTATATCGGAAAAGTTTGGTTGGAAGGAATTGATATCAACAGTGGACTTAGCGAAGAAGAACTTGGAAGATTTAATCTTGTCGGAGGAGCAGTCGGAAGTTTATCAGGTTATAATTCCAAATTTGAAGATTCCTACGTAGAAGGTAAGATTATTATGGATAATAATCAGCAGGGTGGAGTTGCCGGACAAGTAAAAGCGGCAGTTGTGAGAAATGTGATAAGTAATGTGGAAGCGAGATCCAATAAACCGGATTCGTGGACAGAAAAAAGCGGATTTGTAGGAGATGTTAATACAAGTCTCCAATATGATAATCGTTGGTATCTTGACAGATGTATTTCCATAGGAAATTCAGGAAACAATTATAAGTTTTTAGGCAAAGATCTTAAGGCTGTTACAAAAAATAATTTGAATTTATGTTATGAAGTTACAGGAAAAACAGGAAGGTCTAACGTTACAGATGCAACGAGTCAAAGCGGTACACTGCTGACAATAGATAATATCAATAATGTAGAGTTGTATCGTGATACGCTTTCTTTTAATGACAATACGGCACAGGCAGATCCGAATGCATGGGATTTCAGTTCTGTTGCGGAAAAAGGCTATCCGACGTTAACATGGCTCTTGACATATGACGGCGCAGCGGCTACTATGGTAGAGCAGACACCTGTACAAGACCAGGAGCAGGAAGCAGCGCAGGATGAAAATCTTGCTGAAGCGGAAGTAAACTTACCGGAGCAGGATGAATATTTAAAAGAAGACTAAAAGATATATAGAAAAGAAGATGAGGAGGTATGGAAGTGAAAGAAAAATACGAAACTCCGATGATGGAGATGATCGAATTCAACAGAGAAGAAGTAGTTACTATGTCGGGTAATGGAGGTACTGAACCCCAACAAGGTGATAATTTTACAGATGATAGTATAATGGGAAGTTGGGGAGAGTAATTAGTCTGATATGAAACATTAAGAGATCCCCGGCAGGCGTTGTCAGCAGGCGCGCCTGCCGGGGGCTTTTCTGCCTTTTACTGTCTTTTGTCAGGGAAAAGCGTTTGAGAAAATAGTTGACAAAAGCAGTAACTTTGATACAATTTGACTATGGGAATGAAGTTCTCCCTTAGTGATGAAACTAAAACCGCTGATTTGGCTGATGACTTCTGCATTTTGACGCAGGAATTATCAGCTTTTTTATTCTATAGGAAATTTGCATTTTCCATAGAATAAAACTCTTCCGAAGAATGCACACGCCGCAATAAGGAAGTTTACCGCTTTGCGGCGTTTCGGAGGTGGCAAAGCGTCAAAGTGTTCATGAGTGAGGAGAGGCGGTGGCGAAGTGGACTTCTTTATTTTATTCCGGTTTGTCAGAGAAGGAGGATGGGTTATGCTGATCAGTATTGCCATGATGTTTTTAGTCGGTATGTCTATGGGGTGGATCTGTAAAAAGATTCATCTGCCGAGTTTGTTCGGAATGATTGTAACGGGAATTGTACTTGGGCCATATGTGTTGGACGTGATCGACGCTTCTATTTTGAATATTTCATCGGATCTAAGAAGGATCGCTCTTATTATTATTTTAATGAGAGCGGGATTGTCATTAGATCTTAATGATCTGAAAAAGGTGGGACGTCCTGCTGTTTTAATGTGTTTTGTTCCGGCATGTTTTGAAATAGGAGGAATGGTCTTATTAGCGCCTAAGCTGCTTGGAATTTCGATTTTGGATGCCGCTATTATGGGAACGGTCATTGCCGCGGTTTCTCCGGCAGTTATTGTGCCGAAAATGTTGAAACTGATGGAGGAAGGATACGGTGTAAAGAAGAGCATCCCTCAGATGATTCTTGCAGGAGCATCGGTTGACGATGTGTTTGTGATCGTAATGTTTACGGCATTTACAGGATTAGCGCAGGGCGATCAAGTTTCGGCAGTGGACTTTATCAATATTCCGATTTCGATTGCAGTCGGAGCTTTAGCAGGATTTCTTATCGGATTTCTCTCTGCAGAATATTTTAAAAAGATTCATATAAGAGATACTTCAAAAGTTATTATTCTTGTGTGTGTTTCCTTTTTGTTAGTTACATTTGAAGATGAATTTGCATCTGTCATTCCATTCGCATCTTTAATCGCGGTTATGACAATGGGAATTGCTTTGCAGCAGAAGAGAAAAAACGTGGCGAAGCGATTGTCGGCAAAATTCAATAAACTTTGGGTCGGCGCAGAAGTGATGCTTTTCGTACTTGTCGGAGCAACTGTGGATATCCGGTATGCAGTGTCGGCGGGAGTTGTATCTATTGTTTTGATTTTTGCGGTTTTGGTATTTCGGATGTTGGGAGTATTCTTATGTTTGCTGAAAACGAAGCTTACAATGAAAGAACGGATGTTTTGCGTGATCGCGTATATGCCGAAAGCCACTGTTCAGGCAGCTATCGGCGGCGTACCGCTTGCGATGGGATTGTCCTGCGGTAATATTGTGCTGACGGTTGCGGTAACTGCGATTTTGATTACAGCACCGCTGGGGGCATTTCTGATTGAAGCGACTTATAAAAAATGGTTAGGACGACAGACAGAGATCCTAAGTAGATGATATAAAGGAAATAACAGTTCAATACATACCTCTGCAGCTTGCGGCATACATTGTAAAAACGATGTTTACAGGGGAATATTTTGAAAGATTATATCGAAGAAAGAGCCGTTGAGATTGCAGCTTATATTATAGATAATAATGCAACGGTGCGGCAGACAGCAAAACAGTTTGGGATCAGTAAAAGTACGGTACATATGGTTGTAACAATATAGAACTGTTGGCGAAGATATACTATACGATTGATTAGAAAAAAGGATATGCATGTTAAAACAAGTATTCGTGAGAGCCTTCAGGATTTGAAAAATAAGTTTTGTGATCACAAAGAAAAATGGAATTAAAAATAGTTGGCTGAAAATGTACAGACTCAGAGGAGAAATGCCTCTTCTGAGTCTTGTTTTTGCGATAAGATATTTCTTTGATTTTTTTGCCTTGCATCCGTTACTTGTATAATGTGAAAAAATAAAATAGAATTAATAGTAGAAAGGTAAGGTGGGTATGAGTAACGAAGAATATATGATTTTTTACGGTGAAAAGGATATAGATTATACGAAGTCAAATAACTATGCTTTTTTAAATTGGGATTTTGATAATTCACGAGGTGGAAAAAATAATGTCTATCAATCGGTAGAAGATAATTTTGTGATGGGAAATGCATATATGGGAAATGCAGTATTAGGGTTATTTTCAATTTTATATAGTGGAAACTATTGTTCAGTAGCAGATACTTTTATTTTCCCAATTTTATTTGACATTTGGCATGGCGTAGAACTTTGGTTAAAAAGTAGCGTAGATGCAATATATTATTTTCAGGGAATCGATAATAAGAAAAAGAAAAACCATAAGATTCATGAGTATTTAGAGATTTTAGAGGGGGAATTGAAAAAATTAAGTTTAAATCAGACAATAAACGTTGCATTACCAGAAGTAATCAAATTGATTCAAGAATTGCAACGAGTAAAGGCCAATTTTGATTTTGCTCGATATACGTTTAATAGACAAGGAAACTATCAGTTTTACAATGCGCCTATAGGAAAAGCGGAGCAGTGGCAAAATAAGGAGAAAAATAATGATGGACAAACAGATGTAAGTTGGATATCGAAAATGCCAATAGTGCCGAATACTTGTGTGGACTTGCAAGAATTGTTCGTTATAGTTTTGGGAATTGTTGGAAATTTTAGACCTTTTGTGGAGTATTTAATGTTGATAATAGATGAAGGTGGAAAATTGACTGATACTGCATACAATAACTTTTTTGAAAAACATAAAAAAGTTCAAGAAGATATAATGGAAAGGGATAATAATAAAGAAGACTTGGATATAAAAGAAATAATGAAAATTATACATTCGTATATTTTATAGTTTGTATTGATTGAAATGAGGGGAAAACAGATTCCCCTCAAACTAAAATGAATTATTTATAATTGCATCCAATTCATCTGCTATTCCAGAAAAATTTTGATTCAAATTCAGCGCCCGCACAGTAATCTGATTTCCGCTCATCTGATATGTATTATGGGGAATAATATCTTCATTGGTTTGAGCGTAAAGAAGCATTCCGGAGACTGTATGTTCAACATTTCTTAATTCGAATTCTTTGTTTTTCACATATGTAAAAATCTGATACAGATTGTTGGAATGCAAGGTATTTGTTCCATATTGTTGTTGAGTCATATGTGAATAATATTTGGCATCGATAATAAGTATGTTGTTACCTTTAGATAACATAATATCAGTCTGCATTTTAGGAAGCATTTGATTTTCGGTGTCATCAAGTTGCCATGCAATTTGTGATGCATTGGCAGTAAGTTCCGGATGTTCCTTTTTATAATATTCAAGTAAAAATTTTTCGTATAGATGACACATGCGTTGTTCATCAAAAAAATCCATTATTTTTGTAGTGCCGTCAGTCTGTGTCTGTAAGAGTCCGTTATACACTAGATAGCAGATACCGATTAGCAATTGGTAGGTTTGATTGGAGCGATTATAACGTTGGTTCCAGTTTACGAAACGCAAGTCGATTTCGTCGACATCTGAAAAAAATAATAAAAGATTCCGCAGACTTTTTTTTCGTGTGTTTGTAATGTTGGCTTTAAGAAGTAGTAATATTGTAGATTTGATAATTTGGTTAAAAGGTGTATTGGTCGAAAATTCGTCATATGTACAAATCATTTGCTTTTTCAATAAAGCTTGCGTTTTAATAGACTGGGAAATATTAAGTTTTCCCTGTAGCGTAGAAAGAGATTCTGATTTTGGCAGATAATCTCTTCCTAAGCCTCGTTTTAGCTGTACGCTAATGCCCTTATCAAGAATGGCTGCACATAATTCAGCGGTATTATGAAATTTTTCTGTAGCCAGATCTTTATAGTTTTGTGCTTGTAATGCTTGAAAAGCGTAGGACAGCATATAATAAATATTTTGTACAGGAATCATTTAACAGCACTCCTTAGTCGATCAGACCAGTCTACGATTTTTGCGGGCTCATCAAACCAATATTCTTTTAAAAGCGGAATCAATTCATATTCTACAATTGATGAAAGCGTTTGAACATTAACTGTATCAGAAGTTAATCCGCAAAAATAACTATGACCAATACAGAATCCTTCACCAAGAGAAACATCCTCTTCTATTTTAGAATTGAGTTGTTTTACGCAAGAAATCAATTTATCAAAAGCATCATTTTTTAAAGAATTCTGATAAGCTTGAAAACCCATAGTATTAAATCCTGGTTTCATAGTAAAAAATGAAAAACGTCGTCTTAAAGCATAATCTAACATGGCGAGACCGCGATCGGCAGTATTCATCATTCCAATAATATAGACATTTGAAGGTACGGAGAAATTTTCGTCAGAATACAACAGTTGTAATTCAATACCACGTTTATCTTTTTCAATCAGCATAAATAATTCACCAAAGATTTTACTTAGGTTACCACGGTTAATCTCATCTATGATAAAGAAATAATCATTTTCATCATCTTCTTCAGCTATTTTACAGAATTTATAAAAAGAACCTTTTTTTATTGTAAATCCATTTTCTGTTGGTCGGTATCCTTCAATAAAATCTTCATAGGAGTAACTCTGATGAAACTGAATCATTTGAACGCGATCAGGATTTCTTGTACCAATAATCGAATAAGCAAGTCGCTTAGCTGCGAAAGTTTTTCCGACGCCTGGTGCACCTTGTAAAATAATGTTTTTCTTCATTTTTAAGACATTTACCAATGTTTTATAATTTTGCTCACTCATGTACACATCTGAAAGAAAATCAGTAGAAGAGTATGTTGGATAGTCAACCTCTGGCTGTGTATCTACGTTATCTAACTCATCAGGAGCAAAGATGGAGGTCAGTTTTTCAACATAATCTGTATATGGAGTAATATCGGTTAAACGTTTAGCAACAGCATTACCAGGATGTTCCCATTCACCAACCTGTATCCATTTTACTGTGCGGATATTTTTATATTCCTGGCGTAGAGCATCAAAAATATAACTACCAGTAACGATACCTTTGCCAACAAGAGTATTACTACGTTTAGCAAAAATTATATCGTTAATTGATACGGTATTTGCAAAATTCCATGCCATCAGAGCTTGATTTTTTCGTGAAGTACTGTTGTCGTAAACTTCAATCAATTCTTGCCGAAGAGATTCTTTAGAGGCGTATTGAGAGTAATCACCGATGTCATCCATGCCTAAAACCATGAATCCCTTTTGTTGACACTCATTCCAGCTCTTGTCATCAAAGACGGTATACATCCAGTAGCGTGTTTTATGCTTTCTGTCGGAAAGAACATTCGTGTCGGAATCATTAGAGGTATTGTTATATCCGATATTTTGCCCATAAATATGTCCGAAAACAACTCCGGGAATCTTACATTTCTTTACATATAGTGCAATCTGTCCCATGCGGATGAAAGGAATATCGCTTGGATTTTGATTCAGAAAACGTAAAATATTTATCTGATGATCTTGTCCGTAAAAAGGTGCAAATAATGTTGGAAAAAGCATTTGATAATATTTCATTTTCCATACCGTATTGATTCCGGGAATGTCTTTTAATTGCTGGTATAACTTTTCATAATCAGATTCAGAATTTAATGGACCAAAAGAGGATATAATTTCGGCACCTTTTACTAAATCATTGCGTATTTCTTCTGCTTTTTGTATTGCCTCAGATTCTGTAAGCTGTATAGGTTTTGAAGGAGAACCGCAAGTCCATCTTTTAGTTTTTTTATGAAAGAAAAGACCAAATTTGTATGCGGATCCTCCAGAAATTCCGCCGAAGAATTCTCTAATATCTTTATCCATTTCAAGCATATAGCAGAGATTGGATTTGTTTCCTTCATCATTGTAAAATAAAGATGTTAACAAATCTCTGCCAGAAAAAGACTTTAACTGTTCTATACCAAATAGATTTATAAAATTTTTTCGTAATTCATCCGCTTTGTGGGTAAATGCAGTCCATTCTGAAGTTTGAGATTCATTATAAAACCATTCGGGAGAATATTTCCCTAATCTATTTTCTGTTATTTGAATATTCGACATAATATACCTCCGAATTTATAAGTTAGATTTAGTATATCATTTCACAATAGAGATGTCATAGATTATAGAAAAATATGATTGGTTATATTCGGAAAATGAGAAGAGCAAGATCCACCCGGGTAATACCGTATTGTAATAATCGAAAATAATATTTAGAAATTAGGAATATTATAGTGGCTACATTGAAAATGTAAGCATGTAAAAATTAAATATTTTTTTACAGAGCATCTGGCAGAAGCCGGGTGCTTTTTTAAAATTTTGAAAGAAAATATTATGTAAATGGTGCGGAAATCTTTGATGGAAGCTAATTAGATGAAGATGAAATTGAATCAAGAGGATGAAAATAAAACATTCATCAAAAATAAACTTGTTAAACATAGGTGGATCTTGCTCTTGCATAAAAATTCAGATTAAAAAGAAGAAAGAATTAACAAAGAGCGAAATTCACTAGGGACGATAGTATCTTAATTGGTTCTCTGTTTATCTTTAAGATTATGGGGAATTTTGGGATGTTCAGTAATGAAATTATGAAAAAAATAAAAAAATTTTGATGAGGGGGCTGTATTTTATGCCCTCTCCCTTTGTATATATAGAGGGATAAATTTTTGCGGATATAAAATTCAAAAATATATTTCCTCAAATATTGAGAAGGTGAGGAAGAAACAAATGAAATATTTGTACATGAATGAGCAGGAGCGGCAGATGCAGTATTATCAATTTCCAAAATTCTTGCTGGAATTACAGCTAAGTCAGAATGCAAGAATTATTTATATGCTGTTGTATGACCGGGCGAGAATATCACGAAAGAATAATTGGACAGATGAGGATGGAAGAGTATATGCAATATTTCCAATTGAAGAACTATCACAGAAAACCGGGAAGTGCAAATCTTCTGTTAAAAAGGCTTTGAAAGAACTAGATGATGCAGGACTGCTAATTCGGAAATTTGGTGGATTTTCAAAACCAAGACATATGCATGTAATGATACCAGACAAAGTAGAGATTTCCAGAAAGGCACAATTACAGACCGATATAAAGAAAGCCGATATAGAGCTGAAAAATGAGCTTTCATATGGTCGGAATGATAACTCTACGAAGGATATAAATACGACATCTAATAAAGTAATAGAGAAAAACAACTCAAGTAATAAGTATGGAGTAAGTAGTTACAGTATAAAGAATCAAAAGATAAATTATGAGTGTGGGGAGGGAGAAAGCCTGTGATGGATGAGATACAAACATATTTAGGTGCAGATGGACTGATGCATTGTACTGTTTGTAAGGAACCTGTGGAAGCATTTTATCCAAAAGGCTCATTACTTGAAATGAAAAAGCATCACAGGCAGTGTGCGTGTGAACGACAGGCATATGCAGAAGAGGCACAATATTTTAAAGAAAAAGAACGTAGGGAACTGGTTGTAAGAAATAAGAAAATCTGCTTTGAAGAAAAAGAAATGGAGGGTTTTACATTTCAAAATGTAGACAGAGATAGTAGCGCCATAAGAATTGCGGAAGAATATGTAGCAAACTGGCAAAAAATGAAACAAAACCATATGGGATATTTGTTCTGGGGACCAGTTGGAACAGGAAAAAGTTATCTGGCTGCCTGTATTGCAAACGCATTGCTGGAACAAGAAGTTACCGTGAAAATGACAAATTTCAATACTATATTAAATGATCTGTTCGCAGCTGAAGATAAGACAGAATACATCAGATCACTGAATGGATATGAGCTTTTAATTATTGATGATCTTGGCGTAGAGCGGAACAGTGAGTATGCATTAGAAAATATTTTCAGTGTGATTGATTGGAGATACCGATCGGGGAAACCTTTGATTATCACAACAAATATTCCTTTAGTACAATTAAAACAAGAGACAAAGATCGAGAAGAAAAGAATTTATGACAGAATTCTGGAAAGATGTGTTCCGGTAAAGATCGATGGAGTCAGCAGACGTGAAGCCATGGCAAATGATAATATGCAGACTATGAAAAGCATTCTGAAAATCTAGGACTATTTCAGAAGGAATTTTCATAGTAATGAACAAAGAGTGAGCAGGGAGGAGGTGGAAACTTCACCGTGGCGAAAAGAAAACTGAACTATCGATTTCATAATCCAAATCCGGTGGAAGTGACCGCCGATTACATATTGAAAGTGATGATAGAAGCGAATACTGAGAAGGTGGAGAAGATATTGCAGGAGAATATGGTACAGAAAAGAATATGGAATACTGAAATTAAAAATATATATTAATATTGGAGAAAAATGGATATATAGAAATGGATAATACAAAAAATGGTATCTGGCGTACTAACCAAATACCATTTTATCTCTAGTTTGCAATACTAACTTCTTGGCAATCGGAGAAGGTTGTCTGTAGGGGTGTCGTTAGGTTCGGAACGAACGTATTTTTCGTTATGAGAACTTAATGCAGGCATTAAGTAAGGGTATGGTGAAATATCTACATATATGCTATTAGGATTGGATTTAAGATAATCATATAATGTAGCTTTTTTGAAATATCCTGGATTGGTACATCCTTCAATATAAATTTGGTCAATTTCTGTTGTTTTGGTTGAGTTAGAGCAACCAGGTTTCATTTTGATTTTTGTGGCTTTCATACAATGTCCCTCCATTAAATATATTTTGATTTATGTTAACAATAATGAAGAAACCATAACGAATAAATATTTTACTTGAGGATATTGGTGAATCTGTGGTACAATATCAACGGCAAAGTACAATTGTACATGAGAGACCAGTATTCTATTCGTTAGGTGCTGGTTTCTTTTTTATTGGAATTTTTGTTTGTACATTTACTATAACACCAGAAAAAACACAAGTCAATATAAAAAATGTCCCAATATTGACAAAATTGTCCCAATGATATATAAATATAGTATAGAAGGAAAAGAGGAAGGAAGTGGAGGATATGAAAAAAAAGAATGTTATTAATTTAATTAAATATTATGCAGAGAATAATGATTCAGGTTTTCGTAGTGAAGCTTATGAAATAGCAAAAGACTTTGATCAAATAGGAGATTATCAATTAGCTGAATATATTATGGCATTAATGTCTAATGCCAATACTTTTGTCCCACAAATGAATGAAAATGAATCTTCGATGTTTGAAAAAGTTGAAAAAAATGGAGATCCTTTATGGTTGCCAGAGGATATTATGCAAGATGTGCTTGGAATTGTACATGCAGTGGCTCATAATGCAGGAATAAATAAATTTCTTTTTCAAGGAGCACCAGGGACTGGAAAGACAGAGGCGGTAAAACAATTAGCACGCATTTTGGAACGGGAAATATATATGGTGGATTTTTCGGCAATCATAGATAGTAAAATGGGACAGACACAGAAAAATATGTCTGAATTATTTCGGGAAATTAATGGTTTTGTTCATCCTGAAAAATTAGTTATTTTATTTGACGAAATAGATGCAATTGCATTGGATAGAACTAATATGAATGATTTACGGGAAATGGGAAGAGCAACTTCCACATTGCTTAAATATTTGGATCGAGTGGATGAAAGAATTGTTTTAATAGCGACTACAAATTTATTTGAACATTTCGATAAAGCCTTAATAAGACGATTTGATTCTGTCATTGACTTTAATAGATATTCACAAGAAGATTTAATGGATATTTCGGAAGAATATTTGAACAGATTTTTAGTCAAATTTAATTTGGCCAAAAAAGATATAAGATTGTTTAGAAAGATAATG
>ERZ827104.2934-NODE-2934-length-12534-cov-3.449956_pt1 | contig 12534 bp, 8 predicted proteins | sample MGYA00519781_ERZ827104 | MGnify/ENA primary metagenome ERZ827104 (study PRJEB31778, sample SAMEA3449257) | human gut metagenome | biome: human gut; feature: human-associated habitat; material: faeces | place: United Kingdom | collected 2010/2012 ... | reverse complement strand
TACATGCTTAAGCTTCCACCAAAAACTACTCCAACACCTATATATTTATAGTCACCCAAAATATTGACTCTATGCCCTTTCGAATTCATAAGAGCATAATGAGCAAATATCCCACTAGTTTGACCACCTGCTATATTTTCCGCTGCAGCCATATAATTTATATTATATGATGACATCCTATCAAAAGGTGTTTGATTTTTTAGGTTGTTGTGGGCAAAATAATCATTATCCCTCATATCTTTGCTATGAGAACGAGCACATAAAGTTGCATTTTCATCATATGAAAGAGTATTTAAATTTTTATTAAATCTCTCACTATTAATTAAATATCTATTTACATTTTCAAAATCCCCACATATAGATGAATCTGTTGAATAAATCCCATCCATATTTTCTTCAACTTTTTTTGATATAATTTGTATTCCCACTACTTTATTACCATCAAAAGAATCATAAAATGCAGTTATATAGCATGTTTTTGTTTTTATTACACTATAATAATCTTCATTTATTATATATCTTACATTTCCCTTTAATCTATATTCTATAGGTTTATAGTTTTTTAGAACTTGTGATTCAGTAGTTCCTAATTTTATATTGCTTTCACATGAATCCATAGTATTGCTAAAAAGGGCTACTACTTTGTTTTGTAGTATTCCTACCATGCAAAATTTACTGTAATCACTGTTATAAACATACCAGTCAAATCCATATTCGCTTTTTTCTATTTTATTAGGTTCACCTAATTTTGATTTTATATCTTTTACACTTTGTCCTAGTCTTATATTTTTATAATTTTCGTAGTTTATATAACTTCCATTTGATACATTACTATTATTTCCATTATTCTCATCTTCTATACCCGAATCGCTATAATTATTTTCCATATTATCTAAATTATTTTCTTCATCGCCTTGATTATTTTCATATTTATTTAATATGTTGATTTGGATATAATTCGATAATTTATCTCCAGCATCTTTTATCTCTGCTCTAAATAAAAAGATAGCCACTAAAACTATAAGAATAGTAAAAAACTTTTTCACTCAATCACCCCTAATCACTTTAAAATTATTTTTATAAATATATTATTTATATTATTATTATAAATATATTCTTTATAATAATAATGGTATTTCAAATCATAATTGAAATGAAATACCATAGTTGTGTTATCTTCCTCCACTTAATATCATGTAGAATCTATTCATATATCTTCTTAAGAACATCGCCACTAATACACACACTGTTATAGTTATTATTGGCGCCACGAAGAAGATTATTAAACTACTTATTTCACTAAGTGGCATAACCATAAACCAAACCTTTTTAAGAATAGATTGGAATGGTATATGGAAGAAATATATAAAGATTCCGTATTTGGCAATCTTGATTTTTTTATTTTTTATACTTTTCATTCTGTCGTAGAATAACCATATAAATGGAACACCAAATAAGATTACAAGATTTTCTGCTAAATCTAATAATGGTAATTCAGTATACATAAGAACTGTTCTAATCACACATGCAAGTAGATATAGTATACCGATTAGTGTTACCTGTTTTGGTTTGATAGATTTAAAATGTAAATCTATATTGTGTATCGCAAAAGCAGCACCTATTCCAAATAATGTGAATGGGTAATTGAATATTTGTAAAAACCATAATCCACCGAACATTTCTGATATTGGATATAAGAACCATACTATTACTAATATAGGAAGTGATTTTTTTCCTAATGATTTAATTATATAGTAGAATACTGGTGTTAAGATAACATCTAACATAAGTGATCTTATATACCAAAACTGATATGGAAGCGGATATACATATGTATTTACGAATAATTCCTTTAATGTATAATCTGATACTATTCTATCAGAGAATAATGCCCTTCCAATTGGTAGTAATTCAACTAAGTATAAAATTATTAGCCATCCAGTACACCAAATTACATATGGTATAAATAAGCTGTGGAATCTGCTTTTAAATTTATACTTCCATTTTTCCATACTTGGAACGAAGTTGTAGAAAAATAAATATCCTGATATTAGGAAGAATATAGGAACAGCTACCCTAACTATACCTTGTCCTATAAAGTTCTGTACCACAGAATTTAAATTTACTACGTTTGATTTTTCTAAGTTGTTTGAATGTAGTATAACTACAAAAAAAGTCATAAATAGCGATATATTTTTTATTTTATTACTGATATATTTATCCATACTATATTTTACCTCTTCCCTCTTTAATTATAGTCAAAATATAGATTAAAAATACCATATTTCTTGCATATTTTCAACTTACAACAACATTACATTTTTCTTAAGTTTGATTTTAACCCTATTTTTCTTTTACATTTACGTTTTTAATTTTATATATATACTTTTTTAGTTTAAAATTTATAACCTATTTTATGATTTTATATTCTTTTAATAATTCTATCCTCTGTTTTCCCAACTCCATAGTATTTATATATGAACTTGTTTTGTTTTTCTTTAAGTAAGATAAAATTCTTTGCCCCCAAGCTACCGGAAGTAGTATTGGGTATTTTTGCAAGTATGTATAGTTGTCTTTTAAATAATTTACGTTTGGGAATACTGCTTTTAATCGGTTTGATTTTTTCTTATCTTCAACTGCATCAAGCGTCATAAGAGCAGTATGTTTTCTGTCCATTGTGCTGGCCCCAAACACCCCAGCATCTAATATGTCGTTTATAAGTGATTCACTGTTAATGTAATATTTTTGAGAATTTTTTAATTCATCAAAGCTTGTAATATTGTCAGGGTAAGTTATTTTGTCGTCATTAAAGCCTAAGTATTTTAAACTTATTTCGATTAAATTGAGTGCAAAGGTGTCGTAGTTTAAGTCTTTTAAATCAAGCCAAAACTTTTCCCAATTTATATATTCTCCATAAGTTTCAATGTATTTTGAGAAATCCGCAACTTGTCTAATTCCGAATCCCCCAGTTAAAAAATGTTTCATATTATGAAACACTATATATATAAGGTGTTGTTCGTGTGATAATGTTAGTATATCGATTTTATCGATATTTATTTTTATACTTTTTTCAAATACGTCTTCAAATAACTTATTTAAATGTCCATACGCTTTTGATTCATGAGAAAAAAGACTTGTGCTCACTTCGATGCATAGACCAGTGCTTTTCGAAAAATATGCACATTCTTCTCCTTTGTCGATAAATTCAAACCCTTCACTTAAAAAGAATTCTTTGACTTTTTCATAATCCTCTTTTTTGATTAGAATATCTTCATCAGAAGAAATCCTATCATCTGGATTATTGTACATATTCCTAAAAATTATACCTTTAAATACTAAAATTTTTATATTTTTTTCACTAAGTTTTTTATACACCTCTAAAAAATGGTTAGTTCGTTGAATTTGCGAAAAAATATATCTAAAAGCAGATGATTTAAACATAGCCTGAAAATTCGCATCACATTCCTTAAAAAAATCTTCATTATATGCCGCATTATATATCATCGGCACAACATGATGAATTTCAGACATTTTATAAATATACACTAAATCTTCAAAATCTATTTTTTCACCGTCATATTTTTCATTTTTCAATGATGATTTTAATAAACTTAAAAATTCCAAATTAGTTTTTTTCATTTTTACCCCCATAGTATAACTATCTTTTTCGTATTACATTATGCTATTTAGTTATATATCTTACATTTGTTATATAATCATATATTCTATGTAAACCCTAAAACCTCGTAATACGTTTCCCTACCTCTGTCTTTATTATAATTTATATCATATATTTCCTCTACAAATATCTACTATTTTTTGAAAAGCGATATCATTTTCCCTAAATTATTCCTAATTTAGATATTGAACCCACCCAGATACTTGTCTATAATGGAGTTAATAAGAATTTTGAGGGAGGTGAAATGCTGCGATAAATTATGTCGCTAGCAAATATTTTTGGGTAAATTCAAAGAATATTCAACATTTAAAAAAACAGTGATAATACTACTAGTCTTACTTATTCTAATTCCACTTATAACATTGGGGTATATCTTTTTTAGAATAAATTCAGCTCATGTAGATGATAATTACAACTCACAATATCAAAAAGTCGAAGGTATTACAAACATATTATTACTAGGTACAGACGGCCGCGAAAACGAACTAGCATACAGATCAGATGCTATGATGATTTTAACAATCGACTCAAACCATAATGATATTAAACTAACATCACTTGCACGTGATACATACGTAGACATTCCAGGACACGGAAAAGGCAAATTAAATGCAGCGTATTTCTGGGGTAAAGAAGACTTATTATTTAAAACAATCGAACAAAACTTCGAAATAGGCATCGATAAATTTGTTCAAGTCGACTTTAACGACCTTATGAATATAATATTCGTAATAGGCGGTGTCGATGTAGAGATAGAGCAAAGAGAAATCAAATCGCTAAATGAAGGTATTCCAGGCGCATTCGATTCATGCACTTACGGGGATAAAGGCGACGAACCACAATTAATAGAAGGCGCTGGTTTACATACATTAAACGGATACCAAGCAATAGCATATGCAAGAATGAGATATCTTGACAATGGTATTTATAGAGACCAAAGACAACGTAAAATAATATCTGGGATGTTTAACGGTGTCAAAGATTTATCTATGTCAGAATATCCAAAACTAATAAATTCTCTACTGCCATATGTATCGACTAATGTGTCAGTTAGCGAGATGTTAAACTTAGCATTTACATCTTATTCATTTGCAACAAAACAAGAGCTTAAACAAGCCGAATTCCCAATCATTGACGATGTTCATGTTAAAGGCGGAAAATACAAAAACGCCGGCTGGGTATGGCTATATGATGTAAATTCAATAGGTGTACTTCATGACTTTATATATGATGATATAATGCCAGAAGATAACGACTATTTAAAAAATAATGATAATATTAAGTTAAATTATTAATCAAATCTTATGTAAATTAAAAGGTGGTATGAATGTTCATATCACCTTTATTAGTAAGGGTTAAATATAGATTAACCAATTTAATCCCTTTTTATTCATTTTTATCCAAAAATATTTTCAAATAATAAAATTTTCCTAATAAACCACTTCTATCAAACTACTTAGACAAATTAACAACCATAACCTCAGGCACATTATTAAATCTAGGCAATTTTTGCTTATTCGAACCAAGGCCGCTGCTTATCAAAATCTTCATCTTATCCTTATTATAAAGACCGTGGATATATTCAGGGAAATAACCTTGGTCACCGCCATAAAATCCGCCTAAAAACGGAAATACAACTTGTCCACCATGATCATGCGAACTAACAACCAAGTCGATATCCCAAGCCTTCGAAGCCTCACCAAAAATAAAACTATCAGGTCTGTGGCTCATCATAATTTTATAGCTAGAAGTATTTTCAAAATCCTTCAAAAAGTCGTAAATTCCATCGCCCATATCAGCCTTTTTAGTCGTACCATTTGGGTCAAAAGCATAACCATACATTCCGCCAATACGAACAGGTACCCCCTTAACCTTTATATCTTTATACTCTTGTTCCAACAAAATCGCACCAGTAGATTTTATTTCATCCAACAAATCCTCAGACTTTTGATTTTGCATATACTCAAGCTCATGATTTCCAAGAGCATAATAAACAGGCGCAATCTTCACAAGTCTTTTTATAAAACTCATAGCAATATCAGGATTTTTCGAATCATCGTTTAAAATATCGCCATCAGCAATTATAAAATCTGGATTTTGAGCCTTAATAGTCTGAACTAGCTTATCATCATTATCATTAAAAGTATTATCATGAAGATCACCGACAACAACAAACTTTAGATTTTCCCCGCTTGTATTCTCTATCTTTTGACTTTTTATACCGTATGTATTTACAGTTAGATGGTTGTACGAAATATAAATTAAGTAATAGCAAAGTGGTATTGCTATTATTAGCAGTAGACAAAGTATTCCTGCTGCTATTTTTAGTTTTTTATGTTTCTTCATATTAATCCCCCCATTTAGCGTTCACTCTAACATCATAATTTAAATATGTATATTTTTATTTTAGCATTTTATAAATAGATATAAAACAGTATTTGTATTAATTGGAAATATATAAGTTATATTGATATGTTATCCCAATTTCCCAATAATATACATAAAAATCAAAAAATCTTTATCTTAAAGACCTTTAAAAATGTATATTTCCTCAAAAGTTCATAATTCCTATACAAAAAATACCGATCCCTAATTAATAGAAATCGGCATTTTTGATTAAGATAATTTTACGTATTTATTTGATACATATCCATATCCAGTTCCATATTTTATTTTATACCATCCTGTCGCACTATCTGTTCCAACTATTTGCACTGTCGCTCCTTGTGCTAATTTTCCTAATGATGCATAACTTGTTGATGGCCCTTTTCTTACGTTTAATGAACTTGTTGTTTTTCCTGTTTTTACAGTTGTTCCTGGATTTCCTGGAGTTACTGTATTGTTGTTTCCTCCACTTGTTCCAGTTATTGTAACGTATTTATTTGATATATATCCATATCCAGTTCCATATTTTATTTTATACCATCCTGTCGCACTATCAGTTCCAACTATTTGCACTGTCGCTCCTTGTGCTAATTTTCCTAATGATGCATAACTTGTTGATGGCCCTTTTCTTACGTTTAATGAACTTGTTGTTTTTCCTGTTTTTACAGTTGTTCCTGGATTTCCTGGAGTTACTGTATTGTTGTTTCCTCCACTTGTTCCAGTTATTGTAACGTATTTATTTGATACATAACCATATCCAGTTCCATATTTTATTTTATACCATCCAGTCGCGCTATCTGTCCCAACTATTTGCACAGTTGCCCCTTGCGATAATTTTCCTAATGATGCATAACTTGTCGATGGCCCTTTTCTTACATTTAATGAACTTGTTGTTTTTCCTGTCTTAATTGTTGTTACTGAGTTTGATACAGCTTGAACTGTAAACGCCTTATCTAAAAGAGTTTTTTGTGTTCCGCTTGCATCTTTAGCAATTATTTGATATCTATAATTTCCTGCTGATAATGAACCAAATTTTATTCCTGAATCTATATTAGAATATGAATACGCATTTGGATTAACAGTTTTTGATGCTGCTGAAACTGCATTTCCATAACTGTCTAAAACTCTAACTGTAACAGATGTTAATTTATAATTTGATGATATTGTACCATTTAATTTAAATGATTGACCTTGTGTTAATGTTGTTGGATAATTTGCATTTGCTATGTTTAATGTTGATGCTATAGTTTGGCTTGATTTTGAAGTAATTTTGAAGTTGTAATTACCTGTATCATTCATCCATTTAGAAAAGCTTATATAATATTCTCCAGCTTCTAGATTTATATCTTCATCTAAAACACAGTATTCTTCTCCTCTATTAGCACCTACATATTTTGAATAAACAGTTTTACCATCTTTATCATAAATATTACAATATACTCTAAATATATATGATGTTAATTTTAAATTTATTTTTTCAGATTTATTTAAAGTAAATTTATAAAAATCTCTATTGTCATTATAAGCTATTTGACCATTATAAGTTTTATTTAATTCAATTTTATTTGCATAAATTAATGAATTGTTAGATCCCCCATTTACTTCTTCAAATGATTGATTTGCTGATATAAATGATGTTTTAATTTTATAATTTCCTATATCATCTCTGCATTGAACTACGCCTATATAATAAACTCCTGATGTAAGATCCATTGTAAAATCTATTAAGCCTTGTCCTGAAGCACTATCTGCACGTACAAAACCATCATATACACTTTTTCCATCTTCGTCATAAACATAGAAATATGTTCTGTCAATATATGATGTTAATTTTACATTAAGTTCACCTGAACTTGTAAGAGTTATTTTATAAAAATCACGCTCATTATAATTAGTTATAGAACCATTATAAGTTCCTCCTACCGAAATTGGTGTCGCAGTTGCTATTGAATTGCCTGCTTTCGCTTGAATTGATGTTCTTTCAGCCGCAAATGATGTTCCCACACTAGAAACTAGCATAGTAAGACTTAAAAATGCAGCCATTAATTTTTTTTTCATTGTTCCCCTCTTCTCCCTCTTTTTAATTATTAATTATTAATTTTTAGATTAAACTAGCAAATTTTATAATTATATTTAATATTGTATTCTATTTTTATATTATTTTCAATACATTTTTTACCTATTGTGTATATTTTTTACTAAACATATTGTAATTAATCAATTTATATATATATTTTTTATGTTATTTAACAACAAAAAATAGGTAGCTTATTGCTACCTGCCTATCCTAAAAATTACTAGCAAACTCCGCAAACTCAGCCTCACTCAACTGACTAACCTTAGTCTTCTCAACCCTATAAACCCTTTGGCAAAGATTAAGCACGCTAGGTCTGTGAGTCGTAACGATGCAAGTTTTGTTTGGTTTTTGTTTAATAATATTATTAAGCACCCTTCTTTCTGTAACGACATCAAGTGCTGAAGTCGCTTCGTCAAGAAGCAAGATTGGAGCATCACGAAGTACGGCACGCGCGATTGAGATACGTTGGGCTTGTCCTTCTGAGAAACCTAGTCCCCTTGCTCCGACTTTTGTATTGATTCCTTCTGGCAAATCTTTTATAAATTCGTATGCACAAGCAACTTCAAGTGCTTCGATTATCTCTTCGTCAGTCGCATCTTCTTTAACCATTCGCAAATTTTCAGCGATAGTTCCCGAGAAAATTGTGTTTCCTTGTGGAACATATGAGAAATATTTTCTTGTAGATGCGTTTAATGTAACTTCTTTACCATCTTTATCACACAATACAGCATCACCGGAATTAGGAATCAAAAGACCTAAAAACATTCTTATAAGCGTTGTCTTTCCTTGGCCAGAAGGACCAACAAGCGCCACAATTTCATTTCGATTTGCTTCAAATGAAGATGATTTTATAACTTGTTTTTCTTTAACATAAGAGAAATCAATGTCTTTTAATTTTACGCTAAATCCTTCTGAAACTAAGTCTTTTAGATTTTCGCCATCGTCTTCTGTTCTTTGTTCTTTTGGAAGACCGATAAGTTCCATAAGTCTAGCTGCAGAAATTGTTGAGTTTACAGTTGATGGAATTATTGATACAAGTGAGCTAAAAGCAGATGACATTCTTCCTGATTGTGTCATAAATAAAGTCATCTCACCATATGTAATATGCCCTGTCCAAAGTCTGTATACTGCCCATACAAAGAAACTATATTCAACAACCATACCTATTAAAGATAAAATTATATTTGTTTTTATACTAAACCAGTTATATTCTAAATTTACGTCTTTATAGCGATTTTGGAAACCTCTAAGTCTTTTACTAAATAAACCTGTTAAGTCAAAAGATTTTATAGAATCGACATTCGAAAATGTTTCAGTTTGGAAATCCATAACCTCACTGTTCATTTCCTTAACTTTTTTTGTATAATCTCTCATTTTTGACATAAGAAGTTTAGATGATAAAAGCATAATAGGCGCATTTACTAATGTTAGTACCATCATTGTTGGATCGTAATATAAAACAACAGCAAGAGTTGCGATAAAGTTAAAAATGCATACGATTAAATCTGGAACCCAGCCGATTGCACTATTTGCAACAGTTCCAACATCACTCCCAAATCTATTTAAAATGTCCCCACTTGGATATTTTGATAAATCAAGCCAATTCACCCCGATTATCTTGTCAAAAATATCAGCCTGAATATCGTTTTGTATCCTTATATTGATTTTCATAGTTATCCTAGACATTATCGAACTGAAAAATAAACTAAACAAAGCCATAGATACCATTATTATTGCCATAAGTGGCGCTTTTGATACATTATGTCCTGTTACAACATCTATAAGCTCCTTTGATGCAACACTACTAGCCAATGTCATTACTGTTGAAAACATACCCAAGAATATGTAAAATATAATCTCTTTTTTATAATTTTTCGCATAACCCATCATCCATTTGAACTCGTTTATCATTTCTCTGATTGAGCCATCTTTTATTTTCCCGATGATTATTTTAAGTGATTCCATGTTCCCCCTCCTAAAATACTTATATATGTTTATTCTACCATATATTTGGAATGTTATACATTATTCTAGAAATTCTTTTTAAAAAGGGTACAAAAAAATAGGCCCCTAAAGCCTATTTTAATATTCTTATCATTTCATTTGTCAAATCACATAGATATTTTGGTGATTTTTCAAGATTTCCATTTTCACAATAAACCGATGCAATACACACCTGACAAATCTCTCTCTTATCACATGAAACGCACCCTTTTGGCATAAAAAGTTTGCTACTTTCTTCTATTATATAGTCCCAACATTTTGAGAAACTATTTTCAAATAAATTTATTTTTATATTTTCTAAAAATACACAAGGGCACATATTCCCTCTCCAATCTACCCAAAATGAACTTTTCCCGCCTCTACATAGCATAGGAATTTCTTTTGGTGGTTCTGTATTTTTTGCCCATTCATACTTATTTAAAAAATCAATCCTATTTCTCATAAATGATTCTTCAGTCTCAGTATTATATCTAATTGCAACATCAATATTTGCAACTTCCTTTGGATTTATCCTGCAGTATTTTTTAAAATCTGATTTAATCCCCTTTGTTTTTGGGAACATATATGTATCAATATCTATCGGCACATCGAGTTCACTCGCAATTTTTAGCATCTGTGGCAATTCCATCTTATTTTCCTCAATCAAGCTGACATTCATCTTAACATCGATATTTCTCTCTTTTAAAAGTTTAATACCATTAATAGTTTGATCAAACCCCTTTGGATTTTTACATAGTTTTGCATAAGTTTCGTTACTTGTCCCATAAAGTGTTATATTAACCCTTCTTGGTTTATTTTCACTTAACATATCTGCAATTTCTTCGTTTATAAGGGTGCCATTCGTATTAATCGTAACTATTATTCCCATATTTCTTAAAGCATTATAAACCTTATCAAAATCTTTATATAAAAACGGTTCACCACCAGTTAATAAAACGAATAAAGTTCCCGCTTGTTTCATCTGTTTTGCAACTTCTATCCATTCATCAGCAGTTCTCAACCTTCCACAAGACTCCATTTCTTCCTTTGTAAGCCTGATATAACACATCTCACAATTCATATTACAAAGTGGTAAAAGTTCAATCGCACCACTTATCGGTACTTTATTTAAAGATGCCTTTTCACACAACATTTTTTCAACCTTGTCCATATTTTCTAAAGTATCCATGTTTCACCATCCTCCAAACATTTCTCCAAAACTTCAACAGCTCTAACATCAGGTGTACATATAAGCTCATATATATTTATATTATTCACAATATCCTCAGCAATAGTAAACGCCTCATTTACAAAATCCAAATTCCAATAATTTATAGTAAGCTGACTTATAATTTTTTTAACAGCTTCAACTTTGCTCAATTTATTAACTGTATTTTCTTTTCCTTGATTTAGAAAAACAATATTTCCAAGTTTTGTTCTCTGATTTATACATATCTCGGAAGAGCCACAAACAGGCCAACCATCAGCACACCAAGCATCATTGTCTTTCAATAATAAACACTTATCCCCATTTAAAATCTCCGCTCCTCTATTTTTTTTCCATAAATGAGACTGGGTAGACTTTCCAATTCCACTCGGCCCACTAAATAAAATTGCATGATTTTTATATAAAGTATATCCACAATGAAAAACAAGTGCCTTTCTTTGTATCATATGTCTTTCAAGAGCAAACAACGACCAAAACATTGTATCAATTTCAAACATATCTTTAAAATCTTTTAAAACTTCTACTGAAATAGTTTTATCGTCTATCTCTGTATATTTTGCATATGGGTAATTTGACCCTTTTATAAATAGATACCTTGTTTCTAAATTATTCTCACTTCCAACCATTAAATCTTGTTTTGTCGAAATAATTTGCCTATTATCTTTATTTATACTATTCACAAACTCAATATTGTAATTTAGCTCTGGATAATACTCATTGTTTACAATAAATTTTCCTACATTCTTCGGTATATTCCAGTTTTTATCACAATTTATATTAAATTTTAACTCTCCACATTTTATATTCATATATACTCCTAATCTATGTTTAAAAAAAGACAGGATTTCTCCTGTCTTATATGTACATTTAATTTTTATTTATTTTATGATGCATTTGGATTAGTTTCCCAGTTAATTTTATTAAGTGTAGTTGCATGGTAATCACTAGAAGAACCTAATCTTTCATTCCACCAAAATACTGGTGTAACTCTTCTACCACTTACCCAATATCCATTTGCTTTAGGATCTTCACTTTTTATAACACCTTTATGCCATCTATTACATGCACTCAAGTTTTTAAAAGTTAATTGATCATCCTTATTAGTTCCCTCTGTTTGAAGTCCTGCTTCCTTTCCATTTTCATTCCATAATATCCCACTTCCAGGAACATTACAATAAATTT
>ERZ827104.2929-NODE-2929-length-12551-cov-6.681658_pt1 | contig 12551 bp, 9 predicted proteins | sample MGYA00519781_ERZ827104 | MGnify/ENA primary metagenome ERZ827104 (study PRJEB31778, sample SAMEA3449257) | human gut metagenome | biome: human gut; feature: human-associated habitat; material: faeces | place: United Kingdom | collected 2010/2012 ... | reverse complement strand
GATGAAAGCCGGGCTTGGCTCAAGCGAATCATCATCACATGGGCTGTTTTGAACGGTCTCGGCTTCATTATGAGCTATGTTACGCCCTTCTTCAGCGGTGGGCAGTGGACCGCCCCGTAAAAGCCATGGGAATTTTAGACGGTATTGTAGAGTGGATCGCTGAGCAGATCATGTACGGCCTGGATCTGATCAACACCTCTGTTTTAGGTGCGTTGGGCTGTGACATGAACACATTTCTGCGATATTTTCCCGCAGCGGAAACCATGTATAGCCTTCTGGTGGCACTTGCCATCGGGCTGATCCTGTTGGGCTGGGTCTGGAATCTGTTCAAGAACTATGGACTGGGCCTGGGCGTGGACGCAGAGGATCCGGTCAAGCTGACCGCCAAGGCGATTCTGTTCATTGTGCTTGCGTACTATGCAGATGAAATCGTAAACATTGCGCTGACGATAGGCGGAACGCCTTACGCGTGGATACTGTCCTCAGAGCTTCCTTCTTTGGACTTTGCCAGCTTCAATTCTGTTCTGCTGACCATCATCGGCGTCTGTGCCAACGGCGGCGTTGCGCTGATCGTTCTGATTTTGACGCTGATTCTCGCGTGGAACTACATTAAATTGCTGTTTGAAGCGGCAGAGCGGTATGTGCTGCTGGGCGTTCTGGTTTATACCGCACCGGTAGCCTTCGCCATGGGCGCCTCGCAATCCACCGGAAATATTTTCAAAAGCTGGTGCCGGATGTTTGGCGGTCAGATATTTCTGCTGTTGATGAACGCATGGTGTCTGCGGTTGTTTCTTACGATGGTTGGCACATTTATTTCAAATCCACTTTCCTTATAGGAGGTCATTATCACGAAGAAATATCATAAAATCATTCCTCTGCTGGGCACCGTTCTTTTGCTTGCGCTCACCTTGGCGGTACCTGCGTTTGCTCTGGAAGAAAGCGATGTTGAAGCAGCGGTCAGCAGCTCCAGCCGCGAGGCCGTGGCCGGAAATGTGCTGGTCTGGTTTCTCTGCGCAGTCGGCTTTCTCAAGGTTTCGCAGAGAATCGACAGCTTCATGGCAAGTATCGGCGTCAATGTGGGGCATACCGGCGGTTCCATGCTGGGTGAGGCGATGGTGGCATTCAAAGGTGTCTCTCTCGCCGCCGGGGCAGCCGGGAAAGCGGTCAGCGGCTTTACCGACAAAGCTCGCGCCGGCGGCAAAACCGCATCCGGTTCTTCCGGCTTTCTGCAAGGTGGTCTGGCTGGCGTTGTCAGTCGGAAAATCACCAATGACGCCGTAAGAACCGCAACACAAACAACGCAGAAAGCATCCTCGTCCATCACGTCCGCTGCGCATCAGGCCACGGAGCGTACTGTAAATGCCGAGCGGCAGGCGGCAAGTGTTGTTCATCAGGCAAAGCAGACGCGCAGCGAAAGCACTTCTCAAAAGTCGCAGATGGGCGTGACCCATCAGCAAGTCGCTTCCAGTACCCGAACCACCTCGGTTTCCTCACTCCGCAGGGAGTCGCAGCATTCCGTTGGCCTCGGTGGGCGTCTTTTTGCCAATTCCTTGCTGGAGGGTGGGCGTTTTGCCAACGATGTGATCGGTATGGTCGCAGCCGGAGACCTGCACTCTACCGGCTCCATCACCGGAGAGTTTGCGTCACAGGCGCTGTCCTCCTATATGGGCATTACCGCTCAGGGGGATACCGCCCCGCAAATATCCTATTCCGACATTGAGATCGGCGGCGGGCGTATCACCGGCACAGAGTATTCTCCAGAGCATCCGGAGGGCATTTCCTTTGGGATGTACCACACCGGTCAGTACGCGGCACCGGACGGTGAACACCAAAAGGTTTTCTCTGCCGATGGTATCCAGTGGTACAAGCAGTATGCTGTTGATACTGTAATCAAGAAGCCATTTACCGCACCGGACGGTGAAATCGACTATCATAAGGAGATCGTCAAAAAAATGCCCGATCCGCCGAAGCGGAAAGACCGGATGTAAGGGAGGCTGTCTATGAAACCGGAAGAATTCGAAGTTTACATAATTCCGCCAAACTTTATGGAGGGCGGTACGCTATTCGGCGGGCTTTTGAAAACCCGCAATACGATTGAGGCGGTCATCCTTGGCCTTGCGGTCGGCGTACCGGTTCTGCGCCTTCCGTTTTCCCTCACCGTCCGCGTCGTGATTTTATGCCTGACGGCTCTTCCGCTGGTGCTTCTCGCTTTGATCGGCGTATCCGGCATGAGTCTGTCCGCTTTCATCCGCCTGTTTTTTTGCTTTCTTCATAACCGCAGAATCCTGTCACGCGACGGGACGCAGGATGGCAAAAACGAAAAAACACTGTTGCCAAGTTGGGCGCAGCATCGAAAAACCGGCCGTGAAGCAGAAGATCCTCCGCTCCCCAAAAGCCGCAGCCGCTTTTCCGTCGATCTGAAGCAGCGCAGCGTGACACAGTTCAAGACCTTTTTACAGGAGGAAGAATCTGTTCAGCCGCTCAATGCCTTGGCGGACTATATCCCCATTGAAAAGATTGAGCACGGCGTCATTTACACAAGAGATCACCGCTACGTCAAGGTTGTAGAGGTGATTCCCGTCAACTTCCTGCTTCGCAGTGCGAGAGAGCAGCGGAGCATCATTTACTCCTTTATTTCCTATCTGAAAATTGCTCCGGTCAAGGTGCAATTCAAGGCGTTGACAAAGCGTGCGGATATTAACCGGCATCTGGATACCGTTCGCAAGGAGCTGGAACAGGAGCAGGACCCGCATTGCCGCGCCTTGCAAAAGGACTATCTGAAACTCATTCGAAAGCTTGGCTCCCGGGAGGCGATCACGAGACGCTTTTTCCTCATATTTGAGTACGAACCGCTGCCCGGCACTAAACGAGGTCACGAGGAAGAGGATGCAATCGCTTCTCTGCAAACCGCCGCACGCACGGCGGCAAATTATCTGCGGCAATGCGGCAATGAAGTCATTTCCCCCGAAAATGAGGACAACGCTGCGGCAGAGATCCTTTATAACATCCTCTGCCGCAGGGCCAGCAGTGAGCCATTCTACCAGCGGGTGAAGTCCGTTCTGGCGGACTACATGGCCTCCGGACGGGACATCAATACAATTCCCGTCAATGAGTTTTATGCGCCTGACCGGATCGACCTCAGCCATGGGAGTTATCTCTGTATAGACGGACTATACTATGCTTATCTTCTGGTCCCCTCGGACGGCTATAAAGCACGGGTGCCTGCTGGCTGGCTCAGTCTATTGGTCAACGCAGGTGACGGGATCGATCTGGACGTATTCCTGACGCGGCAGCCAAAGGATCGCATGATCCGAAAGCTTGGACAGCAGCTACGCATCAACCGCAGCAAAATCAAAGAGGCCAGCGATACCAATACAGACTTTGATGATCTGGATGGCGCCATTCGCAGCGGCTATTTTCTCAAAGACGGTCTTTCCAATAATGAGGATTTTTATTATCTAAACCTGCTCATCACTGTCACAGCCGACAGTGTGGATGACCTTGAATGGAAGGTCGCGGAAATGAAAAAGCTCCTGCTTTCGCAGGACATGGATGTTCAAACCTGTTCCTTTTGTCAGGAGCAGGCTTTTTTGTCCTCTCTGCCCTTGGTCTCACTGGAACGCCAGCTCTACGAGCGGTCTAAGCGCAATGTCCTTACCTCCGGCGCGGCCAGCTGCTATCCATTTACAAGCTATGAGATGTGTGATGACAACGGCATTCTTCTCGGCGTCAACAAGCACAACAATTCTCTCATCATTGTGGACATTTTCGATTCCCGCGTCTACAAAAACGCCAACATTTCCATTCTTGGGACCAGCGGTGCCGGCAAGACCTTTACGATGCAGCTCATGGCCCTGCGTATGCGGCGCAAAGGCATACAAGTATTTATCGTGGCTCCCTTGAAGGGCCACGAGTTTCACCGGGCCTGTTCCAACATCGGCGGACAGTTTATCTCCATATCTCCGGCTTCTCAAAACTGCATCAACATCATGGAGATCCGCAAGGCAGATAAGTCCGTGGACGATCTGCTGGACGGCCCCGGCGTAGAAAAATCTCTGCTGGCGGCCAAAATTCAGCGGCTGCATACATTTTTCAGTCTCTTGATCCCGGATATGTCCCATGAAGAGCGGCAGCTTTTAGATGATGCCATGATCTGTACCTACGGGACAAAGGGCATCACGCATGATAACGCTTCTCTGGAGCAGCCGGAACATCCCGGGCACTATAAAGAAATGCCGATACTGGGCGACCTGTACGAAATTCTCGCCGCTTCTCCCGAAACCAAGCGCCTTGCAAACATCCTGAACCGGCTGGTCAACGGCTCTGCCCGCTCCTTCAACCAGCAAACCAATGTGGCGCTGGACAACAAGTACATCGTTCTCGATATTTCTGAGCTGACCGGAGACCTACTGACTGTGGGAATGTTCGTAGCCCTCGATTTCGTATGGGACAAGGCAAAAGAAAACCGCACAGCAGAAAAGGCTATCTTTGTAGACGAGTGCTGGCAGCTCATTGGTGCCAGCAGCAACCGGCAGGCCGCCGAATCCGTTCTGGAGCTTGCTAAGACGATCCGCGGCTATGGCGGCAGTCTCGTCTGCGCCACACAGGACCTCAATGACTTTTTCGCTCTGGATGACGGTAAATACGGCAAGGGCATCATCAATAACAGCAAAACGAAGATCCTGCTGAATCTGGAGGAGGAAGAAGCCCAGCGTGTCCAAGGTGTCCTGCACCTTTCCGAAGCTGAGCTGATGGAAATTACGCACTTCGAACGCGGCAGCGCCCTTATCAGCACCAATAACAATAATATCGCCGTGGAGATCAAATGCAGCCAAATGGAAAAGGATCTGATCACCACGGACCGCCGGGAATTGGCAGAGCTTGCTCAGCGTGCCGCGACAAAGCGGAATCCAAGCTAATCCGTACACAATACGGCTTTAAGACGCATAAGGCCCTAAGACGGCCAACAGTGCGGCAATTATACGGTTTTAATACGCATACGAGGAGATGTTGCGATGAAAACGAGGGAACAAATCTACGGTCAGGAAGCAGCCGGTATTTTGCGGGATGTTTCCATGTACCACGCTCTGACAGAAACGCAGCTCTTGAAGCTCTATCCGCATAAGGAAAGCAAAATCAGAAATTTGCTTTCCTATCTGCAAAAACAGGACCGTATGGTGCTGTGCGGCGAGTATTACCGCATCCCCTCCGAGATGGAGGATAGCATTGATCTCGGGCTTTCAAAGGCCGTTTGGGTCCTTGCCGATTTTATGGAGCAGGTGGAATATCATTCTGTCAGCGACTATCCCGCCAAAATCATCTTTTTTGCGGATGATGAGGTTTACGAGATCATTTATGTGGAACCGGGCAAAGAGCAGCTTATCAACCAAATGCTTTCCTCTGTAAAGGAAGTTCCGCCCAAATATATCATTTTGGTAGAGCATCCGGAACAGATCGCAGCGATCCACACCCCAAACACCGGCGGATACTGCACGGTCTCCTCAAGCGGGGAGGTGCAGTATTATCAAATCGAATAAGGAGTTTTTTCTTGAATAGAGCCATTATATCACAGAGGATCACATCCATTCTGGCTGAGATTGAACGGTTAAATAACGCTCTCTATGCCATGAACACGACCGATATTCAGCGCTATCCCGACAACTACGAGGTGCTGTCTACGGACGCGGCGCTGCGAGCCGAGCGGATCACCTGTCGGCTGCGCCATCTGATTTACGCGACTACCAGCATCAAAAAAGAGGACTATCTGCGTTCTGCCGAAACCATGCAGGGCATCGAGATCCACGAGCATGGCGGTATTCTGGAGATCAAGCTGCCTTGCCTTTTGCCAAAGCGCAGGCAGCGCCAGAGTACGGAGTTTCTGTTGGACCCGTTCACCACCGCACTCTCCGATTATGCCGCTCACCACACAATGCCGCAGTTCCGGCATTGTGTGGTCTGCTTTTCCCATATCTATGCGCAGGAGCTGCCGGAGCGCCGCATCCGTGATTATGACAATCTGGAGCTAAAGCAGTTTCTGGATGTCGCGGCCTCTTTTATCTTGACGGATGACAGTGGGCTGCTGTGTGATGCCTACAACACCACGGAGCTGGGGGATGAGGATTGCACAAGGCTCTTTCTCATGGACTGCGCACGATTCCCTGCCTGGCTTGCAGAGCGCCAGAACAGCGTAAAAACCATATCGGATTTTTAGCGGTTTTCAGGCCGACTTTTCCCGAGGTGTAAAAAGCTGGCCGCACATACTAGAAATCCTGCCTTTTTTCAAGTCTTGCAGCTCCAAAAATTACCCAAGCTATAAAGCCCTACGGTAAAATTTCGTACAAGGAGACAGTGCGGCTCATGCCTCGACCCACCCGCCGACTACCGGCGCAAAACACGCTCTCGTATCTGCTTTTGACATTGACCGCTCTCTGCGGCGAATACCCCATCAGCCAAATCAGCCGTCTGCCGGGTGGTCCCGCATATCTCGAAAGCATGGTCACTTCTCTCCGACAAAGCGGACTTCTTCACACCTTCTCCAAAGACGGCCTGCGCGGTCTTCGGCTCACCTCGCCAGCCAAACGGCTGCTGTTGGCCGATGCCCCCCAATGGTTTTCAGACTATCTAACCGGCAGCTCTGAGCCGAACAAACTCAAAAGTGAGCTGTCAAGACGGCTTCGGCTCCACCGGATGGCCGAAATTCTGACCATCATGCACAATGCCGACATTCCTGCCTTTCCGTGGGAAAAGGCCCCTTTTTCCGCTATGGTCGGTCAGAACGCAGAGTCTCCCGCCTATTACACCTCCAGAGAGATCAAGGAGATCGGCCCACAAGGGACGAAAATCAGAGGTTCGCGCGCAACCGGCATCCTACTGACGGATGACGGTGTTTTTTTGACCTATAACACAGCCAAAGCGCAGATGAAATGGGAATATAAAGCCGAGCTGCGCTTCAAGGCTCTGCTGCAAACCGGATGGGTCATGCCGGACACGGAGATCTCCGGGATCGTGTTCGGCTCCGCTATGGAACAGCTGCCCATTCTGATGCAGCCGGACGCACACAGCTATTTCCTGCTGGACGGCAGCTTTCCGCATTTCTACTATCTGACCAATGACCGTTATGGCGAAGCGATCCTCCGCCTTTTATGCGACCCACAGCAGTGCAGGACGCTCGATGCGATCCTTGCAGACGGCCTCTATGAGCGGATACCAAATTGGCTCGTGGAGAATGACGCCATCGATAGTGCCGGGAATCCCGTCCTGTTCGCCTACACCTGCGATTTCCCCCGTGTCCGACGCTTCGATACCGCGCTGGAGCTGCACGGAATGACGGGGACATTGATCTGTTTTGATTATCAGGAAGATGCCTTGCGGGAGATCTGCGGGCATCGTGTAACGCTGCAAAGTATTGATTTTCAACAGTTTGAAAGGAGTTTGCCCTATTCCTAAAAAGAAGCTGATCCAGCTTTTTATTATCATCCCAATCACCGTGCTGGCGCTGCTCTATGGAAGCGGCTACCTCTCGCAGCTTTTTTCCAATTACCATGCATGGCAGGCGGCCGGTGCCGTGTTCGGGACTTCTCCCGCATTTCCAGACACCGGATTCTTCGCCTGTCTTGCGGCAGCCTTCCACTTTCCGTATGGGCTGTATGGTCTTGGCCTCTGCATTGGAGGGCTGGCGCTGTTGGTCCTCATGGTCATGCGAATGGGATACAGTGAGGGCGGCGAATATGACCGGCAGCGCAATCTGGTCTATTCCGACAAGGGAACCTACGGCACCGCAGGCTTTATGTCCCGTAAGGAGCTGACCGAGGTGCTTGACCTTGTCCCGGATATTCGCAAGCATTCCGGCACAATTCTCGGCGAATTGGAGCATCAGGTCATTTGTATTCCCCCAAAGACTCGTTTTAATGGAAATCTCGCCGTTTACGGTGCCAGCGGTTCCAAAAAAACAAGAGCATTTTGCGTCAACATGATCCTTCAGTGCGCCGCGCGGAAGACAAGTCTTGTGATCTGCGACCCCAAATCCGAGCTTTACGAAAAGACCAGCGAATATCTGCGGGATCAGGGCTACACCGTCCGTGTGTTCAATCTGGTCACACCATCAGCCTCTGATTCATGGAATTGTCTTGCGGAGGTCGGCGGTCAGGAATTGATGGCACAGCTCTTTTGCGATGTCATCATTAAGAATACTGGCGGCGAAGAACGCGACCACTTCTGGGACAGCGCCGAGATGAATCTGCTCAAGGCGCTGGTCCTCTATGTTTCCATCAGTTACCCCAAGGAAAAGCAGAACATCGGCGAGGTGTACCAATTACTCACCGCCAGCTCCGAACAAGATCTGAAGGCGCTCTTTGATGTTCTTCCCCTCACGCACCCCGCCAAAGCACCCTACAACATTTTCAAGCAGGCGTCAGAGGGGGTGCGCGGCGGTGTCATCATTGGTCTCGGCTCCAGATTGCAGGTTTTCCAAAATAGAGATATTCGCAGCATCACGGCCTATAACGAGATCGATCTGGAGCTGCCGGGAAAGCAGCCTTGCGCGTATTACTGCATTACCAGCGACCAGGACAGCACCTTTGATTTTCTCTCTTCCCTGTTCCTTTCCTTCGTGTTTATCCGTCTGGTTCGTTATGCGGATGAGCATTGTCCCGGCGGGGTGCTTCCGGTTCCTGTTCATGTACTTGGTGAAGAACTGTGTGCCTGCGGCGTCATTCCCGACCTGTCGAGAAAGATCTCGGTCATCCGCTCCCGAAACCTATCCATGTCTTGCGTGTTTCAGAATTTAGCCGGCCTTCAAAACCGCTATCCCTATAACCAATGGCAGGAAATTCTGGGCAACTGCGATGTGCAGCTTTTTCTTGGCTGTACGGATGCCCTGACCGCAGAATTCATTTCTGACCGAACCGGCGAGGTCAGTATCTCTGTCACCAGCAAAGCCAAACAGCTTGGAACATGGCGTGTATCCAACTACACGCCGGAATATCGGGAGACCAGCGGCGTCGGCCGGCGCAAGCTGATGACCATGGACGAGGTTCTGCGTATGGACGTCGATAAAGCCCTGATCATCATTCGCGGCAAAAATGTACTGGAGGTAGATAAATACGATTATTCCAAGCATCCCGAGGCAAAGAAGCTGCGGCCGAGCAAGGCCGCCTCCCATATCCCCGCATGGCAGACAAGGAAGCCGCGGAAAAAGCAAGCGTCACCGGCGCCGCCATCTCAGGCAGCGGCTAAGAAGCCGACGCAAAAGAAAAAGCCTGCATCGACAGAAAAAGTCGTTACAGTAACCAAAGAATCCATTATGAAGAAAAAGGAGGGCACTTAATGCCTAAGAAAAAAACGCTCCCACCCCCTGATGATTTTTCTCCGGAGATTCCGGAAACCGCTCCTGCCGAGGAGCTTCCCGAGCAGCAGGCAGAAGCAGTCAGCGAAAACACCGCTGAGACATCGCCGACAGATCTCCCGGAAGCAGACGTTGTCTCCGATGATCTGAACAGCGAAGCCGATATTGGAGAGAATGCGCCGGATGCCGAATACGGCGCGGATACCGAAGACCCTGCTCTCATCCCTGATGAAGTGACAGCGGATTCGGAGTATGACAGCATTTTAAGGGAGCTGAACAGCAGCACGCCCATGCCTCTCGACGTCGGCGATAGCGGTGAGGCTCCTCTTGACGCGCTTTTACCGGAGGAAGACACAGAAAGTGCTCCCCTCATTGAAGAACATCCGGAAACCACGGACGATGAATCCGCTCCGCCGCCCGCTGAGCCCTCCGTATCTGCCGGACGCCGCGATTCTTATATTCTGACCGTTGACGCCAAAGATCGCATCGAAACGGAGGATGAACGCCGCGAGATCATCTGGCATGAGATCAAGACCTCGCATGTCACCGGGCGCATTTTGACCGGAATCCTGAGTGGCGTGGAGCAAACGCCCTCCGGCATCACCGTTGTTGTCCTTGACTACAAGGGCTTTCGTGTTGCGATCCCACTGAAAGAAATGATGCTCTATTCCGGGCCCGTTCCGCATGGCGCAAAATACAAGCCATTTATGGAGCGGATGAACGGTATTCTTTCGACCATGCTCACCGCTGAGATCGATTTCATTGTCCGCGGCCTGAATCATAACGAGCGCAGCGCTGTGGCAAGCCGTAAGGCAGCCATGCTTCGCAAGCGGCAGACCTTCTATCTGGACACCAATGAGGACGGCGAGCCCTTGGTCTATGAAGGGCGGGTCGTACAAGCCCGTGTCATCGGTGTCGCGGAAAAGTCTCTGCGGGTAGATGTATTCGGCGTGGAGTGCACGATCTTTGCGAGAGATCTGTCTAACACATGGTTCGGCGACGCCCACGAATATTACAGCGTCGGCGACCGGGTCCTTGTCCGTGTACTTACCATTGACCGCAGCGACATCAACCGCATCTCCATCACAGCGGACATCCGCAGCGTTTTGTCTGATGCCAACCAGAGCAATCTGGATAAGTGTGTTCTACAGGGCAAATATGCCGGCCGAGTGACCGATGTGCGCCACGGCGTTGTGTTCATCCGTCTTAATAACGGTGTCAACGCAATTGCCCACACCTGCTATGACCGGCGAATGCCCGGAAAAAAGGACACTGTCAGCTTTGCCGTCACCCGTCTGGACGAGGAACGCGGCATTGCCGTCGGCATCATCACCAGAATCATCAAACAGAATTTGTAAAAAAGGAGAGGCCGCCATGAAGAACTTATCAAAGCTGGCCCTTTGCCTGCTGCTTGCCATGTCGCTGACAGTCAGCGCCTTTGCCGCTCAGATCCCCGATTCGCTGATAGTGGAAAATCTGAACGGGCAGCAGCGGCTTGTAAAAACCTACACGCTTTCCCCGGAGGTTGACCCAGATGAGCTGAAGGAAGAGGACTTTTCCTATGACGGCTTTCTTTATACCTGGGCTTACACTACCAAGGTGGAACACCCGTATCTGGAAAGTAAAACTGTAACGGAAACCGTCACAGTCAATACCGCCAAAAATGACCTTGTGCAGATTCTCGCAGAGCTTTCGCCCAGTATGCCCTATGAAAAAGACGGCTTCTCCGGCGAGTTGGCGCTGGATCATACCACTCTTTCCACAGAGGCGTCCGGCTACACCACCAAATACAGCAAAACCACCGAGACGAAGGTGATCGGCAATCTGGACCGAAACGATATGTCCTATGTGCCGGCCACGACCGTCAAAAGCGGAAAAACCCTCTCCCTTGCCAATGTGGAATGGCAGGTCACCGGCACGGCGCTTGTCGGTGAGTCCTTGGTTCCCGCTCAATATCAAGCGGTCGCCACCTATTCCGCCTCCAGCAGCTATCAGGCTGCCACAGGCTATGTCACCACGGCGGAATATCACGGAACCGTTACTTCGGAAGGCGTGGACAGCATCACTTATACCGTGGTTTATACCGGAAGTGAGATCGTCCCCATAAAAACACATATCTGGGATAATGGCAGTCTTGCCGCTCCGCTGCTGATCATCGCTGCCGTGCTGCTCTGCGCGGGCATCGCCGCCGCTGCACTCATCCTACTGCGCCGCCGCAAAAATGTCTATGTGTATGTTCCGGACAGCAAGCCCCGAGAGTACCGGCTGATTGCAAAGTTCCGTGTGGAGCCTGACAGCGAGGTTCCCGCTATTGATGCAGGCGCTCTCACACTGAATCCGGGAGATACCGTCGCGGTTGAGGTGAAAAAATCCCTTGCCAGACATCTGGCTGGGCGCGAGTTCACCGTTTCTTTCCCGCAGAGTGACCATACTTACATGATCCAGGCTATCAAGCACAATGACTGGCATGAATTTACCGTTCCCGCTGAAGAAGAACAGGAGGCTCCCGTATGAAGAAGTTTTTCTCATTGACTTTGACTCTGGCTGCCATGCTTTCCGCGATGGCGGTCAGCGCCCAGGCTGCCGATTATTCCTTTGAAACCGATGGCACCCCGGAATACTATCCCTCCTCTTCCTATGAGGATGTCTACGGCTCCCGCTACAATTACGGTGGAAAAAATGTGGTGGACTACCAGATCCCCAAACTGGAATATGGGCAGCTCAGCACCACCCAGACCGGCGTGATGGAGAAAATCATGCTGCCCGGACTTCAGGGTGCCGCCGCAACCGGCAGCGGCATTTACGGAATTTCTTCCAGCGGCGGGACTGTCGAGATCCCCGGTTTTCTGCAGGGCGGCTCCACAGCTACTCCTGCGTCGCCCGCTTTCACAGAGCTGACACAAAATTTTTTGCTTTCCAACGGTGCCGTCGGAAAGATCTCCATTCCCGCAATCGGAGTCAAAAACTATTATCTCTGGGAAGGCGAAACGACTGCCAGCATGAAAAAGGGGCTGGGACATTTCACCGGCACCAGCGTCTGGAACGGCAATGTGGCTGTCTGCGGTCATAATCGCGGCGCCAAATATGTGATCGGCAGCATCAAGGATCTGGATGTGGGCGACAAAATCACCTATACCACATCCATGGGTACCCGCACCTATCTGGTGGAGACTGTGACCAAAATCTGCAGCAGCGATTGGAGCTATTT
>ERZ827104.2923-NODE-2923-length-12572-cov-3.570025_pt1 | contig 12572 bp, 13 predicted proteins | sample MGYA00519781_ERZ827104 | MGnify/ENA primary metagenome ERZ827104 (study PRJEB31778, sample SAMEA3449257) | human gut metagenome | biome: human gut; feature: human-associated habitat; material: faeces | place: United Kingdom | collected 2010/2012 ... | reverse complement strand
AACATCATTCACTGCCCCATCGGCAAGGCTTCCTTCGGTGCCGAGAAGCTCCAGGAGAACTTCGAGACCCTGATGACTGCCATCGTGCGTGCTAAGCCCGCCGCTGCCAAGGGTCAGTATATCCGTTCCTGCGTAATTGCCACCACCATGGGCCCTGGCATCAAGATCAACCCCGGCCGTTATGCCGCTGTTGCTCCCGCTGAGAACAACTAAGATCCCTGCTTAACGGAACACAAAAAGGACTGCTTCGGCGGTCCTTTTTTGCGTGTTTTATTGAGATTTTTGTGCAATAGCTCCCAGTGTATATGTTTCTCCGTCAAACACAAGAGCAATTTGAATTACCTGGTCCTCCAAGTATCATTCAGTCAATAATGTGAACTTTGTCTTGGATCTAAGGGCAGTTTCCAACAAGGTTTTGGCTGAATAAGTTGTGTTGGTTTCAGCACAATAATCTTCTCTGGTGCATAGGGGACCAAACTCCTCTTTTAACAAAGATTTTAGTTCATAGTATGCTTGTATACTCGAATCAAAGGAAGTTTGTTCAGAGACTATAAGAGCGATTTTTTCCAATTGCTCTTTTTGATCAAACCAAAATCTCATGTAAGAATTTGTAAAACCATACACATTGTTATTTATTACTGTTAATTGTCTATCTTTAAGCTGTTGATTGCTTTGTTCAAACATAGACTGGATATCTTGCATAGAAGAGTTAAAAGGGAAATCCTCCAAAGTCCATTCTGCGTTTTCAGTTGTTTGCTCGAGAGGAATGATGGTGCAGGATATTTGAACATCTTGGTTTTCCTCATCGATGCCTAAAGTATAAATACAACTAAAGCTTGAGCAGGTATAGATTTTGCTTTTACTTAATGTTCCATCAATAACAGCTTGTTCTTGAATTTCTGGATCACTAGATGCGGATTCTTTGTCTACCCAATTTAAGCTTTCAATACCTTCTCCATTAACCAATGCAAAAGAAATATCAAGACCGCTTTTGAATAAATCATAATCATTGCAATATGATCCTGTCTGTGGTTTGTAATCTTCGGTTGTTTGTATGTTTATAAACATGAGATTGTGAGGCTCTTTTTCAAGAAAATAATAAGTGCATGAAGCAGGATTAGGAAGTGCTAAACCGGAGTATGAATATTGAATTGATAGTTCGTCTTCATAAAGTATGTTTCCTGTTTCTACTTTTTTTATTTGCTCTTTGTTGTATTCCCAATATTTATCCGGATTTTTAGTTACAATAGAGAACACCAGCTCATCTAATATATCGAAATTTTTATTCTCTTCACTATCTGAGATAATATCTGAAGAAAGGGAACTGTGATTAGAAACTGTGTCGATTGAGTTAGATGCACATCCAGAAAAAATAATTGGAATGCATAAAATAACTGCAAGTAATTTTGAATATTTCATGTCTTTCACCTCATTTTAAATTATACCTTTGCAAAAATTAAAAGGCAATAGTTAGAATTTTTGGCGAGTTTGACATTGCCCCGCCTGCCTGTTATGATGGGCTCAAAGGGGAGGAAAATCCCCTCTGACCGATGGGAGGAATGAGCGATGATCGAACTGCGCCGGGCAGTGCCGGAGGATCTGGATTGCCTGTTTGAAGCGGCAAATTCTGCCTTTGCCGGGAGCACTGTGTCGGGGAAAGGCCCCCGGTGGAAGCGCAGCCGGGAGTTCCTCGGGGACTGCCTGGCAGAGCAGGAGTGCTGGTGCATACTGCTGGAAGGCAGGACAGTGGGCGGACTGCTCCTGTTCCCGCAGCCTGACTGCCTCTGGCTGGAGGGCGCCTTTGTGGAGGCAGGCCATCAGGGGGAGGGGATCGGGCAGCAGGCCCTGGGGGAGCTGCTCCGGCAGTATCCGGAGGCCACATGGCGGCTCAAGACCCCGGCGGCGGACAAGCGGGACTGCCATTTCTACGAAAAGCTGGGCTTTGCGCGCACCGGTACCGAAACCGGGCTCGGCGGGCAGGAGTTCGCTTTGTACGAAAAGAAAATATTTTAGCGGTTTTAATGGATAAAGCGTTGACAAGCTGTCTCCGGTCTGGTAACATGGGGTTTATCAATTTAACGCGTGTGATTGGAGGAGAATGTCATGCCCCTATCCCCTGAAACGCTGCTGGCTGAGAGCCAGCTCCGAAGAAGCTACCGCAAATTCCTGCCGGAACCGGTGGACCGTGCTGTTCTGGAGACCTGTCTGCTCACCGCCAGCACCGCTCCCAGCGGCGCCAACAAACAGCCCTGGCACTTCTGCGTGGTCACCGACCCGGAGATGAAACAGCGCATCCGGGAGGGCAGCGAGGCGGTAGAACGGGAGTTCTATGCTGAGCATATCACCGACGAATGGCGGGCGGATCTGGCAAAGCTCACTCTGGCGGTGGAGAAGCCCTTCCTCACCGAAGCCCCCTGCCTGATCGTCATCTTCAAGGAGTGGTGGAGCCAGAAGGAGGACGGCACCCGGGACAAGAACTACTATGTCACCGAGTCGGCCTGTCTGGCGACGGGGCTGCTCATCAACGCGCTGCGCAATGCCGGCTATGCCTCCCTGACCTATACGCCGGCGCCGCCCACCTTCCTGCGGGAACTGCTGGGCCGTCCTGAAGGGGAGACCCCCATCATGGTGCTGTGTGTGGGCAAGCCGGACCCCTCCTATGAGCTGCCAAAGCTCACCCGGAAGGAACTTGGGGAATTTACCAGCTTTTTTGAATAAAAAGTCTGATTTCCGCCGAGAAAACCCTTGACAGATGGGTGTTTCTCTTATATAATAATAAAGCTGTCATGTTTCTTAAGACAGCAGGTGTTTTATAACATAAAGGGCTTTGGCCCACCTGCCGAGGAAGACTGATGCGAAATGGATCTTTTCTGATGTATTTTGCTCCTTCCAGCGGCGCTGGGAGGAGCTTTTTGTATCCACTTTTATTGGGAGGTGAACGAATTGCCGAACGAGAGAACAATTCAGGCCAAGAAGGAAATCGTAGATCAGCTCAAGGCTAAGCTGGACAGCGCCGTTACCTGCGTCGTTGTTGACTATAAGGGTATTTCCGTAGAGGACGATACCAAGCTGCGTAAGCAGCTGCGTGAAGCTGGCGTTGATTACTTCGTAGCCAAGAACACTATGCTGCGTCTGGCTGCCAAGGAGGCTGGTTACGAGGGACTCAACGAGTACTTCGAGGGTACCACCGCCGTGGCTATCAGCGATACCGATCCCGTATCTGCCGCCAAGATCCTCAACGACTATGCTGAGGATGCCAAGGCCAACTTCAGCCTCAAGGCTGGTATGGTAGAGGGCAAGATCTTTGACAAGGCTGGCATCGAGGCGATTGCCAAGCTGCCGAGCAAGGATCAGCTGCTGGCTCAGCTGTGCAGCGTCCTGAACGGAAACATCCGTGGCCTGGCTGTTGCACTGAATGCTATCGCCGAGAAGGGCGAGCAGGAAATCGCATAACCATCATTTTCATACCGAATCAATCTATTTATTTTAGGAGGTAAACTACAATGGCTTCTGAGAAGATCACAAAGTTTGTAGAAGAAATCAAGACTCTGACCGTCCTCGAGCTCAACGAGCTGGTTAAGGCTATCGAGGAAGAGTTCGGCGTATCCGCTGCTGCTCCTGTTATGGTTGCTGCTGGCCCCGCTGCCGCTGCTGCTGAGGAGAAGACCGAGTTCGACGTTGTTCTGGCTGACGCTGGCGCTTCCAAGATGGGCGTTATCAAGCTGGTGAAGGAGATCACCGGCCTGGGCCTGAAGGAGGCTAAGGCTCTGGTTGACGAGGCTCCCAAGACCATCAAGGAAGGCGCTTCCAAGGCTGACGCTGAGGAGATCAAGAAGCAGCTCGAAGAGGCTGGCGCTAAGGTTGAGCTCAAGTAAGCTCTCGCTTACCCGAATTTGTTCGCTTCAAAAAAGAGGTTCCGGATCTGTTCCGGAGCCTCTTTTTCTTTTGCTCTGAAGAAGGTTCCGGCTGCATAAAGTCCCGGATTGGCACTTATACTATCAGAGCGCCAGAATTTTTGTAAACAAATTGTGAAACCCCTTGACATTCTCCGGGGCGAGTGATACATTATAGATGTTGGCACTCAAGGTAAATGAGTGCTAAAACCAAAAGGAGGCGGTAACAATGGAACTGGACGAACGAAAACGCCGGGTGCTTTCGATCATTGCGGATCTTTACACCAAGACCGGTGAGCCGGTCGGTTCCAAGGTGGTTGCACTGTATCTGGACAGTGCCTACTCCCCCGCTACGATCCGAAATGACATGGCGGCCCTGTTTGACCTGGGACTGCTGGAACAGCCCCATACCTCCGCCGGACGGGTACCGTCCCATCTGGGCTATCGGGTATTTGTGGATGAGCTGATGCAGGTCAAGCCGGTGAGCGGAAAGCTCCGGGACAGCATCGAAGCCATGTTCAATATCCGGGACCCCGATCCCGACAAGCTGCTCCAGGACGCCGCCAAGGCGCTCTCGGAGATTACAGGCTGTGCGGCCTTCACCTCCACCCATACCCCCGATACCGTAACGGTACGGCAGGTGGAGATCATTCCCTCGGGCGAACATGCTGTGGTCATCATGGTGATGACCTCCAACGGTGTGATCCGCAGCCGGGTATGCCGGACCAACTTCCGGGTCACCGGGGAGGTAGTGGAGTTCCTCAAGGCCTACTGTGCCGGCAAACTGGCCGGCCGGACGCTGCGGGAGATCTCGCTGCAGTATATGGGCAGCGTGACCATGGAACTGGGAGAATATTCCCGGATCTTCACCCCGCTGTTCGCGGCGATCTTCAATCTCTGTGCGGAGATCTACGGCGGACAGTATTATATGGAAGGCGGCATCAAGCTGCTCAGCTATCCGGAACTTGCCCGGGACGCCGACCGGCTGCTCCCCTATATCTGGGAGAGCCGGAATGTGCAGAAGCTGATCCAGCGGGCCAGCCCCGAACAGACTACGATCTTTATCGGCAAGGAAAATCAGTGCGAAGAGCTGCGGAACAGCTCGGCAGTGATCACCCCCTTTGCCATTGGAAACCGGAGCACCGGTTCCATCGGCATCATCGGCCCGATCCGGATGGATTACGCCGCCATGGTAGCCGAAACGGAATACTTTGCCCGGCTGGTGGGAGAACTTCTCACCGAGATATTTGAGGAATAGCGGCAGATGCCGTGAAGGAGGCAGATGGATTTGAGCAAAGATGCGAGCAAGAACACCGAGCCCATGGACGAGGAGCTGAAGGACAAAGTGCCGGAAACTCCCGAAACCGAAACTGTACCGGAAACAGAAGCAGCAGCCCCGGCACCGGAGCCCACTGCGGAGGAAAAACTCCAGGCACAGCTTTCGGAACTCAATGACCGGTACCTGCGCACCCTGGCGGAGTATGACAACTACCGCAAGCGCACAGCCAAGGAAAAAGAGGCAATTTACCCCGAAGCCAAGGCCAGTACGCTGGCAAGCATGCTGCCGGTGCTGGATAACTTTGAGCGGGCAATGGCAGCTCCCTGTTCCGATGCCGACTTCAAGAAGGGCATGGAGCTGATCCGCAAGGCCTTTGACGAACTGCTGGAAAAGCAGGGTGTGGAAGCCTTCGGAGAGGTGGGCGATCCCTTTGATCCCCAGCTCCACGCGGCAGTAGCCCATACCGATGATGAATCGGCTGGGGAAAACTGCATCGCCGAAGTGTTCCAGAAGGGTTACCGCATGGGAGACCGGGTTCTCCGGTATGCCATGGTCAAGGTGGCCAACTAAAAGAGTCAATTCCCTTATTCATATAGACTTATACGAAAAAGATTTGGAGGAATGAATTATGTCTAAGATCATTGGTATCGACCTGGGTACTACCAACTCCTGTGTATCCGTTATGGAAGGCGGCGAGCCTGTGGTAATCGCCAACGCTGAAGGCGCCCGTACCACACCGTCGGTTGTCGCTTTTTCCAAGACCGGTGAGCGTATGGTAGGTCAGGTCGCAAAGCGTCAGGCTGTTACAAACCCCGACCGTACTGTTATTTCCATCAAGCGTCACATGGGTTCCGACTACAAGGTTTCCATCGATGACAAGAGCTACACCCCTCAGGAGATCTCTGCCATGATTCTGCAGAAGCTCAAGGGCGATGCTGAAAACTACCTGGGCGAGAGCGTTTCCGAAGCAGTTATCACTGTACCGGCTTACTTCACCGATGCCCAGCGTCAGGCCACCAAGGATGCCGGTAAGATTGCCGGCCTGAATGTGCGCCGTATCATCAACGAGCCCACCGCTGCTGCCCTGGCTTATGGCGTTGATAAGGAAAACGACCAGAAGATCATGGTTTACGACCTGGGCGGCGGTACCTTCGATGTATCCATCATTGAGATGGGCGATGGCATCCAGCAGGTACTGGCTACTGCCGGTAACAACCACCTGGGCGGCGATGACTTCGATGAGCGCATCATCAACTACCTGGCTGACACCTTCAAGAATGAGAACGGCATCGACCTGCGCGGCGACCGTATGGCTATGCAGCGTCTGAAGGAAGCTGCTGAGAAGGCCAAGATTGAGCTGTCCGGCATGACCACTGCCAACATCAACCTGCCCTTCATCACTGCCGATGCCACCGGCCCCAAGCACATGGATGTCACCATCACCCGTGCCAAGTTCAATGAGCTGACCGCTGACCTGGTAGAAGCTACCATGGGCCCGGTTCGTCAGGCTCTGTCCGATGCCGGCCTGCAGCCCTCCCAGATCGACAAGGTGCTGCTGGTAGGCGGTTCCACCCGTATCCCTGCCGTTGTTGACGCTGTCAAGAACTACATGGGCAAGGACCCCTTCAAGGGCATCAACCCCGATGAGTGCGTTGCCATGGGCGCTGCCATTCAGGGCGGTGTTCTGGCTGGCGAGGTCAAGGACCTGCTGCTGCTGGACGTAACTCCTCTGTCCCTGGGTCTGGAAACCCTGGGCGGCGTATGCACCCGGATCATCGAGCGCAACACCACTATCCCGGTCAAGAAGTCCCAGGTATTCTCCACTGCTGCTGATAACCAGACCACTGTGGATATCCATGTTCTGCAGGGCGAGCGTGAGATGGCTGCCGACAACAAGACTCTGGGCCGCTTCCAGCTGGATGGCATTCCGGCTGCCCGCAGAGGTGTGCCGCAGATCGAAGTTACCTTCGATATTGATGCCAACGGTATCGTAAATGTATCCGCCAAGGATCTGGGTACCGGCAAGGAGCAGCACATCACCATCACCTCCTCGTCGAACATGTCCAAGGAAGATATCGACAAGGCTGTCAAGGACGCTGCCGCTTATGCCGAGCAGGATAAGAAGCGTCGTGAAGATGTGGATACCCGCAACAATGCTGACCAGATGATCTATCAGGCTGAGAAGACCATTGCCGATGCAGGCGACAAGCTGGATGCTTCGGACAAGGCTGCTGCTGAGGCCAAGATCGCTGAGCTGAAGACTGCAATGCAGGGCACTGATACCGAGGCCATCAAGACAAAGCTCGATGAGCTGCAGAAGGCCTTCTATGAGATCAGCGAGAAGCTCTACAAGGCTGCTGCTGAGGCTCAGGCTGCCCAGCAGGGTCCGGCTGCCGGTGACAACGCTGGCGCTGGTCAGAATGCTGACTATGTGGACACCGATTACAAGGATGTCGACGAGAACGGCAACAAGTAAGTAAATCAGTTCCAGGTCCAAAAGGGCGGCGCGAGTGAATCGCCTGCCCTTTTGGCGGGTTGTGGCAGTAAAACCGGGCTGGCAAACCATCGGGAACTGTGCTATAATAATAACCTGCTTATCCGGCAGCAAAGCCGGAATCTCAGGCAGTACCAGACAGCACAGCTGATGGTCTGGAGCCTGGAAGGGGGAGTACGAGTTTGGCTGAGAAACGAGATTACTATGAGGTGCTTGGCGTATCGCGTCAGGCCACCGATGATGAAATAAAGAAGGCATATCGCACCCTGGCCAAGAAGTATCACCCGGATCTCAACCCGGGGGACAAGGAGGCCGAGGCCAAGTTCAAGGAGGCCGGAGAAGCATACGAGGTGCTTTCCAACGCGGAAAAGCGCCGCCGGTATGATCAGTTCGGCTTTGCCGGTGTGGACCCGAGTTACGCGGCAGGAGCCGGCGGCTATGGCGGTGCCGGTGGTGCCGCCCAGGGCTTCGGCTTTGACGACATCGGCGACATTTTCGAGAGCTTCTTCGGAGGCGGCGGATTCAGCGGGTTCGGCGGAAGCACCCGTACCCGGAACCCCAACGCCCCCATCAAGGGCTCCAATGTGGAGATCACCATTCCGCTGTCCTTTATGGAAGCGGTCAAGGGCTGCCAGAAGACCATCACCATCAAGCGTCTGGAAGTCTGCTCCGACTGCGGCGGCACCGGCGCCGAAAAGGGTTCGGCTGTGGAAACCTGTCCCGACTGTCATGGCAGCGGTCAGGTAACTGTACAGCAGCGTACCCCCTTTGGCGTCATGCAGACAGTCCGCACCTGTCCGCACTGCGGCGGTAAGGGCAAGATCATCAAGAACCCCTGCAAGAAGTGCGGCGGCAAGGGCCGTGTCCGTGTCACCCGGAAGCTGGATATCAATATCCCCGCCGGTATCGACGACGGTCAGACCTTCCTGGTACGGGGTCAGGGCGACCATGGCATCAACAATGGTCCTGCCGGTGATGTGGCAGTCACTGTCACTGTCCGGCCTGATCCGCTGTTTGAGCGTGACGGCTTCAACATCTGGTGCGAAGTGCCCATCACCTATACCCAGGCCGTGCTGGGCGATGAGATCACCGTTCCCACTGTGGACGGCAAGGTCAGCTATACCGTGCCGGAAGGCACCCAGTCGGGTACTGTATTCCGTCTGCGGAACAAGGGTGTAAGCTATGTCAACGGCGGCGGTCGGGGCGATCAGTATGTCAAGGTGAGCATCGAAGTGCCCAAGAACCTCTCGGGCAAGCAGAAGGAACTGCTCAAGGAGTTCGATAAGCTCTCCAGCGACAAGAACTTCGAAAAGCGCAAGGGCTTCTTTGATAAGCTCAAGGATATGTTTGACTGAGTGCTTTGCTCAGTATGAAAAACCCCTCCGGACAATCTCTGTCCGGAGGGGTTTTGTTTTGCTTCGGAGCGGTTTTACCAGTCCATCTGTTCAAGAGCTTCGTTCAGGTCGATTGTAAAGGAGAGGTAGGGCTCCCGGGTCTCCTTGATTTTCTGTGCCGCGGCGTAAACTTCCTGCCCGGTCCGTTCGATCGCGTTGTTGAAACTGAACCCGTTTTTCACTTCCACTTCCTGCACTTCCGCGGTGTAGAGGGTTACCTCGATCTGGTTCCCATCGTCCGGAAGTCCGCTGAGATCGGTGAGGATTTTCTGCACCGTTCCCTTCGTATCCATCTGACCAGCAGTTCTGTTTCCCACCAGATCCACGTCCCGACATCGGGGATTGTCCTCATCCAGCAGGAGCAGAAGCTGGGGCTCTGCCTCGGTGCCGCAGATGCCGTACCAGGCCTGTACGGTTTCATCACCGGTGTCCACCGGGTACATGGCGCTGCGCAGCACTTCGCCGCCGGTGATCTCCTCCGGGGCAAGGCAGGCCGTGACGATGCCATAGCCCTCCCCGTCGGCATAGAGCCCGATGCGCATATCGGTGGTTTCAGCAAAGGGGTTGAAGTCTTCGATGTAGTCCAGGCCGGTGCTCTCCAGCAGACTGTCCAGCTGACGGTAGTGCTGGATCTGCCGCTCCTGCCGCATCTGATCCTTGACCAAGGAAAGGATTACAAAGGCGCCCAGAAAGACCATCACCGAGATCATCAGGGCTTGTTTGAATTTGCTCATCTGTATTGCCTCCTCCTGTGTGCAGTCACCAGTCGGTCCGGGCCAGGGCTTCGGTCAGGTCGATGGGAAATTTGAGGTAGAGCTGCTGGACCTCATCCATTTTTTCGGAGGTTTCCAGCACATCCGAGGCATTGTTTTCGATCATATTGAAGCCTGTTTCAAATTCCAGTTCCACATTTTCCACCGAACAGAGCGAAACAGTCACGCAGTTATTGCTGTCCGGCAGGCCGTTCAGATCCGTGTAGGAAAAATCGATGGGAATATCCTGGAGATTGCCATGACTGCGGTGCTCGGCTCCGTCCAGTTCCAGAACCCGGCAGCGAGGGTTCTGTTCCTTGAGCATGAGTATCAGCTGGGGATTTGCTTCGATGCCGCCGATCCCATACCAGACCTCCGTTGCCGGGTCGCCGGTTTCTGCCCGGAAGAGAGGGCTCTCATACAGCGTCGGTTCCCCTTCGGCAGGCACACAGGCGGTGACCAGTTTGTAGCTGTCCCCGTCCTGGAAGGCGCCCAGCATCACCAGATCATTGCTGTCAAAATCAGGGATACTTTCGGTGTAAAGATAGTCATACCCGGTGCTGTTGTACAGCTCGTTGAGCTCATCATAGCGCCAGTTCTCCCTCTGCTGTTTGATCAGCGGAATCGTCACATAGGCTCCCAGCAGAAGCAAAACGGCGAGCAGCAATCCTTGTTTGAGTTTTTTCATCGTTTGGCCCTCCTTTTTCTGGTATTTCCTGATTTTAGTGTATCACTGTATTGATACAGTGTCAAGGCAAAAAAACAGGCAGCCCCAAAGCTGCCTGTGAAGATGCTATTCCAGTTCTGCCAGCGCCTCGGTGAGATCCAGCGGGATCTCGCAGTAGGGGGATTTTGGCTGAAGACCCTGCTTGAGATCGACATCAGCCAGGGTTACAGTCAGGCGGTTTTCGCTGTCCAGCAGACCCTCCAGAGGTTCGGTCATCCACTCCACCGGCTCTCCGAGGGAGTTGGTCAGTTCCAGGGAGCGCTCCTCTCCCGAAACACCCAGGGAACGGCAGGTGGGTTCTGTCTCGGTCAGCTGCAGGGCCAGCCAGGGCTCCTCCGGCGAACCATACACCCCGTACCACAGCTGAATCCCGTCACTGCCGGTTTCAGCCTGCCGCATGGGCTGGTCGGTGATCACCGGGTCCTGCTGTCCCTTCACCGTCCGGACCGAGGTGAGGAACCACCCTTCGCCGTCGGTATACAGACCGGTAGTCAGTTCCGAACCGGAGGCCACATAGGAAAAGCTGTGTCCGGTCTGGTCCAGCACTTCGCTGAGATGGGCTTCCCCTTCGGAGATGGAGTCGGGGTTTGCATTGGTACAGCCTGCCAGCATCACGCAGCAGAGCCCTGCCAGGATCAGTCGTTTCATACAGGTTCCCTCCTTGGTTAGTTATACCTAATTCTATCATGGGCGCTCTTTGCAAATCAAGCCAATACTTGTGAACTTTCTGTTTTTTTGCTATGATAATACTATCTATAGTTTTTGTAAAAGTTCTGTAAGCTGGGAGGTTCATTATGGACTGGACTGAGATCAATATTGAAATTTCTGCCGATCAGGTGGACGAAGCAGCTGCCATCGCCCAGATGGTAGTGCCCTATGGCATCTATATCGAGGATTATTCTGATCTGCGCACCGAAGCGCCGAAAATTGCCCATATCGACCTGATCGATGAGGAGCTGCTCCAGAAGGACGTGACCAAGGCGCTGATCCACATCTACATCAGCCCGGACGATAACCCCGCCGAAGCCATTGCCTTCCTGCGGGAGAAGTACACTGCCGCCGGCATTGCCAATTCCATCTCCACCACAGCGGTGAAGCAGGAGGAGTGGGCCACTGCCTGGAAGCAGTATTATCACCCCCAGAAGCTGGGCAATCGCCTGGTGGTCTGCCCGTCCTGGGAGGAGTATGAAAAGCAGCCCGAAGAGGTCATCATCACCCTGGACCCGGGTATGGCTTTCGGCACCGGCAGCCACGACACCACCCGGCTCTGCCTGGAATTCCTGGAGGAGCACTGCGCCCCGGGCAAGCAGGTGCTGGATGTGGGCAGCGGCAGCGGTATTCTGGCGATTTCGTCGGTGCTGCTGGGCTGTGACAGGGCTGTGGGCGTGGAGATCGATCCCACAGCGGTACGGGTGGCAGAGGAGAACAGCGCCATCAACCACACCGATGACCGGGTACAGTTCATCTGCGGCGACCTGGTGCAGAAGGTGGAGGGCGTCTATGACATTGTCTGCGCCAACATTGTTGCCGATGTGATCATCCAGCTGCTGCCCAATGTGGGCCGCTTCATGGCAGAGGACGCTGTGCTCATCACCTCGGGCATCATTGACGAGCGGGAGGCCGATGTCCAGGCTGCTCTGGCCCAGAATGGCTTTGCAGTGCTGCGCCGCCGGGAATCCGCCGGCTGGGTAGCCCTGGAATGCGCAAAGGAGAAGTGACAGTATGCCGCGGTTTTTCTGTGACGCCATAGCGGGCGGCAAGGCGGTCATCACCGGGGAGGACGCTGCCCATATCGCCCGGAGCCTGCGGATGCAGCCCGGCGAGCGCCTGACCCTCTCGGACGGGCAGGGCACCGATTTTGACTGTGTGATGGATCTGGTCACGCCCCAGGAGGTATTCCTCACCGTGCTGGAGAGCTATCCCTGCCGCACCGAGCCCAGTGTCTATGTGCGGCTCTACATGGCGATGCCCAAGGCTGAAAAGCTGGAGCTCATCGTCCAGAAGGCAGTGGAACTGGGCGTGGGAGAGATCAT
>ERZ827104.2920-NODE-2920-length-12577-cov-3.056141_pt1 | contig 12577 bp, 7 predicted proteins | sample MGYA00519781_ERZ827104 | MGnify/ENA primary metagenome ERZ827104 (study PRJEB31778, sample SAMEA3449257) | human gut metagenome | biome: human gut; feature: human-associated habitat; material: faeces | place: United Kingdom | collected 2010/2012 ... | reverse complement strand
ACACCCCGCGCGCCATCAACGCGATTCTCGACCCGCGCGACGGCGACCGCGCGGAGCTGGCCCGGCGGCACTTTACAGCGGAGCAGCTTGCAGAAGGGAAAAAACGCCTTAAAATGGCGGCGTTTCTGCAGTTCATGCTTCCCGGTATGCCGTGCATCTATTACGGTGACGAGGCGGGCATGACCGGCTACCGCGACCCGTTCAACCGCGCATATTATCCGTGGGGCAGGGAAGACGGAAATCTGGTTTCATTCTATCAATCGCTGGCGCGTGTTAAAAAAAGCACGCCCGCTTTGCGGCGCGGTACAGTTCTTGTATTGGAAGCAGGCGGCGGACGGCTGATGCTCCTGCGGCAGTACGAGGGCAAAAACGTGGCGGTTTGCTGCAATCGCTCGGAAAATCCATGGACGCTTCCGCATAGCGGAACGATCCTCCTTGGCGGTGGCATCGCCGAATATACCGGCGAAACCCTCACCCTTGGGCAGAATGGATTCTGCGCCATGGAGCGTAAATAAAAAGAATTATAACAGGAAAGAGGCGCTGATATGCAAATATCAGCGCCTCTTTCTGTATGTAGTTCTAAGAATGTTTTTAAGATTCTACCGTTAAATTCCGCAGCCAAATATATTTTTTGTATCTTGGCAGTAAAAACGGGAATTTGACGATCTCATCGGCACACATGACCATATAAACGACCATGACCGGCCAGCGGAACACAAAGCAGCCCAAAGCAGAGATCGGAAGCGCCAGGCACCACGTTGCAATCAATACGCTGACCGCATCGTATTTTGCATCTCCGCCTGCCGGAAAAACGCCGCATGTAAAGATTGCGTTGAACGAGTACGCAAACATGTAGAGCACATTGTATGCAAGCATTTGAATCAGATAATGCTTTGCGGCTGGCTCCAGAACATAGAAGTGATAGATCAGTGGGCCGATAATGCACAGCAGAGTTGCATTTGCAAAGCCGCAGAGAAGCGCGATGATCCAGAAGCGCTTGCCATATTCCTTTGCCTTCTCAAACAGGTTCTGCCCCAGAAGTGTGCCGAGCATGACGCCGGCGCCGTTGGCAAAGCCTTGGCTCAGACACTGGATCAGGCTTGTTGCCACATTCGTGACTGAATAGGCGGCAGTAGCATCTGTTCCCATGTGGCCGATAATGACCGAGTGCGCGACAATGCTGAGTCCCCAACTCAGGGAACTTGCCAGCATCGGAAATGCGATGCGTAGCATATCCTTTTCCAGACGGGGCGAGAAAAAGCGAAGACTCCGACTATTGGGGTGAATGCGTCCCTTTTGATAAGAGGCTGCGACACACCAGCAAAGAGCAATTACCTCAACTGCAATCGTAGAATAGGCGGAACCGTTTGCGCCCAGCGCCGGGAGTTTGCCCGCGCCGTAGATTAGAAAATAATCTGCGGTCATGTCCACCACGACGGTAACAGCGGAGATCCAAACGCTGACTTTGGCTCTGCCATCAACTTTCATCAGCATCAGATAGCACTGTGAGGCGCCCTGAAATAAATAAGAAAAGCTGACGATGCGCAGATAGCTTGCGCCAATGGCAATCAAGTCCTGCTCGTCCGTAAATACGGTCATAAGGTGTTCCGGAAGAAAGAATGCCAGCAAGAAGAAAATAACGGTCAGTACCAGTACATAACGCAGCGCCATGCTCAGCAGGTTCCGTACAGTGTCAAAATCGCCTTTTCCATAATACTGTGCGACCAGCACGCCTATCGCGCCAACAATCGCGCCAATAAAAAGGGAAAGCACAAAGGATACCTGATTGGCAAGCGACACAGCGGCAATGGATTCTTGTGTCAGTCGGCCGAGCATCAAGGCGTCTGACGCGCCAACCAGCGCGTTCAAAAGCCACTGCAGTGCAAAGGGAATCGCAAGAGACATCAATTCCTTGCGGAACTGCTTGTCTGCATGCATACAAATACTCCTCATAGCATTTTCTCCGATCAAATATGATCGATAGCTGGCTTCAAATCTGGGCCTGACGCAGGAGAAAGATTGTCTTCGCGCAAATCGTCCACATCAATGAGCACCTTCATAGTCTTTTCGCGGTTTTCATCAATATAGACATAGGCATCATGGAAAGCACGGAACGGGAAGTGACGGCTCATCAGCGGCTTCAGCTGAACTAGACCCTTATGTACGAACGAAATGGCATCGACATAATCCTCATGGCGATACATCATCGTCGTATTGAGGTCCAATTCATGGTCGTTCAGAACAGCCAAATCAACAGAGGCCATTTTTGCAAAAACGGCCACAAGAATGATTGTGCTGCCCTTGCGTGCATACCGGATAGCCTGCCCCATGGTAACGTCATTTCCGGCACAGTCATAAATAACATCTGCTTTATCTGCTCCAAAGGCAGCAATCAGTGCATCGCCAAAGTTGCTGTTGGCTGTGTTGACGGTGAAGTCTGCGCCGACCGATTTTGCAACGGACAGACGGTAATCTGATACGTCGGTAATCAGCACCTGACGCGCACCGAGTGCCTTCACTGACTGCGCGAGAAGGATTCCGATTGGCCCAGCACCAAGTATGGCGACATTTGCACCCTGAATATCTGCAAATTGCTTTGCTGCGTGGACTGTAACTGCAAGCGGCTCAATCATTGCGCCCTCGTCATAACTCACATCATCGGGCAGTAGATCGACTTTTGCGGCATCTACGGCAAAGTATGTGCTGCATGCACCGGTTGTCTGAAAGCCCATAACCTTCAACTCGTCGCAGAGGTTGTACTTTCCGTGTCTGCATGGGTAGCATTTTCCACAAAATACCTGAGGCTCGATGGTGACGCGCTGTCCGACCGTGAAGTCACTGACATCTGCACCAAGGGCAACAATCTGACCGGACAACTCATGGCCTTGCGTAATGGGGTAGGAGGTAAAAGGGTGCATGCCATGGTAAACATGAATATCGCTTCCGCAGATGCCGACCCGTTTGACTTCAATCAGTACCTGACCACGCTGTGGCTGCGGTACAGGAACAGTTCGGAATGTGATTTTTCGCGGAGCCTCCATCACCTGCTGGAGCATGGTGCTTTTCATAATACAATTCCTTTCAGTCGTCCTGAGACGGTTTTACAAGAACCTTGATCGATTCGCTGCCCATCTGGCAGAGAATCGCCTCTTCAAGGTGTTCGGGATCAAACGTATGGGTTATCAGTTTTTTGAGTTCCAGTCTTCCCGCGGCAATCAGATCAACTGCGCGCTGGTGCGTATCCGGGTTGATGATCGAACCGTGGATGTGCAGTTCTTTTTTATAGATGTCCATCAAGGGGAGGGGAATGGTGGAGCCGACCTTCGGTACACTGAACAGAAGAACCGTCCCACCCGGCCCGGCACTTTCGACTGCCTGAAGTGCTGCCTGCGGATTGCCGACGCACTCAATAACGGTGTCGGCGCCGTCCGCGCCAAAAACCTGACGGATCTTTTCAGGAAGACTTTCGTGGATCGGATCAACGACCGCGTCTGCGCCAACCTCTGCTCCGATTTTTCGCCGGACTGCGACAGGCTCACTCAAAAGCACGTTTGCTGCGCCACTCAGCTTGGCCAGCTGCACCATCAAGAGTCCAATCGCGCCGCCTCCGATCACAAGAACGTTGCAGCCGGGGCGGATACCGGCTTGATCAATTCCGTGTATCGCACAGGCAAGCGGTTCGACCATCGCAGCTGCGTCCAAGTCGGCATCCTCCGGCAGCACGAAGCATTGTGTCTGCGGCAGAACGCAGAATTCCGCAAAGCCGCCATTCGTGTTGACACCCAGCGCAAACAGATGCTCACAGTTCTGCTTTCTGCCTTCCCGGCAGGGGCGGCAGATACCGCAGTACATGTTGGGATCCGCCGCGATTTTGTCGCCGGGGCGGCAGGTTGTGACCGCAGAGCCAACTGCGGTCACAATGCCGGAAAACTCATGTCCGAGCACGACCGGCGGCGTGACGGGCGCAGAGCCCGCCTCGCCTTTGTAAATATGAACGTCCGTGCCGCAAACGCCGCACGCGTGTACCCGCATGAGAACATCTGTCGGGGAAAGCGGGCCAAACTGCATGTCGCGCGTTTCAAATTTGACCGGTGCATCTGCACCGAGAAAATAAGTTCCTTTCATGTTCGCGCCCACAGCCTTAGCCTGCCGTCCGGTTTGCACGGTCGAAATCAGCGCAGATTGCGTCGTAAACAGCCTTCTTTTCCTGCTCAGAGCCAGAAAGCTTTGTTGCAAATGTCATGCGCCATGCGTCGCAGAACGGTACCTGCGGCTGGAACACAATCATGAAACTAGAATCCGCGACCGGGTCGCAGCCGGGAATATGCTTTTTCAGGATTGCAATCGCAGCCGGATCAGTGACCAGTTTTACAATCGGGGTGAACGGCGTAAGGCCGTAGGGATTGACGCATTTGACTTCAACGGAACTGCACAGTGCGATATCACGGCTGGATGTACCGGCAAGGATTTGATATTCGCCGGGCTCTGTGGTCCACTGCTGCTGCTTAACATCATAGCTGGCAAAGTCCTGCTTACTCAGTTCAAATGTGACAGTCTTCTGCTCGCCGGGCTGCAGGAATACCTTTTTCAGAGCCTTGAGTTCCTTAACGGGCTTGTCAAGCGTTGCCTGCACATCGTTGATATAGATCTGAACAACCTCGCTGCCGGCCACGCGGCCGGTATTTTTGACGTTGACGCTGACGTTGATGGTCTTGCCATCCTCCAGGTTTGCCTCCTGCGGAACCTGCAGACCGGACAGCGCAAAACTCGTATAACTCAGACCGAAGCCAAACGGGAACAGCGGCTCAATATGCTTCTTGTCATAGTAGCGATAGCCGACGTAAATGCCTTCGCCGTATGTGACCTCACTGCCTTCTCCCGGGAAGTTGAGGTAGGTCGGCGTATCGGCATAGTGCTTCGGGAAGGTTAGAGGCAGTTTGCCGGACGGGTTCACATCGCCGAAGAGAATATCTGCCGCAGCCTGGCCGCCGCACATACCGGGCAGATACACGCAGAGGATCGCAGAAACTTGATCAACGTACTGTGCGATGTCAATCGGTGCAGCGATATTCAGAACGAGAATGACCTTTTTCTGTGCAGCGGTCGCTTCTGCGATGGCGCGCTCAAGAACCGGACGATCCTCAGGCTCCATCTCCATATCCAGACGATCTGCGCCTTCCTGTCCGTTTGCACCGATGGTAACAACGACGTAATCAGTCTGATCGGTGATCTGTTCAAAGCTGACATGCTTGTCGCCAATCAGTGCGCATGTGCAGTCATACATGTTTGTGCTCAGTTCCGTAGCAACCTCAGCAGAGCCTGCACCGGATTCGCAGAACTTCTTGCTGCGCGCGCCATAGAACGCGACGCTGCTTGCTTTGCTCAGAGGCAGGACACCGTCGTTTTTGAGCAGTGTGATGCCTTCTTTTGCTGCGTCATAGGCAGCGGCAAGCGAATGTTCGCAATCAATGCTGGTGTATCTCCGGCCCTTCAGGATGGGCATTTCCAGCATGATGTTCAGATAGTTTTCACACGCTTCATCGATCTGCGCCATAGAAAGTTCGCCGGATGCTACGGCGGCTTTCAGTTCGCTGATTGCGCGCGGCCCGGGCATGCAGACATCATTGCCGGCCTTTTGTGCAGCAACGCGGTTATAAACGCCGCCCCAGTCAGACATGACAAAGCCTTTGAAGCCCCATTCTTCACGGAGTACCTTGCGCAGCAGCCAAGGATTCTGAGAACTGGGATAGCCGTTGATCTGGTTATAAGAGGACATCAGGGTCTTGCAGCCTGCATCGACGCAGGCTTTGAAGCCTGGCAGATACAACTCACGCAGCGCACGCTCTCCAATGTGCTCATTCACGCCCATGCGTTCTGTCTCCTGATTGTTTGCGGCAAAATGCTTGACATTCGCAACGACACCGGTGTCCTGCACGCCCCGCACGAAGCTGGGAGCCAGCGACTTAACGACGCAGGGATCCTCGGAATAGCCTTCAAACAAGCGGCCGCAGCGCGGGTCACGGTGCAGATTGACATTCGGTGTACCGAGAAGAACGTCAACATGGCAGGCGGATGCTTCGCGGCCAAGCGCTTCTCCGCAGCGGTAGATCACGTCGGGATTCATTGTAGCGCCGAAGAACATGCCCGGCGGATAGCAGCCGAGGCGGCGGTCTGCGGGACGAGTCTCATCAAGAATCTCTGCGATCCGTGCAGCTGTTTTCTTTTCTTCCTCCGTAGGTTCTGCACCGTCCTCACGGACAGCACCGGGGGCCATCCCGAGCGTCAGGCCAGCCATGGGACTTGTGATGCTCTCAGGGTCAACGGCACCATTCTTCTCTTCCATGACGCGATAGCTGGCTTCGATCTCCATCTGCATGGTGTTGAAGCCTGTTCCGCCATCAAGAAACAGAGGATTCGGGATATCACGTTCCGGGCAGCCGCCGGCCAGGAAGGCCGATCTGCCTGTCAGAAGCGTCAGCTTTTCATCCAGAGACATGTCCTTCAGAAGTTCGGGGATCGAAGCGCGGTTGGTCAGTTTTTTCATGTGTAGTTCCTCCTGATAGATTGTTTATTGGGCTAATTGATTCATATTGATTGCGCGGCTCCAGCGGATGCGGTTGCCGCGTGGCTTGTCAGGGAAGTCAGGCGCCTGCATACAATTCGCTGTTTGAGAGATAGCTGTCCAACATATAAGCATAGGCACCCATCTGATCCAGTTTGTAGATTGGCCGCGTATCGTATTGGATCTCGAACGGCGTATTGTCAAAATAATAATGAAATTCCATCAGCTTCTCATTCAGCTGCTGTTTGAAATAGTCGTCCGCATTGGAAAAAATGCCTTGGATCACGACACATTCCTGATCGAAATTCAGAGAAATGTTGCGCAGCGCGACAGCAAAATGCTGTGCCAGTTCGGCGTCGATTTTCCGTGCGAGTTCGTCGCCGCGCTCAGACATATCAAAAATTGTTTCAACTGTAATAGCTGATGCCGGAATGGTTTGCAGCATGGAGTCCGGATACATGGAGCATTCCTGCGAGATACGCATCTGGATGTGCGCGTTGCCAACGACCTGTTCAAAGCAGCCGCTGCTGCCGCAGCCGCAGCGGAACGGATAACTGCCTTCAAGCGTCATATGGCCGAACTCACCAATCAGCGCATGTTTGCCGTTATGGATCCTTCCTCTGTCGATGAGACAGCCGGACAGACCCCATGAGGTAAACACGGTCAGAAGCCGCTTGTCATTGAGGTTTTGTCCTTTGAGCAGGGCAGTATCGTGCAGCAGTGCGCGCGCGGTGAGTTTGCCCACGTTCTCTACGACGATCATGACATCGGGTCCAAAATACGCGCGAAGAATATCCACAATCGGAATATTGTTGCCCCATTGCGGAGCAAGGGCGTTGAATTTGAGCATGCTGGTCCGATAGTCAACAATGCCGGGCGTCGAGATACACACGCCTCGGAGCAGCGACAGCGGGACGTTATTCTGCTGCAAAAATTTTGTGGCAAGTTTTCCGACAGCATCCAGTGCGCCCGTAGCCTGCTGCAGAAGCGGCTGACGCACACAGAGTTTGTCAATCATGTTCGACTGGAAATCCATAAGGACCAGACACAACTCCTCCGGCCACAACTCAATACACAGCAGAAACAGCTTATCTGTAAGAGAAAACAACTCTGGACGCTTGCCGCCAATATTAGTTGAAGGAGCCTTTCCGACGGAGACAAGCAATCCATGCTTCAGAAAGAACTGAATGTTTTTCATAACGGTCTGGCGGCTGAGATTCAGACTGTCCGCAATATTGTTTGCGGTGAGCTGCTCGTTGCTGCGGAATTGGCTCAAAACAGAAAACCGATTGCTGTATTTCAAATCGGCAGGGAGTGCTGCGGCGTTGTTGGGGATGGTAAGCATAATAAGTAAGAACCTCCTAACCGGGTTTTCAGGTGCATTTCGGTCGAGACGATCTGCGGGGATGTTTGATAACCTTATTTCCTGCGCCGCTGAAAATCCATTTAAAGTAGTAGATTCGCAGAAAATGATGATTGTGCATAACAGACAATGCAAACCGCAAAAAACTCCTGTATTTGCAATATAACAGATAAATTGCTGAAACGCAATAGTTTTAAAAGTTTTTTTTATAACATACGAGACGTTAATTATGAAAGAGAAGGATTCCGAATGGGATGGTTTCGGAAAAATAGAGTATAACTTTTTTGAAACTGTAAAGTATGCACAAAATTAGGCCGTAATTTATAAGCATAAAAAACGAAATTGCTCGAGTGAAGCTTTTTTTGCTTGCAAATTCGGCAGAAAGAGACCATCCTGTGAATATGAAAGTGAATTACAAAACCTCGTTTTGAGTGCTGTGCATGCAAAGGCGGCGTAGTTCAGGAAAACATTGATAGGGATAAGCGACAAGGAGGAAAACATGGCAGCGAAATTGACCGATCGCAGTTCCATCCCGGCCGTAGTTGCCGAGTTGACACTGGAGGAAAAAGCGCACCTTCTGACCGGCGCGAGTTCGTTTACCACATATGCGGTAGAGCGGCTCGGAATTCCGTCCTGCACGGTGCTTGACGGAGGAACCGGAATCAACTTCCAGCAGTATTGGGGCGATGTGTACAGCCGCGCGCTGAAGCGTGACAGCGGCAAAAACAATCTCAGCCTTTCTGGTATCAGCAATTCCGCAAAGGTTATGCCGATCCTCGATAAGCTTGAATCGGATATTCCGCTGACGGATGAGGAGCAGAAGGTAGCCGATTATATCCGCAAGGAAATGAAGGCAATCATGCCCTATGAGCAGCAACCGGGCTGCTTCCCGCCGGGAATGCTGCTTGGTGCAACGTGGGATCCCAAAACTGTTTACGACTGCGGCAGCGCCGTCGGCCGTGAGATGGATGCCTACAAAGTTGATATGGTGCTCGGCTCTCCGAACGTAAACATTCACCGCGATCCGATGAACGGCCGCGTGTTCGAGGGCTACAGCGAAGACCCGTGTCTGGCAGCTTCTCTTGCACCGGAGTTTGTAAAGGGTCTGCAGGCGGAAGGCCCGATCGCAAACGTCAAGCACTTTGCTGCGAACAACCAGGAAACACATCGTCAGAACGTTGACGAGACGATCCCGCTGCGCGCACTGGAGGAAATCTACTTCCCGGGCTTCAAGGCCTGCGTGCAGGAAGGCAAAGTCAAGAGCGTTATGAGCGCGTACAATAAAATTAACGGCACGGCCTGCGCAATGAACCACTGGCTGCTGACCGATGTGCTTCGCGGCGAGTGGGGCTTTGACGGTCTTGTTGTTTCCGACTGGGGCGCTGCCTATGATCAGGCGAAAGCCATTGCTGCGGGCAATGATCTCGATATGCCCGGCCCGCGCGACATTCAGCCAATCCTTGACGCTGTTGCGAACGGCTCTCTCAAAATGGAAGAGATCGACCTCGCTGTCAGCCGGATGCTGCAGATGCTGCTCGATATGCCGGTCATGAAGGGCCGCAAATATGACAAGATTGACCCGGACTATTCAAAAGATGTCGCTTACCGCTGCGCGGAGGAGGGCATTACGCTTCTCAAGAACGACGGCCTGCTTCCGCTCAAAAAGGATGCAAAACTCAGCTTTTTCGGCAACGCCAGCAAGCGGTTTATCGAATCCGGCGGCGGCAGTGCGAAGGTTCACACCAAACTGACGACCAGCCTCATGGGTAGTATTGATGAACTGCAAAAGGTACAGCTGCTTGCAACACAGTGTATCGACGAGGTCGGCCTGCAGTCAAGTGACGGTTCTGTTTCTGTTGACGCGAAGAGTTTTATTGGAATGTACGCATTGGATTTTACGCAGCCTATCTGGGTTTGCTGTGATGATCCTTCTTTCCACAAAAAAATCAGAAATATTGGCGAAAATATTGAGTAACAGCAAAACGGCGGCCGGAATGGCCGCCGTTTTGCTGTTACTGATTAGAATACTACGACCAGCAGCATTTTGAACTGCTCCTGACCGAAGACCGCGTGTGGATGGCGTGCGGGCATAACAATGGACTCGCCCTCATGCAGTTCGTAATCAACGCCGTCGATGGTGATGCGGCCGGTGCCGTCGAGGCAGGTGACAAAAGCGTCACCGCCGGATTCATGGGTGCTGATCTCTTCGCTCTTGTCAAAGGCAAAGAGCGTGACGCTTAAAGCTTCATTCTGCACAAGAGTCTTGCTCACGACCTGGCCGGGCTGATATGCGACCTGCTCCTTGAGTGTTAAAACGGTGGATTTCTCGATATTTTTGAGGCTGGACATGCTGGTTCCTCCTACCATAAGATACATTTATATGTATTACCCGGTTTTTCGGGAATATGCTGTTTGATTTCCAACGCACGGTGAAAATTTATTTCTGTTGCCTTTTTTCCGAACCTATGCTAAAATATTGGCACACATGCCAATAAAAAACGATATGGCAAGGGAAAATTCCCTTGCATGGAGCAATCGTTCCATGCAGTCCACCTCTTGCTCCGATACACGCTTCCCACGGGGGATAGGAGTCGTGCGAAAAGAAAGCGAGGAAAGAACATGAAGAAAAAAATCCTGGCGGTGCTACTTGTGCTTTGCGCAGTGGTGCTGTTCGCCCTTACCGCATCTGCGGCGACAGATACGTCGGTTGGATATAGAGTCAATGTGACACTCTCCGCCGACAGCTATTTCTGCGGCACAGAGGGGCACACCGGCGAAGTAACGTCCATTTCCATCAAGAACGTGGACTCTTCCAAATGGGATACGTCTGAGACGAGACCTCTGACTGTCCTGTTTGAAGTGTCATTCAAATGCAACACCTGCGGTGTTTCAGGCACCAAGATTGCGAACAACGCACTCAGCTTGACGTTCCGGGATGCAGATTCCTGCCACGCGCCGTTCAACGCGTCGGTGACGGCACGCAAGCTGCTCACAGGCCGAGACGATTCCATTACGTTCACGCTGACCCGCGATAAGATCGGGTATGCCGAGAAGATCGACAAGAAGGACGCGACCTGCACCGAATCCGGGATATCGCAGACCTGCTGGGAATGCCAGGGCTGCAAGCAGATCTTCCTTGATGAGAATTGCACAACCAAATTCGCGGACGACATTTCCTATGTCACGATTCCGGCTTCCGGCCACAGCATGACGCATTACGAGGCGCAGGACGCGAACTGCCAGCAGGACGGCTGGGTGGAGCACTGGAAATGCGAGACGTGCAACAGCTATTTCCTCGATGCGGACGGTTTGAACCCGACCACATCGTCCTCCGTCATGCGCTACGACAAAAACAAGCATGTGGGTGAAATGGTCTACGAGTCGTACGATCTTGACAAAAGCTATCACAAGGTATATCCCTCCTGCCACCCGGATACTTTCACGACGGAAGCACACGTTCCGGGCGACAGTTCAAAGGGCGAAGACCCTCTTCGCTGCACGCTCTGCGGTCAAACAGCGGCTGCAAAAGTGCTGTATTCCGTCGGCCCTTATGAAAAAGTCTTCTTTTCACATGCGGAAGCTGTAGCAGATTTTAACAGCAGCGAAACCTCCACAGAGATCAATTTCCTCAGCACCCTTTACGGCACGGTGTCCATCGAGAAAACCGGAACAGTCCGCATGGCTGAGGGGGTAACCATCCAGGTTGTGAACGTAGGAGACTGTGACGTCACGATCTGGAACGACGGCGAAATCACGAATCTCAACGCGTACAGCAGCACGACGCTCAGAGGCAGCAAGACCGGCTTCTATGGGAAGATCACCAACCAAACCGAAGGCGGAACGGCCGGCGATCTGCTGTTCAGAGTAAACAACAACTCAGCTTATTACGTGACCGAAAAGCTTCAATGGATCAGCCGTGCAGCGGCGAGTGGTTCCTCTATCTCGGAGGTTCAGGTGCTGTATTCGCCGTTTACATACATTGAGATTACAGGCGACGGCGTAAAAGAAGCCACGGATGAGGCTGACAAATACACGCTCACAGCGATAAGGGGAGACACGGTCACTTTGGATGTAGCTACTTATGCCGTCTTTCCCTCCATGAGTGCCGATAGTTCGATAACATGGGACTACGGCGGGATTCCCGAAGATCGTGTAAGCGTCGTCCGTAACGTGGATTGGAAGGATCTCAGGCTCACCATCACCGATTTACCGTCCGGAACCTATACGCTGACCTTCACGCGGACAGCGGTGAATAAGTTCTCCGTATCTTCGGTGCTGGTTCTCACCGTGGAAGAGACCCGGACTGCACATACCGTGACCTTCGACCCCAACGGCGGTACGCTGAACGAAGACGAGAAGAGCAAATCGGTTATGCCCGGCGATGCTTACGGCGCACTGCCGACGCCGACGCGCGACAGCCACCACTTCAGCGGCTGGTACACCGAGAGGGTCGGCGGCACGAAGGTGGACGAAACCACTGTCGTGACGGAGCTTGAGGATCATACGCTCTACGCCCACTGGACATACTACCACAAGCACTGCGTCTGCGGCGGTACGTTCAATCACACCCACGAGAACGTGGAATGGCAGGCGTGGGACGGCAAGAGCGAGATTAAATATGAACAGAAATGGGTTCAGGTCAGCGAATACAC
>ERZ827104.2918-NODE-2918-length-12581-cov-2.692799_pt1 | contig 12581 bp, 10 predicted proteins | sample MGYA00519781_ERZ827104 | MGnify/ENA primary metagenome ERZ827104 (study PRJEB31778, sample SAMEA3449257) | human gut metagenome | biome: human gut; feature: human-associated habitat; material: faeces | place: United Kingdom | collected 2010/2012 ... | reverse complement strand
TTGTAGGGGCGCGCATTGCGCGCCCGTTATAAGAATTTGCGCAAAATTTCGGATTGCTCATTTACTGAAAAAATCAAACCAAGAAATGAGCAAACGGAAAAGTTTTCAACATTCAAGGATAAACTGTGGAAAAAAACCGACGCTGCGAAACAGCGTCGGTTGGAAGGTGCAGAAAACTCAGTTTTCTGCCGGGGTTGGGGCAGAGCCCCAACGTATTTATTTCTCGGTGATGATCTTTTTCAGATCGGCAATCGAGCTCTTCATATCCGAAGAGGTATCGAGCATCTTGGTCACCTTGTCGCAGGAATTGATGATCGTCGAGTGATCGCGGCCGAAAGCGTCGCCGATGCGCGGCAGGCTCAGCCCGGTCATCTCGCGCGTCAGATAGACGGCGACGTGGCGCGCCAGCGCGATTTCCTTCTTGCGGGAATCGCCGCGCAGCATGTCCGCGCTCAGGCTGTAATAATCGGCCACGCAGTCGATAATCAGCTCCGGCGTAATGCGCTTTGGGTCGCGCACGACGGCGATGTCGTGCAGCGCGTGGGAGATGACCTCCTCGTTGATTTCGCAGTGGTTCAGCTTGGCGTAGGCGTTGACGCGGGTCAGCGAGCCTTCCAGCTCGCGGATGTTGCTCTCGATGCGTCCGGCGATGAGCTCCAGCATCTCGTCGCTGATTTCAATGCCCTCGTTTTCGGCCTTCTTGCGCAGGATGGCGATTCGGGTATCGAAATCCGGCTTCTGAATGTCGGCAATCAGGCCCCACTCGAAGCGGCTGCGCAGGCGCTCTTCCAGACGGGCGATTTCGCGCGGCGGCTTATCGGAGGAGATGATGATCTGCTTGCCCGCGCTGTGCAGGGCGTTGAAGGTGTGGAAAAACTCCTCCTGCGTGGAATCGCGGCCGGCGATAAACTGAATGTCGTCCAGCATCAGCACATCGACGTTGCGGAAGCGGTTGCGAAATTCCACGTTCTTGTTGTTCTTGATGGCGGCGACCAGCTCGTTGGTGAACATCTCGCTGGGCAGATAGAGCATGCGCATGTTCGGGAAATGATCCTGAATGAAGTGGCCGATGGCGTGCATCAGGTGCGTCTTGCCCAGGCCGACGCCGCCGTAGAGGAACAGCGGGTTATAGGCCATGCCCGGCTGCTCGGCGACGGCCAGCGCAGCGGCATGCGCGAAGCGGTTGGATGAGCCGACAACGAACGTGTCAAACGTCGATTTCGGGTTGAACATGTTGATGCCCTGCATCGCCGGGGCGTCTTCCTTCTTCTGGCGCTCCTGCCACTCGATGCGCTCCTTGACGCTCATCAGCTCGATGGTCATTTCGCGCCCGGCGGCCTGGCTCACCGCTTCGGTAATCATCGGCAGATAGCGCGCGCGGATGGTCTTCTCGTTGAAATCGCTGATGACCTCCAGCGCGAGCTTGTCGTCCACCACATACACGGGCTTGAGCGGCTGCTCGATCCATGTGGTATAGGAAACGTTGGCCAGCTCCTCGCGCATCAGTGCCTTGGCCTTATCCCATAATTCGATATGATCCATGGCGGAAACCTCCGTATCTTCTGCGGCGCGTGACGGCCGCTTTCCCACAATCTGTACACATATCCCTGTGGATATACTGTGGATATCCACAATACTTTCCACAGCTTGTGGAAAGATAGACTCCACCTGTGGATAACTTCTTATGACAGCTTTCCTATCATATCAAAAAAAAGCCCTGTTTTCAAGGCTTTTTTGGCAGGCGGCGAAAAGAAAGAAAATGCAGCTTTCATCCGCCTGCTCTGCCGGTTCATCGCGGGTTATCCACAATATGATGTGGTCGCTGTCGATAACTGACCACAATTTTCGTGTGCGGATGGGCGGATTCCGTCATTTTTGTGTGAAATCCTGTCGGAAAAAGTTTGAAAAAAATTTGTTAAATGTAGCCGCCGTCTACGCCGAGCACCTGCCCGGTGATGAAGGAGGCCGCGTCCGAGAGCAGAAACGCGCAGGCCTGCGCCACGTCCTGCGGCGTGCCGAGGCGGCAAAGCGGCGTTTCCTCCGCCAGCGCGGCCTTGGTTTCGTCGCTGTGCTCATCCATCATGCGCGTGTCGATCACGCCGGGGGCGATGCAGTTGACGCGCACGCCGCTGGGCCCCAGCTCCTTGGCCAGCGCGCGGGTCAGGCCGATCACAGCGGCCTTGCTGGCGGAATACGCGACCTCGCACGACGCGCCGACGCGCCCCCACATGCTGGAAACCGTCACAATCGCGCCCTCGTTTCGGGAAACCATGCCCGGCGCGAGCGCGCGGATGAGGTAAAACATGCCGGAGACGTTCACATCCATCACCGCGCGCCACTGCGCGTCCGTCATGTCGCACAGAAGCCCGGTGTGCGATATGCCCGCGCAGAGCGCCAGCGCATCGACGCGGTGATACAGCGCGAGCACGTCGCGGCACATCGCCTGCACGCTCTCGCTGTCGGCCAGATCGCAGAAGACCGCGTGCGCGTCGTGCCCCTCCGCGCAGAGGCGGTCGGCCAGCGACTCGGCCTGCCGAAGCCCGCGGCAGCCGTGAACCAGAACCGTGCAGCCCTCCCGCGCCAGCTTTTCGGCGCACGCGCCGCCAATGCCGCCGGATGCGCCGGTGACGAGCGCGATTTTTTTCTTCATATGCAAAACCTCCGTGGTTTTCCCTATTGCTTATCGGCTTGACGGAATCAGCCGTCATGCTCTATTATAAGGAAAAGAACGGAGGAATCAAGATGGCTTATCAGATTTATTGCGGAAAAGGCTTTGACACCCAGAAGGCCGAGCGCTTTTTTAAGGAGCGCCGCGTCGCGTATCAGCGCGTGGACGTGCTCAAATACGGTATCGGCAGGCGGGAACTGGAGAGCGTCGCCGCCGCGGTCGGGCTGGACGCGCTCTGCGACAAGGAGAGCAAGGCATATCGCGAAAGCGTGATCGCCTACACCCAAAGCCGCGATTCGATTCTCGCGGGGCTGATGGAAAAACCGCAGCTCCTTCGGCTGCCCATCGTCCGCGACGGCCGCCGCGCCACCGTCGGATACTGCCCGGAAATCTGGGAAGAATGGCTGAAGGGCTAATCCACGGGCGTTTCCTGTCCGCTGGCGTCGAAAATGCGCGTGCCTTCGCACGTCAGCAGCAGCGTGCCCACGCGCCATGCGTCCGTCTTTAAGCAGCGCGCCTTCTCAGCCCCGGCGACGACGTAGGCGTATTTGCCGTCCTCGCTGTCCTGATAAAAACGGGCGGAAAAATCCTGTGTATCGGTGGAGACCGTCACCGTCAGCAGCGGTTCGCCGCGCGGCTCAAAATCCTCGCAGGGGATGAAGCAATCCTCTGTCAGCTGGTCGAGCAGCGTGGAAAAAACCTCGCCGTCGGCCTTCTGCCCGTTGACGCTCAACTCGCCGCGCAGGCTGAAATCAAACGCGCAGTCGTCCCCGGCGCGGATGTGAATTTCCGAAATGTCCGAATCGGTCAATTCAGGAAAGAGCAGGCGCTCGTCCGGCAGCTCGCCGCTCGTCGCTTCGCGCGCCGGCGCGTCGGGCGCGGAGAGCGTTTGCGTCGATTTGTTTCCGGCGGGCAGCAGCATGAAACCCAGGAGACAAACCGCCGTCAGAGAAAAAATTCGCTTCGCCATGCGGCGCGCCCCCTTTCCAGCCTTGCGTGGAGAATATTATAGCGCGCGGATGTAGCAGGGAAGCAATGAAAATGAAACAAAAATGTGAACTCTTTCCACCGCAATCTTCCCGCCGCGGCGGGCGGCGCAAAGCCGCTTGACAGGCGCAGGGCAAGTACGTTACAATGGAGCGCGGAAAGCCCCCGCGCGGAACGGCGGGGCAGAACTTTGAAAAGACGGAGTGTTTCGAGAGCATGGTTTTGAAGCATCATACCCTCAACCCGTTCGATCGCAAGCCGCAGGGCGCGGTGGCGACGGGCGGACAGGTTCGGCTGCGTCTGACGGTGGAAGATGAACAGGCGCCGGTTGAGCTTTTTTTGCGTGTCTGGAATGGCGATGAGCGCCGTTATCCCATGCGCCCGCTGGGATTGAAGGACGGCAGAATGATCTATGAGGCGCAGATCGGCGTGGGCGATAAGCCCCGGCTGCTCTGGTATCGGTTCGAGTGCGAATACAAGGGCGAGCATGTGGTGCTCGGCGCGCCGGGGGATCACACCGGCTGCGGCGAGGGCGTGATGGGGAGCGAGGAGAGTTTCCAGCTCACCGTTTACGACGCCGCCTACGATACTCCCGCGTGGATGCGCGATGGCGTCATGTATCAGATCATGGTGGATCGTTTCTGCCATGGCGAAGGCACGGACGCGCTCATGCACGCCAAGGACGGGCAGAATATCATCCTGCACGAGGATTGGAATGAAATGCCCTTCCTCAACATCGCCGAAAACGGCGACAACTTTGCCAACGATTTCTTCGGCGGCAATTTGGAGGGCGTGCGGCAGAAGCTGCCGTACCTCAAGCAGCTCGGCGTGAGCGTGCTGTACTTCAACCCGATTTTCTGCGCACGCACCAACCACAAATATGACACGAGCGACTATCACAGGGTCGATCCGATGTTCGGCGACGAGCAGGCGCTGGCGCGCCTGTGCAAAGAGGCCGAGGCGCTGGGCATGCGCGTGATGCTCGACGGCGTGTTTTCCCATGTCGGCGACGACAGCCTGTATTTCAACCGCCGCGGCACCTACGGCGAGCACGTCGGCGCATATCGCGACCCCGATTCGCCGTATTACAAATGGTTCACCTTCCGCCATTGGCCGGACGATTACGAGTGCTGGTGGGGCTTCAAAACCCTGCCGAACGTCAACGAAATGGACGAGGATTATCGCCGCTTCATTCTGGAGGACGACGATTCCGTCGTGCGCCACTGGGTCAGAAAGGGCACGAGCGGCTGGCGGCTGGATGTGGCCGACGAGCTGCCGATGCCGTTTCTGCGCGAGCTGCGCAGGCAGGTCAAGGACGTATCCGGGGACGCGGCGGTGCTCGGCGAGGTCTGGGAGGATGCGAGCCACAAGGTCGCCTATGGTCAGATGCGCTCCTATGTGCTCGGCGACACGCTGGACAGCGTGATGAATTACCCGCTCCGCGACGCGCTGATCGCGTTTCTGATGGCGCAGAAGGACGCGGCGGCCGTCGCCAAGGAGCTTTCCTCGCTGGCGCAGAATTATCCCAAGCCGTTTCTTTACGCGCTGATGAACCTGATGGGCAGCCACGACAGGCCGCGCATCCTCAACGTGCTGGCCGGAAACGACGGCAGCGATATTCCCCGCAGCCAGCGCGCGGATCACCGCCTCTCTCAGGAGGAGCGCATGATCGGCGCGCTGCGCGAACAGCTGATGCTGCGGTTTGTGTTCAGCGTGCCGGGCATGCCGTGCATCTACTACGGCGACGAGGCGGGCGTGGAGGGCTGCGCCGATCCGTTCTGCCGCCGTACCTATCCGTGGGGGCGCGAGGATCAGGATATGCTGGCGCGCTACAAAGCCATGGCCGCCATGCGAAACGGCCATCCCGTGCTGAAAACCGGCGAATGTGCGTATATCGCGCCCTGCTCGGCTGTGCTGGGCGTGATCCGCAAAAACGAAAACGGGAAGGATGCGTTCGGCAAAAAGGCTGAAAACGCCTGCGCCGTGACGCTCATCAACCGCAGCGCCAGAGAGGTCGTCGTCTACCTGACGAGCGCGGACGTCTCCGGCGCGCAGACGCTCGTTTCCGACGACGGGCAGATTTTCACCGCCCGAAGCGGCGCGTTCAGCGTGAAGATCAAGGGGTTGCAGGGCATGACGATGTTCGCGATGTAAGGGTAAAAGAAAAAGAGACCGAAAGGCCTCTTACAGACTGTATACAAAAAGCAAAATTCAAGTTTTTGGGAACAGGCGTGATTTCGGTCACGCCTGTTCCGCTTTTAGCGGTTCGTCCACGGGAATGTATACTTGCTCCCATCGTCACAGGCTACGCACATATCTTTGTTCATGGTTTTTCTACCCCTGCACACAGTTTCAGTGCTGTTATTTTTGCTTTTATCAAGAAAAGTCCTTTTCATCTACGAAAAAAATGATCCGTATCGGCCGATTCCGGTTCCTGTTGTCAGGTATAACTTACCCCTCTGATTTTAGAATATGTTCTCGAATTACTGTTTCATGCTCTTGACAATAGGCGTAGCTGCTTCGCATAAAATCTTCAATATTTTGGCTTCTGTACATAGCGTCCAATGTGTCAAGAATAGGTTTCCCATCTACCATCATATCGAAGAAATACGGATAGACACATCCACCGTTTTCTCTCGGGAAATATGGGTTGATGGAGCTGAGCCGCTTATCTCTCATCACGGATTCGACCACCATTTCGCTCAATATCCATTTGAGTGAGGGACGCTCATATTCGTCGTAGTTATCTCCAAACAACTGGTTCCATACATAGAACCAAATAAAGTGTATGATCTCATGTATTCCACCGCCAATGGCACCCTTTGCGCTGTTCAAATAAAATGTGTCATAGCAGTGCTCTTTTAGAAAACGCGGCTCAATAGGGTTCAAACTCAAATTGCAACGCAGGTCATTAAATAAGCCTGTGCAATCTATGCCGAAAGCCTCTGATAAAGCGGCTGTAATCTGCGCTTTGCAAGCGTTCCAGTGATGAGAATATAAGGTCACCTTCTCGTTGATTGTGTTCTCCAACTCAGCATACGCAGCCCTCATGGCACGTTCAATGTAGTCTCTTCTTTCTGCAACTGGCAAACTCGCAGCGAATGTCCTGTCAAGCTGCGGATAGAAATGGTATAAAGGTTCAGACCAGAATTCAGCTTCTCCTTCGGCCTGAAAATGCATGATACTCTGAATCATATAATCGACACCGGGATTTATAAATGTAACCTCCATAAATCGTTCACCTCTGTGTTATTTCCTCGTGCATTTTTCTCAACTCGGTATTCGGTATACCAAACTTTTACTTCTCATGTAATCTGATCCATAAGACCATACTCATTAGCTGCTTCAGAATACATCTTTGTGTTGCCATTCAAAACGATAACTGCATACGTCAGCAGGTCATTGTAGATCAGATCGTCAAACGTCCCACCTGTTCGTGTATACACACAGCATAACACAGCAATCATTCCATTTTCAATAGGCGCGGCGGAGGTTATCGCCATTTAGCGATATTGCTTTGCGCCCAAACAGGCGATCCTCAACCCTTAGCTGTATAAAAACAGGCGGCACCCAACCGAAGCTGAGTGCCGCCTGTTTACCGCTCAAACGCCATATCCAGCGCGGTCTGCCAGACCTCGTCCGGCTCAAGGCTGGCGGCGCAGGGCTTCTGCGCCCACTCGATGGGGCCGTCGTCCTCGCCGGGGATGCTGTGCCACGGCTCGACGCAGATGAAGCGCATCGGCTTTTGCGGCGTGGACCAGATCAGCGTGTACGGGAAGTTTTCGATATCCACGCGGATGCGGCGGCCGGTGTCGCGCTCCAGCACGCAGATGGATTTGGATTTGAGGTTCACCATGCAATGGCTGTCGCGCGCAAACAGCTCGGCGCTCAGCGGGATGCGGGTGACGTTGCGGGCGAGGTAGTAATCCGGCGCGGCGCCGATGAGCCCGTTCGGCGCGGTGTTCAGGCACAGCGGGGATTCCACCGTGTCAAACAGAATGTCGTAATCCGCGTCGGTGTGTTTGTCGTCAAACGGCAGGGTGAAGCCGGGGTGGAAGCCCAGGCCGAAGCGCAGGGTCTCCTTGCCCGTGTTGCGAACGCTGACGGCGTGGCGGACGCGGCGGCCTTCGAGCGAGAAGGTTGTGCGCAGCGCGAAATCATACGGCCAGACGGCGCGGGTCTCGTCGCTTGAACGCAGCTCGAAGGTCAATTCGCGCGCGGTCTGGTTCAGCAAAGTATGCTCCATGTCGCGGGCGAAGCCGTGCTGGCTGCCGGCGTAGATTTTGCCGTCCTCCGCCTTGAAATGGCCGCCCGTCAGCTTGCCCGCGTAGGGAAAGAGGATCGGCGCGTGGCGGTTCCAGACGGCGGGATCGGCGCACCAGATCATCTCGCTTCCGGTGGCCAGATCGATGGCGCTGACCATTTCCGCGCCGAGGGAATCGACGGTCAGGCGGATGAACTCGTTTTCAATCGTGTAACGCATAATAACCCCCTAAGATATAGGCTTTAAGATGATGCGCGATTCAATGCCTTCGCGAGGAGAAGAGGGAATGGAAAGAGAAGAATGCCTCCCTCTTTGAGGGACATCGAATCTGTTGCCGCCTGTGGCGGAAACAAACAGATGAGATGCCGAAGGTTGGCACGCCGAAGGCGTGACGGAAGGAGTCGCCATTTTCAATCGCAAAGGAGGAAAGTGGTCATGGATACCTCAAAGCTCAAGTTCAAAGCCGAAATCATGGATGAAAACGCCATGAAGCGCGCGCTGCGGCGCATTGCGCACGAAATCATCGAAAACAACGGCGGCGTGGAAAACCTCAAGCTGGTCGGGATTCAGCGCCGGGGCGTGACGCTGGCGAAGATGATCCGGGAGATCATCGAGCAGGTGGAGGGCGTGAGGCTGCCGCTGGGCGTGCTGGATATCACGTTCTACCGCGACGACCTCTCCAGCCTCTCCGAGCACCCGGTCGTCAACGCGACCGACCTGCCGTTTCAGGTGCAGGACGCGCGCATCGTGATGGTGGACGACGTGCTCTTTTCCGGACGCACGGCGCGCGCCGCGATGGACGCGATTTGCGACATGGGGCGGCCGAGCTGCGTTCAACTGGCGGTGATGGTGGATCGCGGGCACAGGGAGCTGCCGATCCGCGCGGATTACGTCGGCAAAAATCTGCCGACGAGCAAGAGCGAGCTGGTGGGCGTGCGTGTGCCGGAATTTGACGGCGACATGAGCGTCGTTTTATATGACAAAAGGAGCGAATGAGCATGAAGCGCAAAGATTTGCTGGGTCTTGACGGCGTGAGCCGCGAGGAGATTACCTCCATCCTCGACACGGCGCTGATGATGCGTCAGGTGGTGCGTTCAAACAACAAGAAAACGCCGCATTTGCAGGGAAAATCCATCGTGACGCTGTTCTACGAGAACTCCACGAGAACGCGGATGTCCTTCGAGCTGGCGAGCAAGTACATGTCCGCCGCGGCGGCGAACATCTCCGCCAGCGCGTCGAGCGTGGCCAAGGGCGAAACGCTGATCGACACCGGCGTGACGCTTGACCAGATGGGCACGGACGTCATCATCATCCGCCACCCGATGAGCGGCGCGCCGACGCTGCTGGCCAAGCATGTGAAGGCGAGCGTCGTCAACGCGGGCGACGGCATGAACGAGCACCCGACGCAGGCGCTGCTGGATATGCTGACGATGCGGGAGCACCTCGGCGGGCTGGAGGGCGCGAAGGTCGCGATCTGCGGCGACGTGATGCACTCCCGCGTGGCGCGCAGCAACATCTACGGCCTGACGACGATGGGCGCGAAGGTCGTGCTCTGCGCGCCGCCGACGCTGATTCCGCCGCGCATGGACGAGCTGGGCTGCACCATCGCCCCGACGATCGAGGACGCCTGCGAAAACGCGGACGTTGTGATGGGTCTGCGGATTCAGCGGGAACGCCAGCAGAAGGGGCTGTTCCCCTCCGTCGCGGAATACTGCGACCATTGGGAGATCACGCCGCAGCGGCTGGCGCTGGCAAAGAAGAACGCGCTGGTCATGCACCCCGGCCCGATGAACCGCGGCGTGGAAATCGCCTCGAGCGTCGCGGACTGCGGCCAGTCGGTCATCACTCAGCAGGTTGAAAGCGGCGTGGCTGTGCGCATGGCGCTGCTCTATATGCTCACCAGAAGGGAGAATGTCTGATGGAAAAGCTGTTGATTCGCGGCGGCCGTGTGATTGACCCGGCCAACGGTGTGGACAAGGTGGCGGATGTTCTGATTGCGGATGGCAAAATCGCGGCGGTCGGCGAGAATCTGACCGACGCGGAGGCGAAGGTCTACGACGCGGCGGGCAAGGTCGTCGCGCCGGGCTTCATCGACATGCACTGCCATCTGCGCGACCCCGGCCAGGAATACAAAGAGGATATCGTCACCGGCACGCGCGCGGCGGCGCACGGCGGCTTCACGGCGGTCTGCTGCATGCCCAACACCAAGCCGGTCAACGACAACGCGGCGGTGCCGCGCTACATCATCGAGAAGGCCGAGACGCAGGGCAGCGGTGTGCGCGTTTACCCGGTCGGCGCGGTCTCCAAGGGGCTCGCCGGCGTGGAGATGGCGGAGGTCGGCCGGATGAAGGAAGCCGGCATCATCGCGATTTCCGACGACGGCCAGCCGGTCGCCAATTCGAACCTGTTCCGGCTGGCGATGCAGTACGCCGATCACTTCGGCCTGTTCATTATGAGCCACAGCGAGGATAAGAACCTCGTCGGCGACGGCGTGATGAACGAGGGCTTTGTCTCCACCGAGCTCGGCCTGCCGGGCACGACGCGCGCGGCGGAGGAAGTGATGATCGCCCGCGACATTCTGGTTGCGGAGGCGGAGGGCAAGCGGATTCACCTGTGCCATGTCTCTACGCGGGGCGGCGTGCAGCTTGTGCGCGAGGCGAAGGCGCGCGGCGTCCGCGTGACGGCGGAGACCACGCCGCACTACATCGGCGCGACGGACGAATGGGTGATCGGCTACGGGTATGACGACTCGGGCATTTCCGACAACCGCCACATGAACCGCCACGATCTTGATGCCGTCTGCGCCGATCGGCCCGTGATGGTTGTCCATATTTCGGTACATATGGGGTACGTCAATACCATCGGCCTCGAACGTCTTGGTTTCACCGCCGATACGAAGGTCCCCGGCGGCGAGATCGTCCTTGACGGGAACGGCCTGCCCACCGGCCTGCTGCTGGAAAACGCCATCATCGAAGCCTCGGGCCGCTTGCCCGTTCCCACGGAAGCTCAGGTGCGCGAAAGCCTCGTCCGCGCCATCGCCGAATACAATAAGAAAGGCTTTACCACGTTTCAGGATGGCGGGCTCGGGATCAACGGCGAAGCCGAAGTGTTCCTCCGGCCTTACATGGAGCTTGCCCGCGAAGGCCGGCTCAACGCCAGAGCCTATCTGCAGCTTCTGCCTTCCGAGATGGACAAGCTCATCCCCCTCGGCGTGTGGGGCATCGGCAACGACCACATGAAGATCGGCGGGGTCAAATACTTCACCGACGGCTCCATTCAGGGCTTCACCGGAGCGCTGCTTGAAGACTACTACACCCGCCCCGGCTACAAGGGTGCGTTGCTGTGGTCGCAGGAAGAGATCGACGAAATCATCATCAAATACCACTGCCTCGGCTTTCAGGTCGCCGTGCATACCAACGGCGACGCCGCCTCGGAATCGGTCATCCAAGCTTTTGAAAAGGCCGTGGAGCGGTGCCCGCGCACGGATCTGCGCCACATGCTCATCCATGCGCAGCTCGTTTCCGACTCGCAGCTTGAGCGCATGAAGGCTTGCGGGATCATCCCGAGCCTGTTCGCCCGGCACATCGAAGTCTGGGGCGATCGGCACGCCGCCATTTTCCTTGGCCCCGAGCGCACCGCGCGTATGGACCCCGCCGGTTCCTGCGTCCGTTTGGATATGCCCTTCTCGCTGCATGTGGATACGCCCGTCCTTCCGGTGACCGCCCTCGGCAGTATGCACGCGGCGGTAAACCGCATCAGCGACGGCGGTGTCCTGTTCGGGGGGGATCAGCGTATTACCCCGCGTCAGGCGCTGGAAGCCTACACGACCTATGCTTCCCTTTGCTGCGGCGGGGAACACGACCGCGGGCGCATCGAGCCGGGCCGTTTTGCCGATTTTGTATTGCTCGACAGTGATATTGAAGCCATCGATCCGTCCGGCATCAGGGACATCAAGGTCCTGAAGACCATCTGCGGCGGGCGTGTGGTGTACGAAGCGTAACGCAGAATGGCATGGAGAGGGGCTTTTCAAGACAAGCCCCTCCCCCTTGCCCCAGCGGATATTGCGGCGAAGTGAACCATCACTGCCGAAGACACTCAAGGAGGTTTCCATGCAGGCACAGCGCCTTTTCGATACGCTTGAAGAACTGTCCACGTGCAACGCGACGCCCGGAAACGGGGTGACGCGGTTCTCATGGTCGGAGGCGGACAGCCGTGCCCGCCGCGTGCTTGAGCGCGAACTGAAGGCTATCGGGCTGGAACCGTGGACCGACGGCATGGGGAACCTGCACGCCCGGATTGAAGGCTCGACCGGCGCTCCCGCCGTGCTCACCGGTTCCCACCTCGACACCGTGCGTAACGGCGGACGCTATGACGGGACATACGGCGTGGTCGCCGCGCTGGAGGCGCTGCGTTCCTTCCATGATGAAGGATACAAGCCGGAACGCGCCATCGAATTCATCGCCTTCGCGGAGGAAGAGGGGTCGAATTTCGGTTCCACATGCCTCGGCAGTAAGGGCATTGCGGGGCAGATCGGCGTGGAGGGCTTGAAACGCCTGAGCAACGCCGAAGGGTCCGCCTACGATGCACTGCGTGCGTTCGGGCTTGACCCGGATGCCCTGCCCGGAGAACAGATCGATCCCGCGAACGTTAAAGCTTTCCTTG
>ERZ827104.2906-NODE-2906-length-12637-cov-3.714513_pt1 | contig 12637 bp, 9 predicted proteins | sample MGYA00519781_ERZ827104 | MGnify/ENA primary metagenome ERZ827104 (study PRJEB31778, sample SAMEA3449257) | human gut metagenome | biome: human gut; feature: human-associated habitat; material: faeces | place: United Kingdom | collected 2010/2012 ... | reverse complement strand
GGGCTCGGAGATCTTGACGAAGGGCAGGGGCTCTACGGCATTGGGATCGCAGAGGGTATCACCGATGGTGATGTTCTCGATACCGGACAGGGTAACAATGTCACCCACCTTGGCCTCATCACAGGCCACACGGTTGAGGCCCTCGATCTGGTAGAGGTTGACTACCTTGCCGCGGTAGGGCTCGTGGGAACCATGGTACTCACAGATCACCACGTCCTGACCCATCTTGATGGAGCCGCGCTCCACACGGCCGATGGCAATACGGCCCACATACTCATTGTAGTCGATGGAGGACACCAGCAGCTGGGTGGGGCCTTCCGCATCGCCTTCGGGAGCGGGGATCTGATCGAGGATCTTCTCGAACAGCACGGTGAGATCCTCACCCAGCTGATCGGGCGAAAGACCTGCCTGACCGGTACGGCCCGAGCAGAAGATAATGGGGCTGTCCAGCTGTTCCTCGCTGGCATCCAGGTCGAGCAGCAGTTCCAGGCACTCGTCCACTACTTCATAGGGACGGGCATCGGGACGGTCTACCTTGTTGACTACCACAATGACCTTGTGGCCCAGTTCCAGTGCCTTGGACAGTACAAAACGGGTCTGGGGCATGGGGCCTTCAGCAGCGTCCACCAGCAGAACGACACCGTTTACCATCTTGAGCACACGCTCTACCTCACCGCCGAAATCAGCATGTCCGGGGGTGTCGATGATATTGATCTTCACGCCATTGTAATGAGCGGAAGTGTTCTTTGCCAGAATTGTAATGCCGCGTTCCCGTTCCAGAGCGCCGCTGTCCATTACACGGTCCTCAACGGCCTGATTGGCACGGAATACACCGCCCTGCTTGAGCATCTGGTCTACCAGAGTGGTCTTGCCATGGTCAACGTGGGCGATGATAGCGATATTTCTCAAATCATTTCTAACCAAACTAAGCGTCTCCTTCTATTCTAAAACGACTCGGTTTTTCCATACCGAACTATTATATCCCTTTTTTGCCGCCTGCGGTAGTGTCTGTGCCGCCTTTTGGAAAAATTTCTTGGATTTCGCCATGCCGGGGGATTTCCAGGGCGGGGATTTTTGCGCATTTTGCATAGTTGCATCGGCTCCAAACCCGCTCTGTCAGCCAGTTTGCGGCCCTTTCCCACAAAACAAACGCCCCGGCGGAAACCAGGGCGTTTTACCGAAAAAGCTATTCGTAGTTGCGCACCACCGAGATCACCTTGCCGAGGATCGCCGCCTCGGTGACAATGATGGGTTCCATGGTGCTGTTTTCCGGCTGCAGGCGGAAATGTCCCTTCTCCTTGTAGAAGGTCTTGACCGTGGCCTCGTCCCCTACAATGGCAACGACAATCTGTCCGTTTTCCGCCACCGGAGTGCGCCAGGCAATGATGATGTCCCCGTCCAGAATGCCGGCTTCGATCATACTCTCGCCCTTGACCCGCAGCGCAAACAGCTCCGATGGGTCATACCGTCCCGCCGCAAAGGGCACATACCCCTCCAGCGATTCCACCGCCAGAATGGGCATACCGGCGGCGACAGTACCCAGCAGCGGCACCTGGACCGCCTTTTCCTCCTGCCGTCCCACCAGGCGGATGCACCGGTTGCGGTTGCCTCCCATGGTGATATAGCCCATCTCCTCCAGCTCCCGGAGGTACTTGTGCCCGGTGGAGGTGGACTTGATGCCCAGGGAATCGCAGATCTCCCGGACTGTGGGCGGAACACCATCGTCCACACACCGGCGGATATAATCCAGCACCCGCTGATGCTTCTGTGTAAATTCCTTCATACCGTTTCCCTCCATCCGGCTGTTATCCATTTCAGTATACCAGAACCCCCGGAAAATTGCAAACAAAAGTTCGTTTTCCATCCTGATTTCCGGGAATTTCTGACTTCAAACAAATTTCAAAAATTCAGTCAAGACTATTCACAACACCCGAAAGGGATTTGGGTATAATATAGCTGTACCCGAAAAGGTGACCGCAACACCATCGGCTGTCAGAAAGACGGCGGGCCGCAGCAGCAAACCGGCAAGCCGATCCAGGCCGGCGGGTATCGTCAAACCCTCCTCAATTACAATACACCACAAACAGCAAAAAACGGCTTCCTTCCCCGGGAGCCGTTTTTTGCGCCCTGTTCAAAACCCGCCCCGGATATGCTATAATAGCCTTGCCAGGCGCTGCCTTTCCGGGAAAAAAGCCCGGTTCCGGCGGCATACTAAGACTGTACCGGCTGCCTGCCCGCTATGAGAAGAACCGGCAGCCCTGTTTTTCTAAAAATTACCGCTCCATCAAGGAGGACACTGACTATGATGTACGACAATACCGAAAAACTCCCCCGTGCCATTCTGGTGGCGGTGGACACCGGCGAATATGACGCTGAAACCTCCCTGCTGGAGCTGGAGGAACTGGCCCGCACCGCCGGGGTGGAAGTGGCTGCCACCTCCATTCAGAAGCGTCCTGCCCCCGATTCCGCCACGGTGGTAGGCTCGGGACGGCTCCGGGAACTCACCGAGGATCTGGAACGACTGGAGGCGGACATGCTCATCTTTGACTGCGAACTCACCGGCAGCCAGACCCGGAACATCGGCGATGTCACCGGCGTGGCGGTGGTGGACCGCACCATGCTGATCCTGGACATCTTTGCGGCCCGGGCCCGGAGCAGCGAAGGACGGCTCCAGGTGGAGCTGGCCCAGCTGCGCTACCGTCTGCCACGGCTGGCGGGCAGCAGTGAGAACCTCTCCCGGCTGGGCGGCGGCATCGGCACCCGGGGCCCCGGTGAAACCAAACTGGAAACCGACCGCCGGCATATCCGCTCCCGCATCCAGAAGCTGGAGGAGGAACTGCGGGATCTCACCCGCCGCCGGGAACAGATGCGCTCCCGCCGCAAAAAGGACGGCATCATCACTGCCGCCATTGTGGGCTACACCAATGTGGGCAAGTCCACCCTGCTCAACGCCCTCACCGATGCCGGTGTGCTGGCGGAAAACAAGCTCTTCGCCACCCTCGACCCCACAGCCCGGGCCCTGCTGCTCCCGGACGGGCGCTCGGTGATGCTCATCGACACCGTCGGCCTGGTGCGGCGGCTCCCCCACAACCTGGTGGAGGCCTTCAAATCCACCCTGGAGGAGGCAGCCTCTGCCGATGTGCTGCTCTGTGTCTGCGACGCCTCCAGCCCTGAGATGGACGAGCAGATCGAAGTCACCACCAGCCTGCTGGCAGAGCTGGGCGCCGCCGACACCCCGATGATCAAGGTGCTCAACAAGTGCGATCTGGTGCCGGGGCTGCGTCCCCTGGACCGCAAGGACACCGTGCTCATCTCGGCCCGGGAAAAGACCGGCTTTGAGGAGCTGCTCTCGGCGATCATGGCGGCGCTGGAGCCCTCCCAGAAGCGGCTGAAACTGCTCCTGCCCTACACCGCTGCCGGGCTGCTGGCAGAGATCCGGCAGGAGGGCAAGGTCTTTTCGGAGGAGTACACCCCCGACGGCATTCTGGCGGATGCCCTGGTGCATATCCGGGTGCTGCACAAGGTGGCCCCCTATCAGATCTCCTGACCCCATGGATACAGAAAAGGCGTATGGAATTGTTCCATACGCCTTTTTTATTGCGGTATTCCGTTTTATTCCGGCAGGATCACCTTGTTGATGCGGCGCTGGCTGCGTCCGGAAGGGATCATATCGGTGAGATAGGGCAGAAAGCCCAGCAGCAGCGGGATATAGGTTGTCACAAAGGCCAGCAGTGCCAGCAGAGCCGGGGCTTTTTTCCGACCGGCGGGGACAGTCATGCCCACCAGCAGTCCCATGCTGAATACACAGATTTTCAGCAGGGCGAAATCCTGCCAACGGCTGTTTGCGGCATAGCGGTCAGCGCATTCAAACAATTTTCTCATAGTGGTGTCCCCTTTCATCATATCCTGTTTTAATCCTACCATATCCCACAAATTTCATCAAGCATCTGGGACGAAAATTCAAAGAACCGTAAAAAACAAAGCGGTCTTTCCAGTATGGGCGGCTCCGGTCCCCGCTATGCAAAAAATCCCCGGCCGGACAGCTGCCGGACCGGAGATTTTCAGAATACAAGGGATCAGCCCCGTGCCAGCTTGACACGGATCTTGGTGGAACCGTATTCCACCACCAGCACCAGCACGATCAGCCCCGCCAGGATCGCGCCGGCTTCGTTCCAGCGGTAGGCGTTCATGGCAAAGATCAGCGGCGCGCCATAGCCGCCTGCACCCACCAGACCCAGGACAGTGGCGTCCCGGAGGTTGATGTCAAAGCGGTAGATGGCAGTGGAGGCAAAGTTGGGAATGAGCTGGGGCAGAATGCCGTACCGGATCTTCTGGAAGGTGGTACAGCCTGCGGCGTCCAGCGATTCGAGGATCTTGACATCCAGGTCCTCAATGGCCTCGATATACATCTTGGACACCATGCCGATGGAGGAGAGCGCCATGGTCATCAGACCGGCAAAGGCGCCCATACCGGTGACCCGGACAAACATCAGGCCATAGACCAGCGACGGCACAGTACGGATGGCCATGATTGCCATGCGTCCCACAAAGGCAATGGGCTTGGGCACCAGGTTGGAGGCAGTGAGGAACGAGAGCGGGATCGCCAGCACAGCGCCCACCACAGTACCCAGGAAGGCGATACAGATGGTCTCCAGCATGAGATAGGGTACGCCCTCGGTGGTGAAATTGAAGAGCAGGCTGAGATCCGGGTGCAGAATGCCCGAGATGATGCTCGCGGCGATCTGACCGCCGCCCGACGCGCCGGTATAATCCACGGCGGCAGTGGCGGACCAGGCCATCAGTGCCACCAGTACAGCGCCCAGAGCCAGACGGCTCCAGAGGGTCCGGGGACGGTTCTCATAGGCGGAAAGGATTTTATTTTCCATGATGCGGCACCTCCCTCAGACCAGTTTCCGGCGGAAGTACCGGCTGATGGTTTCGATGATGAACACAGTGACAAACAGCATGATGAGGATCATACCGGCGCCGCTGTAATCCCGCCAGCCCAGGCGCTCGTTGAGCACCAGGCCCAGACCGCCGGCGCCCACATAACCCAGGATGGAGGCGTAGCGCACATTACCCTCAAAGCAGAAGAGGGTATTGGAGATATAGGACGGCAGCACCTGGGGCACAATGGCACACACAAAGGCACGGGGCTTGGAAGCGCCCATGGCCTCGGCGGCTTCAAAGGCGCCCATATCCACCGTTTCGATCTCCTCATAGAGGATCTTGCCCATATAGGCGAAGGTGAACACGGCAATGGCAGTGGTACCAGCCAGGGTGCCCAGGCCAAAGACATAGGTGGCAATGAGTGCCACAACCAGGGTGGGCAGGGTACGCACCAGGCTGAAGAGCAGCCGGGACAGGGAAACGACCACACGGCTCTTGATGATGTTGGTGGAGGCCAGCACCGCAAAGGGAATGGCAGCCACCGTACCGATAAAGGAGCCGAGCAGCGACATCTTGATGGTATCAAAGAGCGGGCCCCAGACCTGGGAGGAATACTTCCAGTTGGGCGGGAACATATCGCCGAGAATGACAAAGAACTGTTCGCCGCGTTTGGCAAGGGTGGCGAAGTTGAAGCCGGTGACCTTGACCGACACCGCGCAACAGATCAGCACCAGCACAATAATCAGCGGCATCCGGGAAACGGGCTGCTGTACTGTCTTGCCGTTTTCCAGGGTGATGGTCCTGGGCGGGAAGATCTTATCGTAAAGGGACATACATCACACCCCCGCTTCGAACTGACCGCCGTATACCTCAGCCAGTACCGCTTCATTGACTTCGGAAGCCGGACCGTCATAGACCACTTCACCGGCCTTGATGCCGATGACACGGTCGGCATACTGCAGCGCCAGATCCACATGGTGGATATTGATGAGCACCGAGATATTCATCTCCCGGTTGATGCGCCGGAAGTCGTCCATTACCTGCTTGGCAGTGACCGGGTCCAGCGAGGCCACCGGTTCATCTGCCAGAATGATCTTGGGGTTCTGTGCCAGGGTACGGGCCAGGGCAACACGCTGCTGCTGACCGCCCGAGAGCTGATCCGCCCGGACAAAGGCCTTATCCAGAATACCCACCTTATCCAGGGCTTCCAGGGCCTCCAGCTTGTCCTTCTTGGGGTAAGCTCCCAGCAGAGCCCGCCAGAACGGCAGCTCCGGTACCCGGGAGGTGAGGACATTCTTGATGACGGTGGTACGGGTCACCAGATTGAAGGACTGGAAGATCATACCGATATTCCGGCGGAACTGACGCAGCCGGGCTCCCTTGAGTTCCATGACATTGACACCGTCTACGGTCAGGGTGCCGTCGGTGATGTCATGCATCCGGTTGATGGTACGGATCAGAGTGGATTTACCGGCGCCGGACAGACCAATAATGGCTACAAACTCCCCCTGTTCAATGGTGAGATTGATGTCCTTGAGCGCCTGATACCCATTGGGATAGGTCTTGCTGACATGGTCGAATACTATCATCGTGAAACCTCTTAACTTCCTTGATGGTTCTGTCTGCTGTTTTTGTAAGGGGGAAGTTCCTGTACGGACCCTCGCCTCCCCTTTACAAAAACAGGGGAACGGTCCATTCCCGTTCCCCGTTTTTTTACGAAATACTTCGATCCAGGCGGGCAGATCGGTTTCTTTTGGATGCCATTTTTTTACTGAGCCGCAGTCATTTCCTGAATGAGCTGCTGAGCTGCACGCTCGTTGTCATAGTCCTCAGACTTGGCAACCTGGTAGCCCTGATGGCTGTAAATGGCGATAACTTCCTTGCCTTCTTCGGTGTTGCCGATGTTGATGAAGGCATTCTGCAGAGCGGTCTTGAACTCATCGGTCATGATCTCAGAGGTCTTGCTCACGCTGACAGTATCGTTGTAAATGGCAGGGGTTACACCAATGACATTGGTTTCGTCCCAGATGGAAGCGGTACGGCCGTACTCGCTCTGCCACTGGTCGGCATAGTCACGACGGACATCGGCATAGGATACCAGCACATCCACCTGACCCGAAGCCAGACGGGCCATAGCGCTGCCGTAGGAATCCGAAGGAACTGCATAGGCCAGGTCAGTAATGCCCTTGCCATAGTTCTCCTGGAGCCACAGAGCCGGATAGATGTAACCAGCCGGCGAAGAGGGAGACATTACGCTCCACTTGGCGCTGTTCAGATCGTCCCAGGTCAGTTCCTCACCGGCATTGACCTTGGCACCCAGCTCCTGACCCTTCTCAGAAGGACCAGCAATAATCAGGGCACGATAGGACACAGCCTGATCGGTGGTAGCTTCGGTGGGCTTGTTGTCGTTCCAGTCCTTGGCGCTGTCCGAGTCAATGCTCAGACCGTCACGGGTGGCAGTCAGGATTACTTCGGCGCCATCGTCATACAGTACATAGGTACCGCCGGGGATCAGACCTACATCGGCTGTACCGGCAGAAAGGCTCTCGCCTACGGCTTCATAGCTGGTACCAACTGTGATCTCCACATTGCCTACATCGTAGCCTTCCTTTGCCAGCTCGGTCTTGAGCATCTCCTTGAGGGGCTCGGTAGCAGTGATGATCTCATCGGGTTCCCGGGAGGGAACAAACGCAACTCGCAGGGTATCGATCTGGATATTGCCGTTCTCAGCAACAGAAGAGCTGTTGTCGCTGCTGGAGCAGGCTGCCATGGAAGCACACAGAGCCGCTGCCATCAGCACTGAAAGAATCTTTTTCATAACTTTCCTCCAAATTTCCTTTTCCATTTTTACCGGGCCCGCCCGGCTGGAACCGGCAGAAGAAGCCCGTATTTATGCCGGATCTGCCGCCTTCCACAAAGAACATTATATACACTTGTATCACTTTTTTCAATATGGCAGCCAGGAATCTACCGGTGGTTTTACATAAATTTAACTCCCCCGGATATAAAAAGACAGGGACTTTTCAGTCCCTGTCTTTTCTGCAAAGCTGTTTGTATATTAAGGATACACAAACCTGATTCAGTTGGCCCGGCCGGTCCGGGCAGGCATCTGGCCTATGATTATTATAGCATTCTGCACCTTTCTCTGCAAGAAACCTGCATCGCTTTTGGAGGAACGCCACAGACCCGGCCTGTAATTTTATGCACTATGCTTTGGCATCCGGTTCCCGGGAACTGCGGTTTTCGCCCGATCTCTCCCATTTTCAGGGAATTCTGGCAGATTACACATTCGCTCTCCGCTGGTTTTATGCAGCTTCGCCCATTCCCGATCCAGGTTTATTTTTGCATCTGAACAAATCCTATCCTGCAAAAACAAAAAGGACCGGATAAACCGGTCCTTTGTTTTCTGATTTTCCAGAAAGGAAGTGCAGGTTAAGCCATTTCGTAAGATACGGTGGGCTTGGCCTTGCCGCTGCCAGTTCTGTAGAAGGCCCAGATGAAGCCAACTGCCATGGTAGCAACGTTGAAGATGATCAGCTGAGGAGTCATCGACTTGATCATGAAGGATGCCTGGATAACGATGGCGATGCAGGTGATGATCATCAGGGTGTTGAAGACAGGAGTGGGAACCTTGTACTGGCTCTTTTCCCAGGCTTCGGGGAACATCTTGGGAAGCTTCATAGCGGTGATGGTGAAGATCAGGTTGTTGATGTAACCCAGAATCTGCACGATGGAGGAGATCTGAGAAATCTGGAGATCCAGCAGGATCGGCACTACCAGAATTACATAGTAGATGATCAGGATCTTCCACGGAGTCTTGAACTTGGACAGAGAAGCCAGGCTCTGCGGGAACCAGCCGTCCTCACAGGACTGCATAACAGGCTTGGTGCAGGACATGATCTGAGAGTTCAGAGTAGTAGCCAGAGCGAACATAGCACCGCCCACGATGAAGAAGATGTACAGGGGCTTGGGCAGGATCTCAGCGGCAACCAGAGTCAGAGGCTGGTTGGCAACCTCCGGAACAGGCAGTACACCAGAAGCGGTGGTAGCTACCAGGCCGTACAGGATTGCAACGCTTACAGTGGAAACGATGATTACGAAGGGAATATCCTTGGTGGGGTTCTTACACTCAGCAGATACACCGAGAATTACGGTAGCACCGCCGGTAGCGAAGCCCAGGTAAGCGGTAGCAGTCAGGAAGCCGCCGATACCATCGGTCAGGAACAGGCCATCAGCATTGCTGAAGTAGGCAGCCAGGTCAACCTGGGGCAGGCCGAATACGGCGAACATGGACAGCGAGAGAACCAGTACAACAACCAGCAGGTTCTGGATCTTGGCCATCAGGTCAACGCCGAAGTAGTTCAGGACGAAGAACAGGGTACCAACAATCAGAGCGATTACCTTCTGGTTGCCGCCGGTGGGCAGCAGAGCCAGTGCATACTCAGCGAAGGACAGAGCGTACATTGCCAGGGACATGTTGGTGATGAAGTATACTACCGAGTAGTAACCAGCCCACTTGTCACCAGCGAAGATAGCCATCTGAGTGTACATACCGCCTCTCATACGGATACAAGAGGTGATGAAGATGGACGGGAAGAAAGTACACATGGTGAATACGGCGGACAGCATGAACGCCAGGTTAGCCGAACGACCGGTCATAGCGATAGCAACGCCCATCATGGACATGATACCGGCGCCGATGATCTGGCCGACCGCGATACCCATCAGTTCCTTCTTACCAAGGGTACGAGCAAGGTCCTTGGTCGAGGAAGCTACGGGCGCTTTTTTCTCTGTAGACATAAGCGAAACCTCCGTGTCTGTTTTGGAATGTCTGCCAGGCGTCCCTGACAATTCACAGCAGCTGCTTCAGATCGTTTTTATGATAACACCTGCAACAAAATCCCGCAATACTTTGTTCAATTTTTCAGCCATTTGATTAAAAAGCTATTTTGGTTTTTTGTGAAAATCGATCTTGCTATTTCATCAATTTCCTGCACTAAATTGTTAATAAAATCACAAATATTGCGGTTTGCACACTAAAATCAGCTCTGATATGTTCACTTTGTCTGAATGCCGCTTTTCTCACCTTTTCATTCCCTGCAAATCGGTCCTCCCGACGGGCGATTGTACCGGCCTTTGTACAATCCGCGCAAATATCCCCCGTTCTTTTATGCGCTATACGCAAACAGCCGGACAACATCAGGCTGTCCGGCTGCTGCGGTCTGTTATTCTGCTGTCAGCACGAAGGAGGAACGCTCTGTGTGGAAATCAGGTCATTTCATAGGATACAGTGGGCTTTGCCTTGCCGCTGCCATAGCGGTAGAATGCCCAGAAGAATCCGAAGGCCATGGTGGCTGCGTTGAAGAGGATCAGTTTGATGTTCATCGAGCTGAGCATGAAGGACGCCTGGATCAGGATCGCGATGCAGGTGATCACCATCAGGGCATAGAACACCGGAATCGGTACCCGGAACTGGCTCTTTTCCCAGGCTTCGGGGAACATCTTGGGCAGCTTCATGGCGGTGGTGGTCAGAACCAGGTTGTTGATGTAGTCCAGAATCTGTACCAGCGACGAGATCTGCGCAATCTCCAGATCCAGCAGGATCGGAACCACCAGCACGATATAGAAGATGAGCATGATCTTCCAGGGGGTCTTATACCGGGAGAGTTCTGCCAGGCTCTTGGGGAACCAGCCGTCCTCACAGGCCTGCATGATCGGCTTGGTTGCCGACATGATCTGGGAGTTCAGGGTGGTAGCCAGAGCGAACATGGCGCCGCCCACGATGAAGAAGATGTACAGCGGCTTGGGCAGGATCTCCGCGGCAACCAGGGTCAGGGGCTGGTTGGCTACTTCCGCCACGGGCAGGACACCGGAGGCAGTGGTGGCAACCAGGCCATACAGCAGAGCCACACCGACGGTGGAAGTTACGATCACGAAGGGGATATCCTTGGTGGGGTTCTTGCACTCCGCGGATACGCCGAGGATTACAGTGGCACCGCCGGTGGCAAAGCCCAGGTAAGCGGTGGCGGTCAGGAAGCCGGTCACGCCGTCGGACAGGAACAGGCCGTCCGCATTGCTGAAGTATGTACCGAAGTCCACGCTGGGCAGGCCGAATACGGCGAACATAGTCAGCGAGATGAGCAGGACGATCACCAGCAGGTTCTGGATCTTGGCCATCAGGTCCACACCGAAGAAGTTGAGGATAAAGAAGATGGTGCCCACCGAAAGGGCGATGATCTTCTCACTGCCGCCGGAGGGCAGCAGAGCCACAGCATACTGGGCAAAGGACAGGGCATACATCGCCAGGGACATATTGCCGATGACCGATACAACCGAAGAATAACCCGCCCACTTATCACCGGCAAAGACGGCGAACTGTGTATAGGCGCCGCCTCTCATTCGGATGCAGGAGGTGATGAAGATGGATGGGAAGAAGGTACACATGGTAAATACAGCAGACAGCATGAACGCCAGGTTTGCCGAACGACCGGTCATGGCGATGGCGACGCCCATCATGGACATGACGCCCGCACCGATGATCTGACCGATTGCAATGCCCATCAGTTCCTTTTTCCCCAGGGTCCGGTTCAGATCCTTGGTCGAGGAGAAGGTCTGTTTGGTTGCGGTTGACATGGAAAAGCCCCCATTCTGTTTGAGATAGTTGGAAATACCCAGTGAAACAGTAAAAAAACGAAAGCCGTCCGTTCCCGCCGTGCTTCCTCCTTCACCAGCAGAGCCGGTCCCAGGCATTTCTTCGTTTCACTATCAGAATATGCGCGCTCTGTCCTGATTTACCACTCCCATTCCCTGTATCCCCGCAGCCTGGAAAGAAAACTTTCCCGCCGGCGTCTTTCCCCCGACCCGACCGCTGTCTGTACGGCATAAGAAAAGACCGGACAGTCTTAAAACTGTCCGGTCTTTGCGGTCTGATATGGTCGTATCAAAAAATCGGAAGGGTTCCGGCAGGGTTATGCCATTTCGTAGGATACAGTGGGCTTGGCCTTGCCAGTACCGGTTCTGTAGAAGGCCCAGATGAAGCCGGCTGCCATTACAGCTACGTTGAAGATGATCAGCTGGAGAGTCATCGACTTGAGCATGAAGGATGCCTGAACCAGCAGAGCTGCGCAGGTGATGATCATCAGGGTGTTGAATACAGGAGTCGGTACATGGAACTGGCTCTTCTCCCATGCTTCGGGGAACATCTTGGGCAGCTTCATAGCTGTGATGGTCAGAACCAGGTTGTTCAGGTAGCCCAGGATCTGTACGATGGAGGAGATCTGAGCAATGTTCAGGTCAGCCAGGATCGGCACAACCAGAATGAAGTAGTAGATAATCAGGATCTTCCACGGGGTCTTGTACTTGGACAGAGAAGCCAGGCTCTGCGGGAACCAGCCGTCCTCACAGGACTGCATAACAGGCTTGGTGCAGGACATGATCTGAGAGTTCAGAGTAGTAGCCAGAGCGAACATAGCACCGCCCACGATGAAGAAGATGTACAGGGGCTTGGGCAGGATCTCAGCGGCAACCAGAGTCAGAGGCTGGTTGGCAACCTCCGGAACAGGCAGTACACCAGAAGCGGTGGTAGCTACCAGGCCGTACAGGATTGCAACGCTTACAGTGGAAACGATGATTACGAAGGGAATATCCTTGGTGGGGTTCTTACACTCAGCAGATACACCAAGGATTACGGTAGCACCGCCGGTAGCGAAGCCCAGGTAAGCAACTGCGGTCAGGAAGCCGCCGATAC
>ERZ827104.2904-NODE-2904-length-12641-cov-3.506197_pt1 | contig 12641 bp, 9 predicted proteins | sample MGYA00519781_ERZ827104 | MGnify/ENA primary metagenome ERZ827104 (study PRJEB31778, sample SAMEA3449257) | human gut metagenome | biome: human gut; feature: human-associated habitat; material: faeces | place: United Kingdom | collected 2010/2012 ... | reverse complement strand
TCAGGTCAACCGGATGGGCGTGGCCCGTACGTTCCAGAATATCCGTCTGTTCAAGGAACTGTCCGTCATCGACAACATCAAGGTGGGCCTCCACGAGTCCATGAAGTACGATCTGGGCTCCTCTCTCATCCGCCTGCCCAACTACTGGAAGGAAGAGAAGCGCTGCACCGAGCGTGCCTTCGAGCTGCTGGACATCTTCCACATGGCCGACCTCGCCGATGCACAGGCCGGCAGCCTGCCCTACGGCGCACAGCGCCGTCTGGAGATCATGCGCGCGCTGGCTACCAGCCCGAAGCTGCTGCTTCTGGACGAGCCGGCCGCCGGCATGAACCCCTCCGAGACCGCAGAGCTGACGGAGACCATCCGCCGCATCCGCGACGAGTTCAACATTGCCGTCCTGCTCATCGAGCATGATATGCCGCTGGTCATGGGTGTCTGCGAGCGGATCGTGGTGCTGGATTACGGCAAGGTGATTGCCGACGGCACTCCGGACGAGGTGCGTGCTGATCCCCGTGTTATCGAAGCCTATCTGGGAGGTTAAAAGCGAGATGCTCAAAGTCGAGGAACTGAATGTATATTATGATAAGATCCATGCGGTCAAGGGTGTGAGCTTTGAGGTGCGGGACGGCGAGATCTGCACGCTGATCGGAGCCAACGGCGCCGGCAAGACCACCATTCTCCAGACCATCTCGGGCCTGCTGCGCCCCAAAAGCGGAAAGATCAGCTTTGACGGGGTGGACATCACCGGGCATTCCCCCAACAAGATCCTGGTGCGGGGTCTGGCCCAGGTGCCGGAGGGCCGCCGGGTCTTCGGTCAGATGACCGTGCTGGAAAACCTGGAGATGGGCGCCTTTACCCGCCGGGATACCGCCGGCATCCGGAAGGATCTGGAGATGGTGTTCCACAGCTTCCCGCGCCTCAAGGAGCGGCTGCGTCAGCCGGCAGGCACCCTGTCCGGCGGCGAACAGCAGATGCTTGCCATGGGTCGGGCACTCATGTCCCGCCCGAAGATGCTCCTGCTGGACGAACCCTCCATGGGTCTGGCTCCCATTCTGGTGGACGAGATCTTCTCGATCATCCGCCAGGTGAACAAGACCGGCGTGACGGTCCTGCTGGTAGAGCAGAACGCCACCAAGGCCCTGGAGATCGCCGATTACAGCTATGTGCTGTCCACCGGCAAGATCGTCAGCTCGGGCGAGGGGCGGAGCCTGCTCACCGATGCCAGCGTCCGCTCGGCCTATCTGGGATAACCCACCTGTTTTCTTTCGCGTCAGACCGGTTCTTGCCGGTTTGAGATATATTTCCTGAATTCCAAAGCCAGAAAACCACAGACCTTCTCCCCTTGGTCTGTGGTTTTCTGGCGTTTCGGGATAAAAATAGCCCCGCTTTCCGGATTGGAGAGCGGGGGTTTGCTTTTATGGGGCGGGTCAGTGGGTGCGGTAGTTTTCCAGGGGCTTGCCGTTCATCTTCCGCTGGAGGAATTCGGTGAGCTCCTGCATGCCGCAGTCGGCAGCGTCGCCCATCACCAGATAGGCATATACATCGGTGATGAACAGTGCCAGGTAGTCATCGGTGCGGGCCAGGGACACAATGCGGTTGTAGCGCACAAAGCCATCGGTGCTGTTGCCGGAAACCACCCGGAAGCCGTCCTCATAGAACTCGAAGAGCTGTTCGTCCAGGGCGGCAGGGGAGAGCTTCTGGCTGCGTCTGGCGTAGAGCTTCAGGAACCACTTGTCCATGAGGAAGCTCACCGGCAGGACCACCAGGGCTTCGGTGACCATGAGCAGGATTGTGGTGCTCACAGGCACATTGGTGAGGATACAGTAGATCAGTGTGACACCCACAGCCAGTGCCAGTGTGAGCAGCCGGCGTTTTTTCAGTCCCCGGCGCTGGACAATGAGATTGAGCTGGGTATAGGCTGCCGGAGTCAGCCGGAACCGGGCGGTGTGGATGGGCTGCTGGCCCTCCGGAATCATATTCTCCATTTTATCGGACATGGGATAATCCCCCTTTCAGCGATGGGTATGGGCAAAATACTGCCCGGTGACATCCGGCAGGCCGGATGGGCGTTCAAACAGGCTTCGGTCAGCGGCACAGGCCAGGGTGCGCAGGCTGCAGCCGGCGATCTGGAGCAGACTGTGCCGGCGCAGGTATTCCGGGTCCCCGTCCAGACGGCGGTTCTCGCCGCAGTAGGCTGCCAGCGAGCCCCGGTAGACCTCCAGCCCCTCCAGCAGGTGGGTGAAGTCCTCGGGGTGGTAGCGGCAGTCGGGACGGTCCAGCCGGAGCCCGGCAATGCGCAGGATTCCGGCGGTGAACTCGGAACAGGTCTGGGCTTTATAGGCGGGCAGACCCCGGGTCAGCGGATAGGTGAACACCGACCATACATTATAAATGTACCCGCCGTCCCGGAGCATCATCTGCACAGTGCGCCGGGCAGCGATGAACCGTTCATCCGGTACCGGCAGCCGGTAGAGGACAATCTGGGCATCGCCCTGGCCCCGGGTGTACATCAAAGGGCTCTCCCGGGTCAGGCAGGCGCTCAGCGGCAGGTCATAGGCACGCCGGGCAAAGGAATAGAGCTGCCGCAGGTCACAGTCAAAGGAAATGGCGGCGTGGTTGTAATAGCAGCCGGTGAACCGCCGGATCAGTCTGGCAAATCCGGTGTCGGTCCGGGAGACCATCACATAGAGATAACGCATGGATACATAACCTCGGTTCAGGCAGAAATTTTCCCCCCAATATCCGCCGGGTACCGCTGTGATACAGTCAGACTGTATGAAGTGTACTGACTGTATCATAGCACACCTGGCTCCGAAAGAAAAGAGCGAATTTGCCTGCCCCGCCCTGCCGCCGGCGCAAAAATGTCCCCTGAGGACTTGCCTCAGGGGACAGGGATTCGGAATCAATGGGATAGAACGGGATCAGTCCCGGCGCTCGCCCGGTTCGGGGCAGCTTTCGTCCGGCAGGATCTCTGCCTTCAGACGGGAGATGCGGCGGTCGTCCACTTCCAGGACGGTGAACCGTACCCGGTCGATCTGGACCGAGGGGTGCTGCCCTTCTTCGGGCAGGTCGCCGAGCATATCCACCACAACGCCGCCGAGGGTATCATACTCGGTGTCGTCCGGGATCTTGATGCCCAGAAGATCCTCCACCTCATCCACCGAGATCCAGCCATCAATGGTGTACTCGGTATCCGAGAGCTTCTGGTACTCATTTTCTTCCTTGTCGTATTCGTCCTGGATATTGCCCACGATGGTTTCCAGCAGGTCCTCCATGGTCACCATGCCATAGGTGCCGCCGTATTCATCGATGACAATCGCCATGTGCAGCTGCTTGCGCTGGAAGTCCTTGAACAGCTCGGTACACTTGGCGGTTTCCGGGATATAGAAGGGCTCATGCAGCAGCTTCTTGATATCGAAATCCTTACTGTTGCAGCCGTCGTTGACAAAGAGCAGCAGATCCTTGGCATAGAGGACACCCACGATGTCATCGATGTCCTCATGGTAGACAGGAATCCGGGAATAACCGGTTTCCCGGGCCACTTTTACTGCTTCATCCAGCTGGACGGTATCCTTGAGGGCGATCATTTCCATGCGGTGGGTCATCACTTCGGTGACCACCCGGTCGTCGAACTCAAAGATATTGTTGATCATATCCTTTTCGCTCTGTTCAATGGCGCCTTTTTCCTCGCCCACTGTCACCATCATGCGGATTTCTTCCTCGGTGACGGTATCCGGTTCCTGGTTGGGGTTCTGGCCCAGCAGACGCAGCCCCAGATTGGCAATGCCCAGGGTGAGCCAGACAATGGGCCGCAGCAGGATGGACATGACCATCATGAACGGGGTGAGCAGCGAGGCAGTCTGATCCGGGAAGAAATCCCCCAGGCGTCCGGGCAGGATATTGCCCAGGGCAATGGTGACGATTCCCACCAGAATGGTAATGAGGATCAGAAAGACCGGATAAGCGGTGAGGGGAACCTCCATCTCCTGATAGAACTGCTCAAGGAACAGGCCGGTCAGGGACGAGCTGAGGACGGCAAGTCCCAGCATGGCGCAGAGGGTGGAACCGGTACGCACCGTGGAGATGAATACCGTGGGCTTGCGGATCAGATCCATGATGTGCCGGGCTTTTTTATCGCCTTCAGCGGCACGGCGCTGGGTCTGGCTGTCATTGATGCCGGTAAAGGCAGCTTCGGCTGCGGAAAACAGCCCCGAAAGCACCAGCAAAAGCAAAAATGCGGTCAGTGCGGGATAGATCGTACTACTGTCAGGGTCCATATTCAGTTTACTCCATTTCTCAGTGTTTCTGGTATTCGGGTCCGGGATCGGAAAGCCTGTCCGCTTTGCTATACATTATTATAATACAGCCGGCGGCAGTATGGCCCGGATCAGAACCCGGTTTAAGAATACTATAATCGTTCCGGGAGATTCTGTCAATGGGGGGAGGGAGGCTCTGCTGTACCGACAGCCGTCTGTAAAATGCACACAGCCAAAGAGAGAGGCATTCTCATTTTTGTCAAAAGACTGCCCGGAAAGCCATGATTTGTTGTTAAAAATCAGGCAAAACCCAAACGAAACTGGAATTTTACACTTTCTTGACTTTACATCCCCCGGTAAAGATGGTAGAATTTGAATGGGTAAAAATATGCGGATTCATCCGCTATGCCAACATATTATCCAAAGGGAGGATATCATAACATGGCAAGAAAAATGAAAACCATGGATGGTAACAACGCTGCGGCTCATGTTTCCTATGCGTTCACAGATGTTGCTGCCATCTACCCGATCACTCCTTCTTCCGTAATGGCAGAAGTGAGCGACGAGTGGGCTGCCCAGGGTAAGAAGAACATCTTCGGCCAGACCGTAAAGCTGGTTGAGATGCAGTCTGAGGCTGGTGCCGCCGGTGCCGTTCACGGCTCTCTGGCCGCTGGCGCCCTGACCACCACCTACACCGCTTCCCAGGGCCTGCTGCTGATGATCCCCAATATGTACAAGATCGCTGGTGAGCTGCTGCCGAGCGTTATTCACGTATCTGCTCGTGCCGTTGCTTCCCACGCTCTGAGCATCTTCGGCGATCACTCTGACGTGTATGCCTGCCGTCAGACCGGTTATGCAATGCTCTGCTCCAGCTCCGTTCAGGAAGTTATGGATCTGGGTGCTGTTGCTCACCTGTCTACTCTGAAGTCCAGAGTTCCGTTCCTGCACTTCTTCGATGGTTTCCGTACTTCCCACGAGATCCAGAAGATCGAGGTTTGGGATTATGAGGACCTCAAGGAAATGGTGGACATGGATGCTGTTGACGCGTTCCGCAAGCATGCTCTGAACCCCGAGCATCCTGTACTGCGCGGTACCGCTCAGAACCCTGACATCTTCTTCCAGGCTCGCGAAGCCAGCAACACCTATCATGATGCTGTTCCGGCTATCGTTGAAGAGTACATGAACAAGGTCAATGCCAAGATCGGCACCGACTACAAGCTGTTCAACTACTATGGCGCTCCGGATGCTACTGACATCATCATCGCTATGGGTTCTGTAAACGACACCATCGAGGAGACCATTGACTGGATGCTCGCTCAGGGCCGCAAGGTTGGTCTGGTAAAGGTTCGCCTGTACCGTCCCTTCTCTGCCAAGCACCTGATCGACGCTATCCCGGACACTGTCAAGACCATCTCTGTTCTCGACAGAACCAAGGAGCCCGGCTCCATTGGTGAGCCTCTGTACCTGGATGTTGTTATGGCTCTGCGCGGCAGCAAGTTTGCCAACATTCCTGTATTCGGCGGTCGTTACGGTCTGGGTTCCAAGGATACTACTCCTGCTCAGGTTATCGCTGTTTACAACAACGCTCAGTCCGCTCAGCCCAAGGAGAGATTCACAGTTGGTATCGATGATGATGTAACTCATCTGTCCCTGGAAATCACTGAGAATCCTGATACTGCTCCTGAGGGCACAACCAGCTGTATCTTCTGGGGCCTGGGCTCCGATGGTACTGTTGGTGCCAACAAGAACTCCATCAAGATCATCGGTGACCACACCGATATGTATGCTCAGGCTTACTTCAGCTATGACTCGAAGAAGTCCGGCGGTGTTACCACCTCTCACCTGAGATTCGGTAAGAAGCCGATCAAGAGCACCTACCTGGTTGAGAAGGCTGACTTCGTAGCCTGCCACAACCCCTCTTATGTGGACAAGTATGACATGACTGCTGCTCTGAAGCCCGGCGGTACCTTCCTGCTGAACTGCGGTTGGGATCTGGACGAGCTGGACAAGAGACTGCCTGGTTCTGTTAAGAGATACATTGCCCGCAACAACATCAAGTTCTACACCATCGATGGTGTTAAGATCGGTAAGGAAATCGGTCTGGGCTCGAGAATCAACACTGTTCTGCAGTCTGAATTCAAGCTGGCCAACATCATTCCTGCTGCTGACGCTATCCAGTACATGAAGGACGCTGCTACCAAGTCTTACGGCCGTAAGGGTGAGAAGGTAGTTGCCATGAACCATGCTGCTATCGATGCCGGTGCTGAGGCTCTGGTAGAGGTTAAGGTTCCCGCTTCCTGGGCTGACGCTGAGGGCGACTTCGTTTACCCGGTTGCCACTGGCGATCGCAAGGATCTGGTTGACTTCGTTAACAACATCCAGACTCCTGTTAACGCTCAGCGCGGTGACAAGCTGCCTGTATCCACCTTCCTGAAGGATGCTGACGGTACCTTCCCGCAGGGTTCTGCCGCATACGAGAAGCGCGGTATTGCTGTTGATGTTCCCACCTGGAACTCCGACAACTGTATCCAGTGTAACTTCTGCTCGTATGTCTGCCCGCATGCTGTAATCCGTCCTGTTGTTCTGACTGCTGACGAGGCTGCCAAGGCTCCCGAGGGCATGAAGATGACCGACATGACCGGTATGCCTGGCTACAAGTTCGCTATGACCGTATCCGTTCTGGACTGCACCGGTTGTGGTTCTTGTGCATCTGTATGTCCTGGCAAGAAGGGCGAGAAGGCTCTCACCATGCAGAGCCTGGATTCTCAGCGTCATGAGCAGGAGAACTTCGCTTATGGTCAGTCTCTGGATGTAAAGCCTGAGGTTGCTGAGAAGTTCAAGGAGACCACCGTTAAGGGCTCGCAGTTCAAGCAGCCTCTGCTCGAATTCTCCGGCGCCTGCGCTGGTTGTGGCGAAACTCCTTACGCTAAGCTGGTTACTCAGCTGTTCGGCGACAGAATGTACATCGCCAACGCTACTGGTTGCTCCTCTATCTGGGGCGGCTCCGCACCGTCTACTCCTTACACCGTGAACAAGGAAGGTCATGGTCCTTCTTGGGCTAACTCCCTGTTCGAGGATAACGCTGAGTACGGCTATGGTATGTACCTGGCTCAGTCCACTCTGAGAAACCACCTGATCGCTAAGATCATGGAGCTCAAGGAGAAGGTATCTGACGAAGGCTTCAAGGCTGTAATCGACGGCTATCTGTCCACTGTTGATGATGGTACTGCCAACAAGGCTGCTACCAAGGCTCTGGTTGCTGAGCTCGAGAAGCATCCTGACTGCCCGTACTGCCAGGCTATCCTGAAGGATAAGGAATTCCTGGCTAAGAAGAGCGTCTGGATCTTCGGCGGCGACGGCTGGGCTTACGATATCGGCTTCGGCGGTCTGGATCACGTTATCGCTTCCGGCGAGGATGTAAACATCCTGGTATTCGATACCGAGGTTTACTCCAACACCGGCGGTCAGGCTTCCAAGGCTACTCCTCTGGGTGCTGTGGCTCAGTTCGCAGCAGCTGGTAAGGAGATCAAGAACAAGGATCTGGCTGGCATCGCTATGACCTATGGCTATGTATATGTAGCTCAGGTTGCTATGGGTGCTGACTACAACCAGTGCATCAAGGCCTTTGCTGAGGCTGAGAGCTACCATGGTCCGTCCCTGATCATCGCTTACGCTCCCTGCATCAACCAGGGTATCAAGGGCGGTATGGTCAAGGCTCAGGAGACCATCAAGAATGCCGTAGCTGCTGGTTACTGGCATATGTTCCGCTTCGATCCCAGAAAGACTCTGGCTGGCGAGAATCCCTTCCAGCTGGATTCCAAGGCTCCCACAGCTGATTACAGAGCCTTCATCGAGGGTGAAGTTCGTTACAGCTCGCTGAAGCGTTCCTTCCCCGACAAGGCTGACAAGCTGTTCGACCGTGCTGCTAAGATCGCAGAGGATAAGTACGAGCATCTGACCAAGCTGGCCAAGCTGTACGAATAATTTTGGTATCTGTCTGAACGGACAATGCTGAAATAAAAAAGAGGAGATGGGTTTATCCCATCTCCTTTTTTGTGCCGTGAAAAGGGCTGGACCCTGGCATTCCTTGACTTTATCACAGTGGTGATGTACAATATCTTATTGGATACTTGTATCAGCCGCTGTGGTGAAATTGGCAGACACACGGGACTTAAAATCCCGAGGTAGTGATACCGTACGGGTTCGACCCCCGTCAGCGGCACCAGGCAAGGGCCTGGAGCCAAGTCGCGCTCCGGCCCTTTTCTTTTGCCCAAAATTCGCGCCCGCGTCCCAGCCGATCTAAACTGACCGCATATCCCACATCGGAATGGACTGCGCTCCATTCAAAAAGCCCGGTCCTGGACCGGGCTTTTCTCATACCGCTCCGGCCTGCCTCCTTTTCCGCAAAAGTCCCGCTTGCTTCGGCTGACTGGCTGCAAGTACCCTCGCGGCGCTGCCAGCCTTTTGCGGGTTATCAGGCACACCCTTTCCAATCCAAACTGACCGCTCTTTCCACCAGGCAGAGGGCTGGAGCCGACTCTTTTCCTTTATTCCCAATTTGCGCCCGCATTCCAGCCGGTCTGAACGGACCATCTTTCCCAAACAAAAAGACACCCGGGAGGGTGCCTTTTTTATATGATCCCGGGGCTGCCGGGGAATGTATTTTTGTGCGGGGGAGATTTTTATGCGGTGCGGGTCTGAAGCTCTGCTGCGGGCAGGAGGGCAGCAGGCCTGTGCAGCGGGAACGGGCAAAAAAGCCGCATGTTCTGCTGATTCTGTCGTGGCGATCCGGCGGGGGAAATTCCATCAGAGATTCCTTCCGGTCAGTTCATCAGGCTGGAGATGACCTCCAGTACCTGGGAAATGGGGATAGCATATCCCATGCCCTCCACATCCGTAGACGAAACTTTGGCAGTATTGATGCCGATCAGTTCCCCTTCCATATTGAGCAGGGCGCCGCCGCTGCTGCCGGGATTGATGGCTGCGTCAGTTTGGATATAGGCCGTAGTGCCGCTGTCCGAACTGATGGTTCGATCCAGGGCGCTGATGATGCCGGTGGTCACTGACTGACCATAACCCAGAGCATTGCCGATGGCTACCACCTGTTCTCCGATCATCAGGTCATCCGAATCGCCGATTGTGGCAATGGAAATCTGGGAAAGAGTATCCGAGGTAATGCTATTGAGGGGAACTCCCAGCAGGGCAATATCCACAGAGCTGTCGTAGCCGAGGAGCTGGGCCGCATAGGTCTGGTCATCGGCGAAGGTGACTGAAAGCTGGGTGGCACCTTCTGCCACATGGTAATTGGTGACAATGTAGAGCTGGGAATCATCTGAGCCGATAATAACACCGGAGCCACAGCTGGTGGTCTCCTGCAAACGGGTTTCACCACGGCCATTCCGTCCGAACTGACCGAAGTAGCTCTGCACCTCCTGTACGGAAATATTGGTTACAGAAACCACCGATGTAAGCCCCTGTGCCGCAATATCTGTTGTATCCAGAGAAGAATCCCCGGAGGAATAGGACAGACTGGTCAGAGAAACAGAACTGGTCAGCGAACTGCCGGAATCAGAAGAATCCGGTTCCAGGCTGCCAAGCAGACGGTTCACGCCATAAAAACTGCCGCCGGCAACTCCGCCAAACAGGGCAGCGCAAAGCACAAGGGCGACAGCCCGCTGGAAGAAAGATGGTCTTTTGGGTCTTCGCCGCTGGGGTGCCAAAGGCTGTCCGGAGCCTTGCGCAAGGGGTTCAGAGTTATATTCATAATTGCGATACATACATTGCTGCTCCTTTCAGATGAATTGATGACCGGGATACCTCCCTTCAGCTTGCTTCCAGTATAGCGTTGGATTCTTAGTCGGAATTAAAAAAGGAGACCGACGGGAAGATTTCAATTTTTATTCATATCTGGGGTAGCGGCATCTGCTATACTGAAAACAGAATGACGGCTGTAAAATCAGCAGAGGAGGCGGGGAAATGGAATACAAATTTGTCTTTCAGGCCGTACCGGAACAGGAGGAACTGTTCCGGCAGGTGAGTCAGGGACTGGAAAAGCTCACCGAGATGTACTCCCGGGAGAAATTGCCCGGGCTCTGGAAGGTCACCGACCGCCTGAACCGTGCGCAGGAGGGCAAAGCGCCCATCTCATCCGGGCGGCGGAACTTCCGGCGGGTGATGGCACTGGTGGATTGGCTGCTGGGCATTTTCGCACTGATCCCCGCCGTCCAGAGCCCCAAGGAACTGGGCACTCTGCTGGCAGTGGGCGCGGCGGCGTTCGGTGTAGGCGCCGGCATGCTCTGGGTGCTGCTCCCCAGGACTCTGGGAGTGCTGAGTTTGCTGATCTCCCTGCCGCTGATTATGGGCAGCCTGGGCAACCCGGACCAGCTGGGGAATCTGCTGGGGCTGGGTGTCCTGCTGTTGCTGCTGGGGCTGGCAGTGCTGTTCTCTAAGTTCAGACGCAAGGAAAACCCCTATGAACGGGCTGCCCGGGATCTGCTCAGCCATGCCCGGGATTTCCAGCGGGATACCCAGGCGGAAGCACTGCTCTTCCTGCCGGATGGGATCGGCTACACGGTACCGGAGGGAGTGGAGCTGTCGGAGCCGGGGCTGCTTGATTACAGCAAGCTGGAAGCCATGGTGGAAACAGCGGATCTCTGGCTGATGGTAGCGGAACAGAAGGGCATGATCCTGCAAAAGCAGGAATTCCAGGGGGACTCGGACGGCTTCCGGGCCTTTCTGCAGGAAAAGGGAGTGCGGATCATACCGGCATAGAGGAGGGCTGCGATTGAAGAACTGGACATTCGGGCAGCAGTTTGCCGTTCTGCTGGTGGTATTGGTGGTATGCAATGTTTTGAGCTTTGTGACCCGGATCGGCTGGTTCCACAACCTTGGCTGGCTGTTCTATGGGCTGCTGTTTCTGGTGCATCCGGTCTGGCCCAGGAGCTGGGATTATGCCGACCATGACAAGCTCCGTCTGGGCTGCCGGATCGGCGGCGGGCTGATGATCCTGGCGGCGCTGGTGACCCGGTTCGGCGTATGAACCGCATTGTTTGCAAAATAAAAAGAGCGCAGGCACCCGGAATCGGGGCTTGCGCTCTTTTTTGGTATGGCTGGGATTAACCCAGAGGAAGTACCTCCACAATGTGGACAAAGGTTGCGCCCTGGGGGATCTCGGGAGTTTCCTCATGGAGCTGGGCAATCACAGCTTCATCGGTGACAGGCTCCACCTTGAACCGGGCACCCTGGTTGCGCTCGTATTTATCCTCAGCATCGGCGTCATAGATGTAGTAGGACACCATGGCTTCTCCGGTACGCAGCAGGTTCTCCTTGGTCACATTGGAGGAGAAGGTAAAGGCCAGATATTCCTCACCGGCAGGATAGGGGACAAAGTTTGCCAGATTGGGGGAACCATCCGCATTGACAGTTGCCACCGAACAGCTGCCCTCTGCATTCCGGATCGCAGTCATCAGCTCTTCACCGGTGAGCGAACCCTGCTCATAGAAATAGAGCGAAGCAGAAGAGGCAGTATCAGTGCTGTCCGCCGAAGACTGGGATTCACCCTTCTGTGTGGCGCCGGATACACTGTCCACAGAATCGTTCTGGCTGCATCCGGAGAACAGAAGCAGCATTGCCATCAGACCAGCGATCAGTCCAAAACGGGTACGGTTCATGCGTTTACCTCCTTGGTTTCATTGGCGTTGTCCCAGAGGATACAGCTTACCGGCTGTCCGCTCATGATCGAGGCAACACACTTGGAATTGCAGTATACACAGTACCGGATCGAATCGGTCTGACCGGACTGTACCTTGTTGGGCCACTCGGGATCTGCCACCAGCTGACGGGACATGCCTACCATCGCGAAGCCCTCTTCCAGCAGAGCTTCCATGGCATCGGCATGCTGGAGCTTTCCGACAATGCACACCGGCTTGCGGGCCATAGTGAGCACCGCACGGCCCAGATGGGTAAAGCAGCCTTCGCCCTGAAGCAGCGGATGGTTGGCAGCGGGAATGGTATCCCGGATATTGGAATGGTTGGCGATTGCCACATGGAACGCATCCACACCGGCAGCCTCCAGTACCTCCACAAATTCCGGCACCTCAGAGATGAGTGCGCCGCCGCGGCCCAGCTTGGGCTCCTCGGTGCGGATGGTCAGCTTATAGTCGAGGGGCATCTCCGGAACGGCTGCCCGCAGTGCCTTGACTACTGCTTCAGCAAAGGCGGTATGGGGAGCATAGCGGTCGGTGCGGTGGTTGAAGAGCGCCGAGGAGAAGCTGCCGATGAGACGGTCACCATGGATCTGGATCATGTCCACGCCCACTTCCCGGGCATTCCGGGCAGCAGCAGCGAACTTTTCCACAATGGCGTCCGCCTGCTCCGTAGTGAGGG
>ERZ827104.2893-NODE-2893-length-12681-cov-3.228576_pt1 | contig 12681 bp, 13 predicted proteins | sample MGYA00519781_ERZ827104 | MGnify/ENA primary metagenome ERZ827104 (study PRJEB31778, sample SAMEA3449257) | human gut metagenome | biome: human gut; feature: human-associated habitat; material: faeces | place: United Kingdom | collected 2010/2012 ... | reverse complement strand
ATAGAACGTCTAATTATAGTATTCCTCAGGTTTTGCATTTTGTCAAGGGGGAAAATGAAATTTTTTATGAATTTACCCATGTATGACAGTATTTCAAATAATGAATTTAATTGTGCATTATTAAAATATCCTGTATATTATTCTGGAAAGCATTTTATATACTTGAGCATTACAAAACGGCGGTCAGTTTTGCGAATTTGTATGATTACAAAATTGAGCAGTAAAACTAAGTGAATGGAATGATTTATGCACCGCCTTTTTATTTTGTGATATGTATTAATTCATATAGTTCCGAGTCGTTTTTTCGTTTTGCAACCATTTCCTTTCTGAAATTATTGGGTGTCGTTCCGCTCATCTGTTTGAAAAATTTACAGAAATTTTGTGAAGAGGAAAGTCCTATACGAGATGCAATTTGTTCTCCATCCAATTCTGTAAAACGTAAATAATATGTAGCTTCTTCGTATCGGAGTTTTCTCAGATAGTTATAAAAAGTTGTATTTAAAAATTCCTTGAATAAGTTTTCAATATGATTTTTATTAATACGAAACATAGCGTATAGCGAATTTAGCGTTTGTTTTTCATCTAAATGGGTATTGATATAGGTTAATAGCATTTTGAATTCGCTTGATATAGCCACCTTAATACATGCATCGTAAGGTTCTTCAATATAGAAATTATGATATATTCTTTCGAGAATGTTTATTATATCAATGAAGTATGAACGAGCTCTGCAGGACCAATACCAATCTTTTTGTTCTTCGAGGTTTTTGGTAAGGCTATCAAAAGAATGTTCGATTTTCTCTAATGCATCTTTACTAAGACGAATACAAATTTTGCTTATATCATCCGTAATAAAAGGCGACAGTTGAAAAAAGGAATGTTGTTGACAAAGATGCTCATAATGACTGCTGCGAATAGTACTGATACGCATATTGACATTTAAAAACCGCGGGTCAAATTTTATGATTCGAACATCTGAACTACTATTTGAAAGTATTTTTACTGTTTTAATTTCATCTAAACATAATACTGCGGGTGCCGAAATGTGACAATCTGTATTTTTTATATGTGCGGTTAGACTACCATTTTTGATAATTATAAGGCTAAAACAGTCATTCGATAAATATTTTGGATCAAATCTATCTAAATAGTGTGTTTCAACTAGTACCGTTCTGGTTACATCCAATTTGTTAATTGTTCCAACAAACATATTTCTGTTCCCCTTTGATTATTCTTGTGCTGATTGGACACAGAAATATTATAAGCTGTATTTAGAGTTCAATAAACAAAGCTAAAGAGTTATGAAATTATTGGAAACAAAATACAATCAAATGGAAACAAAGGTACAACAATTTCGCAAATACACATATTAATGCCGATTGGAAAACATAGAAAAAACCTTCTATGATATTATTGTCGTATAAAAGGCGAAAAAGAAAAAATTATAATAGCGGAGTTGTTAAAATGAGACCAAATAATCGACAAAGGATTTACAGTATTTGGAATTTTGGGAAGAAATATATTCTGATGTTTGTTGCAGCAGAGATATGTATATTGGTTTCATATACAGTATCGGTGTTATTACCCCTAAATTTAACTAAATTAACAGATGAGGTTTTGTATGGCGGAAAGTTTGATTTGTTATCAGAGGTAATAAAAACCTATTTGTATTTATTTTCAATTGCGACGGTGTTTAATTTTATATATGCATTTGTTTGGCAATATTTGAATAACCATTATGTTTTAGATATAAAAAATAAATTATTTGAAAAAATCATCTTTTCTAAGGCATCTTTTTTGTCCGGAATGAATAGTGGAGATATAATGACTCGAATTGATTGGGATGCGGAACAATTTATTCACGTTGTTCAAAGGAATTTATTTCACTTTATCAATTCTGTAATCATGTGTATAGGAATAGTAGTTTTGGTTGCACGGCTAAACTTTACAATATCACTAATGCTCGTTATCGCAGCGGTTATTCCTGTTATAATAACAAGATTTTGCGGAAGGTTTACTGAAAAATATTCAAGAGAGTTTCGTGAAATTTCCGGGCAAATGGTTGGGAAAATATATGAAATTATAAAAGGATTTAGAGAAATAAAATTGTTTCAAGCGGAGAGTTTTGCTTTCAAAAAGATCTTTATGCCATTAAAGACATTGATAACTTTAGGTAACAATATACGTTCTGTGGATTTTTGGGTAAACAAGTTGATATACTTTGTGAATTTATCAACTTCAATTATTATTTATGGTTATTCGGCATATTTAGTAGCAAATGAAGAATTGACAATTGGTATTTTCTTAGCGATTATCCAATACATTGCTCTTTTACATAAAAAATTTAATTGGATTTTAAGAATATATCTTGATTGGTTTAATAGAAAAGTAAGTATCGACAGAGTAAATGAAGTATTAAGTTTGGAGGCGGAAACTCAGCACGGCAAAGAAATCACATCTATTGATAGCGTTGAATTTAAAAATGTTGATTTTTCATATGATGGTGAAAATGCAGTGTTAAATAATTTCAATGTAAAAATAAGTAAGGGGGAAAAAGTAGGAATTGTCGGTGGTAGCGGAAACGGGAAGACAACAGCTGTTTCCTTGCTTTTGGGCTTGTATGATGTCAACAATGGTCAGATATTGATTAATGGTGTTCCTATTTCGAGAATTAACGCGACTTCCATTCGAAAAAATATAGGTGTTGTATCGCAGGATATTATGTTATTTGATGATACTATCAGATATAACTTGAATATGGGAAACAGTTTTTCTGAAGAAGAAATAAATGAAGTACTTAATGCAGTGGATCTAAGCGAGGTAATAGCAAAGCTTCCCAATGGCATAGATACAGAGATAAGTTCAGTATCGCATAATTTGTCGGGAGGTCAAAAGCAGCGTCTTATGATTGCACGAGTTTTGCTTAAAAAGGCGAATTTTATTATTTTAGACGAGGCCACATCTGCTTTGGATGTTGAAACTGAAAAAGCCATAACTGAGTATATGTCAAAATTTTCGAAGGGTACAACGATGTTAGTTATATCCCATAGACTTGAAGCAATAAAGGAATGTAACAAGATTATGGTTTTGGAAGGACATAAGATTGTAGATGTTGGAACGCACGATGAACTTTTAAAAAATTCTTCAAATTATTTTAGGATGTTCGGGAGATGACGATATGAGCAAAAGATTATATGTGCTTAGAAATATAAGAAAATATACATCCTCAGTAAAAGGCTCAATCGTTGGGTTGATATTGATTAGTTTAACATCGATACCCATCTCTCTTATATCGCCGAAGTTTTTTCAAATCCTTATTGATGATGTTATGCGTGAGGGACAAAAAGATAGGTTTTTTATTGTTACGATAGGCTTAATGGGCGTTTACCTGATAAGGTTATTTGTCGATGGAATGTCGCTTGTTTTGGGGAATCGTATATTAAATAAATTTACATATAAGATAAGAAGCGATGTTTTTACGAAATTTTGTAGAGCACCTTTTTCACTTATTGAAAAGAAAAATGTGGGAGAATTAAAAATGAGGCTGATGGACGACGTAGATTCATTGGGAGATTTTATTAGAGAGCAGGTAGTGAATTATATATCAAACTTTGTGATGCTTATAGGAACATTTTATTTGTCGTTACGTATTAGTGTGAATATGACGTTATATTGTATCGCAATAGTTCCCATAGTATTTCTAATAAACTATTTTATAGGTGTTGGAACAAAAAAGGTCAATGAGGAAATGCGAGTTGTAAATAGCGAGTATTACACATCTACGCACAATTCATTACAGTTTTGGAGAGAGATAAAAGCACAAAATTCAGAAAGAACCTTCATAGAGCGATTTAGAACATATAGAGATATTCTTGCAAAATTAGGTATTAGATCTATACGTTATTGGGCATATAGTGAAGTGTTTAACGATTTTAAATCTAACTATTTAACCAAGGTGTTTGTTTATGTTGTTGGAGCTTTTTTCGTTATGAAGGAAGAAATTTCAGTTGGAGTGCTGATAATGTTTTCTGAATACTTTGCAATGTTGTTTTCTGCGCTGGATGGATTGAATTCTAAAAGAGTAGCGTTAAAAACCAATTCTCCTTATTATGAGAGGATATTTGAAACATTTTCTTTTCCGGAAGAAGCAACAAATAAAACAGATATTTGTAATTTGAATGACGGTATATGTATGCAAAACTTGAGCTATTCTTATATTTCAGGTCTGCCTGTCTTGCAGAACTTAAACATAGAGATTAAGAAGGGCGATTATGTAGCTATAGTGGGGAAAACAGGCTGCGGGAAGTCAACACTTGTGAAAATACTTATGAATCTTTACCAAGCCGACTCTGGAGAAATTACATATGATGGTATAAATATTAATCAAATAAGCAATAAAAGTTTATTTAACTTGATTGGGGTTGTCATGCAAGATAACTTCCTTTTCAATGTGTCTATCCGTGAAAATCTTTTGTTGGCAAATGAGAGTGCTACAGAATCAGAATTAGTGGCTGCCTGCAAAAAGGCAAATATATATGATTTTGTTGTGAGTTTGCCGAATGGGTTTGATACTGAAATAGGCGAACGCGGAGTAAAACTTTCCGGAGGACAAAAACAGAGAATTTCAATAGCGGCTGCACTACTCAGAAAACCTCGTGTATTGATTTTTGATGAGGCAACCAGCTCCTTGGACAAGCCATCGGAAGATGTAATAAATAACGCTATTAACGAAATATCAAAGGATATTACAGTTATAGTTATAACACATAAACCGGCTACGGCACTTAGGGCAAAAAAAGTTGTTGTGATGGAAAACGGGAAAATTTCAGCTGTTGGTACACACGAACAACTTATGAATAAAAACAAATTCTATACTACATTGGCGGAGGCATCGAATAATGAATAAAGAAAACAGATTGATTTTAGAATTATGCAAAGGCGAAAGCGCTGATAAAGAAACATTAAATGAATTAATGCAAGACCGATTGGATTATCCATATATCCTTGGACACTTGTTATATAATCGTGTGGGTGCTATGGCATATTATGCGTTAAAGAAAAGCCAACTTCTACATAAGGTTAACCGTGAATTCCGTAATACTCTAAAAGCTATTTACGAATACAATTTCAATAAAACAGATAGTTTCTTAAGTGCTTTAAGCTCTTTAAAATCAGTTTGTGCAAATTTTCAGTTTCCATATGCGTTTTTAAAAGGTTCTTATTTGGTGGATCTTTATGCTAAGGGTTTAAGAACATCAAATGATATAGATATTCTCATTAATCCCAAAGATATTACTGAACTTACCGCAGAACTCAAAGCGGTGGGCTTTAAACAAGGGAACGTTCGAAATGAAACATTTATTCCGGCAAGCAGGACAGAAATTATATCTTCTCGTATGAACCGCGGAGAAACGGTTCCGTTTGTAAAAGAAGTGGATTTACCGGGAATGAAATTTCTTGAAATCGATGTAAATTTCAGCTTGGGATTTAGACCCGGTGTGGATGAACAAGTTGTTTGCGATTTTCTTAATCGCACGCAACCAATGATTTTAAATACAATTTTAACATTGGATAAAACTGATTTCTTAATGCATTTGTGCGCTCATCTATATAAAGAAGCCACGGTGATGAGTTGGGTTGAAATGGGCAGAGATATTTCTATGTACAAATACTGTGATATTTATCTGTTCCTGCGTAAATTTATGGATGACGACGAATTTGCGAGGGAGCTTATCCAACGTATAAATAATGTAGGCTTGAACAAAGAGTGTTATTATGCGTTAAATTACGCCAAAGAGTTGTTTGAAATTGATGATGTTGCTTTGGATATGTTGTTAAAGGAAATACAACCCGCAGACTTGTCTTTTATGACACAGGTGTTAGATCCTCAGACAGGTAAGGTGTATTCCTATGATATGCAATATAAAGACTGGGTGTTTTGTAGCGATAGAAAGGGGAAACTATATGAAACTTGAGATGTTGAATAATGAATTTGAAGGTAAATTAATTACCTTTTGCGGTTTGGACGGTTGTGGTAAGACAACCCAAATTAGACGACTGGTTAAATGGCTTGAGGATAATGGATATAAGGTATATCTTACTAAACAGCCAACCGATTTCGTCAGGGAGTCGGAAATTTTCAGAACATATATGGATTCTCCCGAACACGAAGATTACGACTACAGAGCATTATCACTTTTATGCGCTTCTGATCGTGTGCAGCATTCGAATCGTGTTATATCTCAAAAACTTAAAGAGGGTTACATAGTGATAAGTGACAGATATTTTTATTCCTGCTTAGCAAATTTAATTGCCAGAGGGTTTAATAAAGATATGTGGATCTATGAGATTGCAAAATCCATACGAAAGCCTGACGTGTCTTTCTTTTTGAATGTTCCTGTAGAAAATGCTATTGCAAGAGTCAGAGCACGCCCTGAGGAAAAAGATAGATATATAGACATTGAATTGCAAAAGAAATTACATGACTTATATGTAAATATTGCGCGTGAGAACCAGGGCATAGTGGTATCTACTATTTTGTCTGAAGATACCTGCTTCGAAAGGATCTTGTTGGAGGTTAAAAAGATTGTTGAAGCATAATTATGGACTTACTCCTAAAGAAGATGCCTTGATAAGTTTTTTGATGGATAAAAAAGTGGATTTCACGCCAATGTTTTATAATAGTGCGATTCCTATTAAAGAACTTTTTTATTATTTTGTTATTGCCGGTAATTCTTTTTATGATTTTAATCGTATACCGAGTTTGTTTACAGAATTTCAGAATTTTAATATTGTTCTGGCTGAAAACGCAAAAGTAGATGATTTACAACAGGTAAGACGAATGATACGAAGTACATCGGCAACGGAAGGAATGCTAATTAATATATCAAATGATAAAAACACTGATATGTGGGAGTATATAAAGGCTGAAGGCAGGCAATTTCTAATTTCTAATGCTACTCAAAAAAATGGTTGTTATATATCTGCTTTACAACTAAGAAAAATATATGGCGGAGAGATTGTTCGCCTGAGACTGCAGAACAATAAGACACCGAGTTATGAGCAGCTATTTGGACGGCGATTATTTAGACCGGAACAGTATATACCATTCTATTTTGTAGAATCAGATTTGAATAGTATTGAAGATTTACATTCAAAACTAAGCAGTTTGTTTTATGCATATCGAGTTACACGGTATAGAATGATTCAATATTATGCGCATTTTATCGATGTAGAGTTTTTGCAGGATAGCATGAAAAAAGTTGAAAGCGTGTATAAGCTTTTTAGTCGTCTCAAAAATAGTGCGAACATAAAAAGTAAATGTTTTGCACTACTGCATGAACTTAACAAAGAGGACATTTTAATAATGAGTCAATTAAAAGAAAAATTGGGGGAGAAAAAATGAAGGAAACGGTAAATGAGATTTTGAGAGAAAAGAGTTTTTGTGAGGATATTACGCCGGAACTTAAACTTAATGAAGATTTGGGGTTAGATAGTCTGAATATGGTTGAGCTTATGGTTGAACTTGAGGATAAGTTTAATATCGAAATTGATGAAGGTGATTTAGATCCTGCGGCTCTTCAAACTGTAGACCAAATTTATGCTTTGGTATCAAAGTATACGGAGGGAAAATAATGCTTTATGAGTTTTTGAAAGAAAAAATGCTTCAGTATCCTAATCAAGTTATTTCAAACGGTACCGAAAGTATTACTTATAGAGAATTACTTGAATATGCAGAGAATTTTGGAGAAACCTTGACGGAAGACAAATATGGCTTATTGTTTGAATCTGATTTAGATACGGCAAAAGCGTTGATGTCTTGCCTGTATGCAAATAAGACTGCAGTTTTATTATCTAAGAGGTATGGAGAAGCTCATACCAAACGAATTGTTGACACCGTTAATCTTTCATATTTGATAACAAATGATGGTATCAATCAAATTGCAACTGCAAAGGATGAATGTGAAGATTTATCAGATGTAGCATTGATTATGTGTACCTCCGGCACTACAGGAATGCCGAAAGGGGCAATGATAACACATAATAACTTAATCGCCAATTTGACAGATATTTCTAAATACTTTGGAATCGACTGCAAAGATCATATACTAATCGCACGTCCGTTATATCACTGTGCAGTATTAACCGGTGAGTTTTTGATTTCACTGTGCAATGGTTTGCAAATTAGTTTTATGACGGAGGGGTTTGTTCCTGCTAAAATACTAAAGACTGCAAAAGAAATAAGGGTTACTACTTTATGTGGTACACCTACGCTTTTGTATCATCTTTCGGGAATGAATTTGAAGGCTAACGAACCACTTATCCTGAAAAATATTGCAGTAAGTGGAGAGTGTATGACACAAACTGTTGCACAGGTTATGAGAAAAGCTTTTCCAAGTGCAGATATCTATAATGTTTATGGATTAACAGAGGCGAGTCCACGGGTTGCTTATCTGCCTCCCAGTGAGTTTGATGACAATCCTACCTCTGTCGGTTTTTCTCTTGAGTCATTGAATGCCAAGGTAGTAGATAATGAGCTTTTGATATCCGGCAATAGCATAATGAAAGGATATTATAACAACTCAGAAGCAACAGCCCGAGCAAAACAAAATGAATGGTTACATACAGGGGATGTTGCAGAAATGGACAAGCAAGGTCGGATATACATAAGGTGTCGTAAAGATAATATGATTATTCGAGCCGGGATGAACATCTACCCACAGGAAATTGAAAATGCACTTAAAGAGAATGATAATATAACAGAGGTTCTGGCCTTCGGTGTTAAAAATGATACTGTGAGCGAAAAAATTCATATAAAAGTTGTAACTTCATTGAGCAAGGCGGAAGTGTACAACATTTGTAAACAGAAATTGCTAAGTTATGAATTGCCGGATGTTATCGATATTGTTGATGAGCTTCCCAGGAACGCATCGGGTAAGGTGATTAGAAATGCTAAAGGAAATTGAAACAGAATATAAGTATTTGTTGAGTGTTGAACAGTTTCAAGATGTATTATCAAAATGCAAAATGAAATTCTTATTTTCGGAGCATAAATTACAAGTAAACTATTATTATGATACAGATGATAATACATTAAATTCTGAAAAAATTACCATTCGCATTCGTCAGCAGCATAGCGATATGAAATTGCAAATTAAAAAGCATGGAGAGTTTGACAATGGGCTGTCTACAAGTGATGAGTATAGTGAAAAAATTGACACATTACCATCCTTTATGAGAATTCCTGATATTTCGGATAATGTGTTTTTAAAAGGTGCTTTGGTTACAGAAAGACAAGCTTTTCTTTCGGCAAAAATAGCAATATTTGCTTTGACGAAAATATGTATCTTGGAATTTGCGATTATGAAGTAGAGATTGAAGTGGACGAAAGAGATACAGAGGAGGCATTGTTTGTAATCAATTATCTTGGTTTGGCTCAGAAGCCAATTAAAAGTAAAAGCGAAAGATTTTTTAGAAGGTTAGAGGTGATGAAAAGTGAGTAAAGTAATGCCCGTTATGGTTTTGCTTATTCAAAATTTGAAAAAGTGCCACGCTTTTAATGAGTATTAAAATGTCTGAATTTAATTTGCTTACAAAGTTCTTATTAAGATTTGAGGAGTGGGACTAATTGATGGAGAGTACTGTAATCGATATTATAAGAGAGCGAAAAAGCATTAGAAAATATACAAATTTTTCAATATCAAACAGTGTGATTTGTGAGCTACTTAAATGTGGTGATTCTGCACCATCAGGTAAAAACCGTAGGCCTTGGAAATTTAATGTTATAAAAGATAGGAAAGCTTTGCAGGAAATTTCTAAATATACTGCATATAGCAGATTTCTATGTGATTCTTCCGTTCTGATATTAGTATACGGTAAGTTTGATGATAGTTATTCGAAAGACAAAGATTTAATAAGTATTGGCTGTTGTGTGCAAAATATTTTGCTTGCCGCAACCTGTATGGGCTATGGCAGTTGCGTTATTGGTGAACTGTATGGTCGAGAAATAGAATGTATCGAACCAATTGAATCTGTTCAGAGCCAATTGGTTTGTGGTATTTGTATTGGTTTTGCAAAAAAATGAAAAAGTGGTCAATGACCGATTTGGGAAATCAATAATATAATTAAATGAATACAGGAGAAAAAGCATGGAGAAAATTGATAAATATGAATTGCCTATAGAAACAGAAAATATACCCTGTGTAACAGATTGTTGGATATATAATCGATTGATTATTATTAAAACTTCTAGGTTTTATATAGATTGGATTGCATCTCACTATAATCTTTTCTCTAAGTTGAGCAATTATGATTTTAATTTTGGTGAAACAAGTCTAACTGATCCAAATTATCATGATGATATCCTAGAACGAAAACAAATGAAGATATTTAAAGTTAATAAAGAAAAGATTATTGAAAAGCTGACGCGTTATCTTCTAAAAGGTTATTACATTAACATTTATATAAAAAACGATGTAGAAAATGAAGATTACCACGAGATTGTGATTTATGGTTTTGATAATTTCAAACAATGTTTTTCTGCGGTAAGACTTAAAAATAGAAGATTTGAAAGATTTGAATTAGCATATTCCTATTTGGTTGGTACATGGCAGGATGTGCAAGAGTTCTTTTATAAAAACTATACTAAGGGGGTACAATTATCTATGGTGTTTCAGCACCCGGCAACATTATTTAAATTAAAGAAAACATATATTAACAACAATTGTACTTTTGAGGCTTATAAGAAATTGCGCAAAGAACTTAATGGGATGGAACTGAAAGCGTCATCATCCCAAGAATATTCACAATTTAATAATCAATGTTCATATTATACAGGTATTGCTTGTTTGAATGTTTTGGATTTAATGATCACACAAATTGTGGATAAAACCAATCAAAGCTTGACCGCTCATACGGTTATTCGGGCGGTGAAAAAATTATTAGAGCACAGACAGATGTTGCTGGTTGCAATGCGATATGTATACGACAATTGGAAGGTTTGTATGGATGCAAAAACTATTGACTTAATTGAAGAATATGAAAAGTCATGCAAATCAGTTGAACGTTGGCTTATATTAGCACTTCGTTATGGTAAAACAAACAATATTAATTGTTTAAAAATGATTTTAGAAGAAATACCCGAGGTTTATAAAAAGGAACGGTCAATTTTGAATGATTTTATAAATAATTCAATTGATTGGAAAATTTTTAATAAGGAGTTTATTTGAAAGATAGGGAACGAAAAATGAAAAAAATAATATCTCTGTTAATTTGTTTTTTGAACCTTTTAATTGTATCAGGTTGTTCAAATAAGCAATCTAAAATGTTTGATACACTTGCATTCCCTTTAAGCGAACAACAAAAAGAGGAAAAAGGTATAGTTGATTTTTCTTATGATTTTTATGCCGGAAACACAAGGGCATATTTGAAAAGTGATAATACTACCGAGATTTTACTATACTCGGCTCCTGTTGAAGAGTCGTTAAATGTTATAACAGAATCCAATGATAAATATATAGCGAAGGGAGATTACTTTGAAAAGGTTTTTCCAAAAAAGGTGACCGATAAAACACCGATAATTATTGGAACGGGTAATAATTACATAAATATTTATTTTGCTTCAGAGAAAATGAGCACGGCCGAAAAACAAGCTAAGGCCTTGTATGATGTCGAGAGAGAAGCTGTGGTATATGCAGATGTCTTCGGCAAGGATATGGATTATATTTGCTACCCTACATCATTTGGAGTTAATACAGAAATTGTAATTCCAAAACGTACAAATGAAAATAAATATCAAATTAAAATTCAGTTGCCGAATTTGGCTCCGGATACAAGTTCGCCGGATTATATTGTTTTTAAGACTGCTCTTGAAAAGGGCGAAGTAAAATCTTTGCTTTATACTCCTTTATTGGTGGACAAGAAGGGGAGTTGGAGTTATGCTAACAGCGTTAAATTAGTAGATAAAGATGTGGAAAACAATATTTATACAGTGGAATATATTGTTGACGAAAAATTTCTTAATGACAAAAACACAAAGTATCCTGTCGTATTGAATCAATCCATTCATTTATATAAGTCCAAGCAACCGGATACTTCTGCTTACGAGAATACGGGCGACGTGGCAAGCCACTATTTATCGCCATATATTCTTTTGGGTGATGAAACACTTAAAGGTGAGGGGTGGACTTATGTACGATTCGAAACTTTGAATAGTTTGGATATTGATCCTGAAAAAATAATATCTGCAAAATATGTTTTTCATAATCTTTTTGACTTGAAAAAGGAAACAAAAATATCTGCTTATGCGGTAAAAGCGGATTGGTGCAGCATTAACACTCGTTGGTTCAATAGACCACCGTTTGATGAGAAACCTATTTCGGAAGTGATTGTGAAAACTTCAGGTGATTATGAGCTTGATGTAACTGCACTGCTTGTGGAAATGATGAAAAATAAGGGTAAAGAAAATGCAACGTATTCTATACAAAACAGTTTCATGATACGAAGCGATACCGCTGATAGCAATGTCATCATATCGTCTGGGGATAATGGATTGTTTTCGCCGGTATTAAAAATTGTTTTGTCGGAATAAGTTTATTTGCAGATTAGAGGTGCTTAAGGAGGGATAACTTATAAGTATTGAAATTAAAGGCTCAATATAGTAAAATAAGAAAGGGAGAGATT
>ERZ827104.2886-NODE-2886-length-12696-cov-2.579622_pt1 | contig 12696 bp, 14 predicted proteins | sample MGYA00519781_ERZ827104 | MGnify/ENA primary metagenome ERZ827104 (study PRJEB31778, sample SAMEA3449257) | human gut metagenome | biome: human gut; feature: human-associated habitat; material: faeces | place: United Kingdom | collected 2010/2012 ... | reverse complement strand
TCCTTCACCTTCAGCCCCTTTTATTCGCTGGGAGGGGTCAGCGGCAACGGCTGGAGCCTTGTTATCTGCTTTGTGCCGCGCATCCTGGTGGGGATTATCCCCTACTTTCTGTTCCGGGGACTGAAAAAGCTCATCAAGAGCGACACCGTCCCGCTGGCTGTCTGCGGCTTTATCGGGTCGATGGTCAACACCCTGCTTGTAATGAACCTCATCTACGTCTTTTTTGGCGACAGCTGGGGCAGTGCCAAGGGCGTGGCGGGGGATCTAATCTACAAAGCCATCCTGGCGGTCATCGCCACCAACGGCATCCCGGAGGCGATTGTGGCGGCGCTCATCACCGCGGCGGTGGGCAAGGTGCTGTTAAAACTTGGCGGCAGATAGCGAAGGGGGAACGCAAAAATGATTTTGGCAATAGATATCGGCAACAGCAACGTCGTCATCGGCGGCTTTGAAAATGACAGGATCGAATTTACCGCGCGGGTGGCCACCGACGCCCGCCGCACCGAGGAGCAGTACGCGGTGGAAATCCACCAGATCCTGCACCTGTACGGCTACAGCGCCGGGGAGATGGAGGGCTCGATTATCTCCTCGGTGGTGCCGCCGCTGACCAGTGTGATGAAGACCGCGCTGCGCACCATCACCGGTAAAAAGCCGCTGGTGGTTGGGCCGGGGCTGAAAACAGGGCTCAACATCAAGCTGGACAATCCCGCCTCGTTGGGCGCGGACCGGGTGGCGGATACGGTAGCGGCCATCCACGAGTATGGGCACCGCCACCACCATGTCGGTCATCAATGAGCGGGAGGAATTTATCGGCGGGGCCATCATGCCCGGGCTGCGGCTGTCGCTGGAGGCGCTCTCCAGCCGGGCTTCGCTGCTGCCGCACATCGACCTCATCCCGCCCAAAAACGTCATCGGCCGCAACACCATCGACGCGATGGACAGCGGCATGATCTACGGCACCGCCTCGATGCTGGACGGCATGATCGACCGCATCCAGGAGGAGCTGGGCGGCTTGTCGCAGAAGGTCACTCCTTACTGCAAGCACACCATCACCCAGGACCCGAACCTGCTGCTGAAGGGCCTGCGGATTTTGTACTACAAAAACATCAAATAAAAAAGAAATTTTCCTCCGGAAAGTTTTGGGTGTTTACAAAGCCTGTCTCACCCGATATAATGGGAGCAGAAGGGGCCGCTGCGCCCGTTCGAAAAAAGAGAATGGATTTTTGCAAACCCCAAAAAAGGAGGAGAGAGCATGAGCAGACGATTTGCTTTTCTGCTGTCGTTGGCGCTGGTGATGGCCGTCGCGCTGACCGGCTGCGGCATGAACAAGGAGAAGGCCATCGAGCAGATGGGTCAGGCGCTGACCGACAGCTCGGTGATTGAGAGCGGCCGGCTGACCGGCGAGATCAGCGGCACCATCTCTCTGGGTGCGGACAGCATCCCGATGGAGCTGACGATGGAGGGCGCCTTCAAAGACCAGATGCAGACGATGGCGATGAAGATGTCCGGCGAGGTGATGGGCAACCCGCTCGATACCGAGACCTATCAGCTGGACGGCAAGACCTACACCCTCGACCCGACCACCGGCGGGTACATCGAGTCCCCTTCGGCGACCGCCGGGATGGACTACCAGCAGCTGATGACGCTGGGACAGGCTGAGATGGTACAGCTCTACATCGACGGAGCCACCGCCGCTGAGGACTTTGCCTTCACCGAGGAGGAGAATGGCCTGCGGGTCAGCTTCACCATGCCAACCGAACAGCTCGGCCAGATGCAGCAGCAGATCAGCTCCCTGATGACCGACGAGCTGCTGCCTGCCCTGGAGGAGCAGATGCGCCAGAGCGTGAGCGAACAGATGGACGCCCTGCTCGAAAGCATGGGCGGGGCAGAAGCCTTGCAGGTCGACCAGGCGCAGCTCGACGCGCTGATCGACCAGCAGGTGCAGATGGTGATGGAGATGGAGCGGCAGCTGTTTGAGAGCCTGCAGATCAACGGCCTGAGCTGCGACATGCTCATCACCGACGGGGTCATCAACGACCAGACGGTGGGCATGCAGATGGAATTTGCCCTGCGCGACTTGGTCGATTCGCTGGTAGGAAGCCTCGGCGTGACCGGGACGGATACCAGCACCGTGCCGGAAAGCTGCGGGCTTGACATGCAGATTCACGCGGTGATTGCCGACCGCAACCAGGAGATCGAGATCGACTTCCCGGACTTTGGCGCGGCGGCTTAGAGCAAAACAAAAAAGGAACCTCGCAAGAGGTTCCTTTTTGCGGCTCTTTTATTGTGCGTACAGCTCGCAGAGCTGTGCAAAGGTCCAAAACGCCTTCAGCGCCGTCTTGCGCTGGGCCGTCTCGGGGGTGATGGTGAGCCGCTCGCCGCTCCACCGCAGGTCGACGGTGACGTCGGCATCCAGCAGGCGAATCTGTTCCATCACGCTGGCGGGCATGTTGGTGTAGTCGCTGGGAACGTGGACGCGCAGCGTCTTGCCGTCAGCGGCAGCGCGCAGGTCAGCCTTAACGCCCATCCAGAAGTTGTACCGCTCGTTGGCCTCCATGTCCTGCGGGTCGGGGCGCTCGGCCTGTTCTATCTGCTGGACGGTGGGGGCGGAGGCGATTTGCTCGCCGCTTGTCTCCGGTGTGGTCGGTGTGGTTGGGGTGGTTGGTGTTGGGCCGGGGGACAGGTCGGTATAGACAATTTTACAATCGGTTGGCATTGCGCCCCGCAGAGCCGTTTCCCATGCGGCTCTTTGATCTGGGGTTAAATCTTCGGAAAGCCAGATCGTTGTGAGATAGTCGCAGGAAGAGAAAACAGTTGAGCAAATCTCAGGCGGCTCCGTTCCTTCAAAGGTGACATTTTCCAATTGATTACAACTTGAGAAAGCGCCTTCATCAATCGTATCAACACCGCTTCCGATCACGATATTGGTTAAAGCTGTACAGCATTCGAACGCATATTTACTAATTGTGGTCACAGAATTTGGAATAGCAATGCTTGTCAGCTGGGAGCAGCTTAAGAAAGCACAAGCCTCAATAGATGTGACAGTATTTGGAATCGTAATTTTCGTCAAGGAGCTACAATGTGCAAAAGCACGAGAACCGATCTTGGCGAGACCGTCTTGAAGCACTACATTTGTCAAACTTGTACAATTCTGGAATGAAAGGTCGCCAATGCTGGTGACGGTGTCAGGAATAGTTACACTTGTCAGATTTTCGCAGCCCCCAAAAGCAGACTCCCCAATGCTGGTGACGGTGTAGGTTGTGTCGCCGCTTTTCACATGTGCAGGGATGCTGATTTCGCCATTTATACTGGTGTCTGCCTTTCTGACCGTAGCGGTATTGTCCTGGTTTAGCGTATAGGTGATTCCCTGGTTGCTGTCGTTAGTTAACACAGGCGTGTCGTCCTCCGGTTGGTCTGTGACAGCCAGTGGCTCAATTTCTGTCAGTTTCCCATCTGCAAAGGCCGGTGCCTGCGCCGCCAGCGCGGCCAGCATGGCAAGCAGGATGGGCAATATTTTTTTCATGTCAATGCCTCCCACATTTTTTGTATATACAAACTCTACTCTTTATTGTAAATCCTCCCGCGCCAAAAAAGCAAGAACCCGAACCGATTCGAATCAAAAAAACAGGAGATTTTATGCGAACCATCACCTACTCCATCACCCCCGCCCACGCCGGGATGAGCGTCGAGCGCTACTTAAAGCAGCAGCACGGCTACTCCACCCGCACGCTGGTCAAATTAAAACACTACCCCCAGGGCCTGCAGCTCAACGGCCGGCACGCCCGCACCATCGACCTGCTGCAGGCCGGGGACACCCTGGCTGTCACCTTTCTGGACAGCCAGGAGCACGGGGTGGAACATTTTATCCGCTCCAACCGCCGGGTCGAGATCCCCTATGAGGACGACGACCTGCTGGTCTTTAATAAGCCAGCGGACATGCCCTGCCACCAGTCCTGTGGACACGCGGCGGACACGCTGGCAAACGTCTTTGCCGCCCACTGCGACCACCTTGGGCTGGACCTGATGTACCGCCCCTTAAACCGCCTGGACCGCGACACCAGCGGCGCGGTGCTGGTGGCCAAAAACCGCTTTGCCGCAGCTAAGGTGACCAACAACTTCCACAAGACCTACCAGGCCATCCTGCTGGGCGGCCCGCCGCAGCCGCAGGGCAGGGTAGATGCGCCCATCCGCCGGGAATTCCCCGAGGAGATGCGCCGCATCGTCGCCCCCGACGGCCAGCGCGCGGTGACAAACTACCGGGTGCTGGCGCAGGGGACGGTGGAGGGGCAGCCGCTTTCGCTGGTCGACTTTGTGCTGGAGACCGGCCGCACCCACCAGATCCGGGTGCACATGGCCCATCTCGGCTGTCCGGTGCTGGGGGACGAATTATACGGGCAAAAGAGTGAGCTGATTCCCCGCCAGGCGCTGCACTGCCGCCACATCGCCTTCCCCCAGCCGGTGACCGGTCAGGAAATCCGGGTGGACTGCCCCCTGCCCGCGGATATGCAGGCGGTGAGCAGGCTTTTTGCGCAAACCGGGGAGGATGGATTTATCAAAAATTTGTAAATCTTTTTTGCCAAATGTAGACTTTCTGTAAACGGATGTGGTACACTATCCCTAACCAATGGAAGGGGGTCCCGCTATGGAAAAGACAACAAAGAAGGTGACGCTCATCAAGGTGGCCCTGTCGCTGCTGTCGCTGGTGGCGGTCCTGGCCGGGCAGATTGTCTCGCAGCTGATTGGCTCCGGCCTGCTGGCCGCCGGCATCCCGGCCGACCTGTGCAACCTGACGGCGGCGGTCTGCTACGCGCTGATTGTGCTGGCCGGGCTGTGGCTGCTGTGCAATAAGCTCCTGGGCCTCACTTTAAGCGATTGCCGCATCACCGCTCCGCGCTTTCACGCTTTGTGGGTGGTGGTGGCCTTTGCGCTGCCGGGCTTTGTCTGCATCGCGCTGATCAATCTCCCCGGCTACTGGCAGCTTTTCCAGCTAAACGACCAGACGCTCGGCGCGGTCCTTTCCGCGGCGGTGTTTTATCTGGGGCTGGCCGCCGGATTTGTGGAGGAGGCGGTCTTTCGCGGTGTCTTTTTGTCGGTGCTGGAGCGGCGCTTCCACCGTTGGGTGGGCATTGTGCTGCCGTCGGTGCTGTTTGCCGCGCTGCATTTAATCGGCGCGCAGCTGGACTTGGCAGGCGCGGTTCAGCTGCTGGTGTCCGGGAGTCTGGTGGGCATCCTGTTTTCGCTGGTCGCCGTCGAGACCGGCAGCATCTGGTGCTCCGCGCTGATGCATGCGGTGTGGAACATGGTGATGGTGGGCGGCATTCTGCATATCGGTCCATCGGCGCAGACGGACGCCGTCGCAAACTATGTCCTGACCGGCAGCTCCACCTTGCTGACCGGCGGCAGCTTTGGCGTCGAGACGTCGGTTATCGCGATGGCGGCCTATGCAGTGTTTGCGGGGCTGGCCTTCTGGCGCTGCAGGCGCAAGGGCCTGCTGTAATCAATTTGGAGAGGGACGGAGGAACGGGTTTTTGAAGGTTTTGTTTTTGGGAGATGTGGTCGGCAGGGCCGGCTGCGAATTTGTGAGCAGGCATCTGCGCAGCTTAAAGAAGCTGTACGGAGTGGACGCCTGCGTGATTAACGGGGAAAATTCCGCCGAGGGCAACGGCATCACGCCGGACAGCGCGCGGATGCTGTTCGATGCGGGAGCAGATGTCATCACCACCGGCAACCACGTCTTAAAAAGGCGGGAGATTTACCCGGTGCTGGAGGAAGAAAATGGCATCATCCGCCCAGCGAACTACCATCCCAGCGTGCCGGGAAGCGGAATGTTTATTCTGGATAAGCTGCGCTGGCAGCTCTGCGTCATCAACCTGCAGGGTCAGATGGGGATGGAGGTCTGTGCCAACCCCTTCGAGCGGATCGATCAGCTGCTCAAGGAGGTGCGCACCCCCAATATCCTGGTGGATTTCCACGCCGAGATGACCTCCGAGAAAAAGGCGCTGGGCTACTATCTGGACGGCAGGGTGTCGGCGGTTATCGGCACCCACACCCATGTGCAGACGGCGGACGAGCGTATCCTGCCCGGCGGCACCGCCTACCTCACCGACGCGGGGATGTGCGGCGGCAGAAACTCGGTGCTGGGTGTCAAGAAGGAGATCATTCTGCAGAAATTCATCACCAACATGCCCGCCCGCTTCGAGTACGACCCGCAGGACATCGAGCTAAACGGCGTGCTCATCACCATCGATCCGTCCAGCGGCCGGGCGCAGGCAATCGAGCGGATCTGTTTGTGCGATTAAAACAAAAAAGCTCCGGCTATGGCGGGGGCTTTTTTGTGTGTGGGAAACAAAAAATGCAAGCATTTGCCCTGTACTTATGCTATAATAGAGAGGCCCGAGCGGGCAGAGATTTTTTTGATTTGAGAAAAAGAGGAATTTCCATGAACAACCGATATAAACTGTTTTCGCTGCTGCTGGTTCTGGCGCTGCTGTTGACCGGATGCGGGCAGCAGCCGATCGGGGAGGTGCAGGCCTTCAGCCCCAACGCGACCATCGGCCAGTCGGGCCAGCTGACCCAGCAGACCACCCAGCAGGCGCAGCAAACCCAGGTGCAGAGCCTGCGCGTCGCGGCCGACTATGAGAACATCGTGGCCTCCCCCTGGAACTGCGAGGACCTGAACAGCCGCAAGGCGGCGATGCTGCTCTACGATTCGCCGGTGAAGCTCACCACCACCTTCGATTCCCAACCGGCCCTGGTGACGGTGTCCGGTTCCGGCACCCAGTGGACGCTGACTGTCCGCGAGGGTGTGCTGTTCTCCGACGGCTCCCAGCTGACCGCACAGGATGTCGACGACAGCCTGACCATGGCGATGGCGGAGGGGTCCTACTACCGTAGCCAGCTGACCAACATCGCCTCCCACAGCGTTTCGGGCAACACGGTGCAGGTTACCCTCAACACCGCTGACGCCTTGTTTGCCAACCTGTTAACCTTCCCGGTGGCAAAGCTGAGCGGGGGAAGCCATGTCGGCACCGGACGGTATCGCCTTTCCACACAGGGGGAGGACAGCGTCACCTTAAGCCGCAATACCGCCTACTGGGGGGAGGCGGCCAGCATCGAGCAGATCGAACTTGTCTCTCTGGAGAAAAAGGACGTGGCGGTCTACAGCCTGAAGCTGGGCAACATCGACTGCCTGTACATCGAGGGAGCTTCCAGCGACATCGCCAACCTTTCGGCCAGCAGCTACCCGGTGGTGAGCAACCAGCTGCTCTTTTTGGGGGCAAATCCCAACCGCACTGCCACCGCCAACGCCGCGGTGCGTCAGGCTATCAGCAAGGCGCTGGACCGCTCCTACCTGATTGAAACCTCGCTGAGCACCTCGGCTCAGCCCTCTAATCTGCCGGTCCACCCCGATTTTTCCCTGTTGAGCACACCTTCTGTCGAGACGCGGGACCTGCAGACGGCCCAGCAGCTGCTGACCGACGCGGGCCTGACCGGGGAGGGCACGAGCCTCTCGCTGACGCTGCTCTACAGCACCGACGGCGCGGACCGGGCGCAGACAGCCAATCAGATTGCTGCCCAGTTGAGCGAGGCGGGCATCACGGTCACGCTGGACGGCAGGGCACAGGAGGAATACTTCGCGGCCCTGGAATCCGGTTCCTATGATCTGTACCTGGGAGAGATTCTGCTGGGGGACGACATGGACCTCAGCCACCTCTGGACGCAGGGGGAGCGGTACGGCTACGGGGTACAGCCCTCACAGGAGCTGCTGACAGCCTATCAGACTGCTTTCTCCACCGGCGAAGGCTGGGACAGCTTTGCGCAGCTTTTTCAGCAGGAGTATCCGCTGATTCCGCTGGCCTTCCGCAATGGCACCTTCTGCTTTTCCAGGGAGTTTTCGCTGGATGTGCTGGCGGCGAGAAGCGACCTTTTTTACAATATTGACAGCTGGCAGGCGGAAAATTGATTGTAACAGTTGTTAAAGTTCACCGATCAGGCCGATCTGTGTGCCGGTGATTTGTAAATAAAGCATGAAATGGAGAAAATTCAAAAGGAAAGCCTATCCAAAAAGACGAAAATAAGGTATAATAATGATAACTAACAGGTATACCTGAACCGTTGAGAAAGGAATGTGTGGTTTATGATTAAATTTGAAAATCATCTTGGCTCCATCGAGATTTCCCAGGATTACTTTGCGAACCTGGTTGGCCACGCTGCCTCGGAATGCTTTGGCGTTGCCGGAATGGTGGAAAGCACGGCTTCCCAGGGACTGAGATATATTATGAAAAAGGACGAGGCGCAGGACAAGGGCGTCAAGGTGCGCACCGTGGCAGGGGGACTGGTGATCGACCTGCACATCGCGGTCACCTACGGCGTCAACATCGCCGCCATCGTCAAGAGCATTGTCAATAAGGTTCGCTACACCGTCGAGGAGGCCACCGGCCTTCAGGTGGCAAAGGTCAACGTCTTTGTCGACGACATGAAGCAGTACCGAAAAAAGGGAACCCGCCCGCATCCCCTGCAGGGCGGCAGGGAATAGCCGGGCAAAAAGCGGATGAAAGTTTTGTTAAGGAGTGTTATGATCGTGATAAAGGGAAGTCAGCTCAGAGATGCGTTTATCTCTGGCGCAAACAGCATTTCGAATTGCAGGCAGCAGGTGGACGCGCTCAATGTTTTCCCTGTGCCGGACGGTGACACCGGCACCAACATGTCGATGACTATCAACGCCGCCAAGCGGGAGCTGGAAACGCTCAAGGAGGAGCCGACGGTGGAGCAGGTCTCCAAAAAGGCTGCCTCGGCGTTGCTGCGCGGCGCAAGAGGAAACTCCGGCGTCATCCTCTCGCTGTTGTTCAGAGGCTTTTCCAAGGGTCTGGAGGGCAAGGAGACCGCCGACGCCAAGGACATCGCAAACGCGCTGTCGCTGGGTGTAGCGGCGGCGTACAAGGCGGTTATGAAGCCGACCGAGGGCACCATCCTCACCGTGGCGCGCGTGGCCTCCGAGCACGCAGCAGAGCTTGCGGCGCAGGAGCAGCCACTCACTGCCGTGCAGATGTGGAAGGAGATCCTTGCAAGCGCCGAGGAGGCTCTGGCGCAGACCCCCGAGCAGCTGCCGGTGCTCAAAAAAGCGGGCGTTGTGGACGCGGGCGGTCAGGGCTTTGTCGTCATCTGGAAGGGCATGCTTTCGGTCATCGAGGAGGGCAAGATGGTGCCCTCCGAGGAGGAAGAACAGGCTGCTCCCAAGGAGAAGAAGGCGCAGGGCATTGCCGCTGAGTTTAACGAAGAGGACATCCATTTCTGCTACTGCACCGAGTTTATCATCAACAAGGAAAGCCCCGATGCCGACCCGCTGGCGCTGAGAGCGTATCTCGAATCGATCGGCGACTGCGTTGTAGTGGTGGATGACGACGAAATCATCAAGTGTCACGTGCACACAAACGAGCCAGGCAACGCCATTCAGGCAGCGCTCAAGCTGGGATACTTAACCAACATGAAGATCGACAACATGAAGGTACAGCACGGCGACAACAACCAGCTGGTCGATCTGGAGGCGGAGGGCCAGCCAGCCTTCCCGTACAAGGCGGTCGACCCGGATAAGGAATATGGCTTCGTAGCGGTTGCAGCGGGCGACGGTATCAAGCAGCTGTTCACCGACCTCGGCGTCGACAATGTGGTCAGCGGCGGCCAGACGATGAACCCCTTCCACCGAGGACATCCTCTCGGCCATCCACGCCACTGCAGCCAAGCGGGTATTTGTGCTGCCCAACAATAAAAATATCATCATGGCCGCCGAGCAGGCAGCAAACCTTGCCGACCGCAAGGTCTATGTGCTGCAGACCCGGACCGTTCCGCAGGGACTGTCCGCCATGCTGGCCTTTGACCCGGGCCTGGACCGCAAGCAGAACATGATGAACATGGTCAAGGCCTATGAGAAGGTCGGCACCGGTTCGGTCACCTTTGCGGCGCGCGACAGCGACTATGAGGGCCACAACATCAAGAAGGGTGAGTTGCTGGCGCTGGAAAACGGCAAGCTCTCCTTTGTGGACACCGACCTGAAAAAGACGGTTGTGAAACTGACCCACAACCTGGTCAGAAAATCCTCCAACAGGGACTGCAACTTTGTCACCCTGATCCACGGCGAGGACGTCTCCGCTGAGGAGGCGGAGGAGATCCGCGCGGCGGTTGCCGAGCGCCTGGGCGATGACGCGGAGGTCGTACTCATCGAGGGCAAGCAGCCGGTTTATTACTTTATCATTTCTGTGGAATAATCGCGATTGCAATAAAACAGGGAGGAGGAACGCTGATGTTCCTCCTCCCTGTTTTGGCTATCATCAGGAAAGGAGAAGAAAATGTTTGACAAAAAATCCCTGCTTCAAAAGCTGGAGCAGATGAATCTGGACCGGACACAGTACTGGCTGATTACCGGAGGGGCGATGGTGCTCTATGGCGCAAAGGAACAGACCGCAGATATCGACCTTGGCGGCACCAGCCAGCTGGCGGACCAGCTGCAGCGGGAGGGGCGTCCGGTCGAGATGATGCCGGACGGAACCAGACGAATTGTTTATGATGGGCAGGTCGAAATTTTTGAAAACTGGCTGGAGGACCAGGTTGTTTTGTGGGAAGGTGTCCCGGTGATTTCCCGCAAAGGACTTGTTTTCATGAAGCGAAAGCTGGGGCGGGAGAAGGATTTCCGCGATATCACGCTGCTGCGGCAGGCATTCCCGGAGGAAGATTTGGATTGCTAGAGCCGGGCGATACCTTGCAGCGCCAGCCCGCGGAAGATCGCATACCCCTCCAGCTGTTTTTCTAATTCCCTTTGCTCTGGGGCGGAAAGCGGTTCCCAAAGTGTGGTGCTCACCGAAAGTTTTTCCCGCTGGGTCCTGGTTTTCCAGGTGCCGATGATTTTCCCGCCTTTAAGGATAACGCCCGGGTTGCCCACCGTGCGCCAAACCTGACGCTGGGCGGCAGTGTCCTCCAGCAGGATTGCCCGGTCGCGGATATCCAGGTAAGGGTCGTGCGGGCCGAGCAGCAGGAGAGCTTCCTCGGTATCCGCACAGCGGAAGCTCTCCCGGTCGGACTGCAGGATGAATGCTTTTTTGCCCGCCGCTGTCACCGGTTCAAGCTCCTCCTCAATCTGCCGCCAGAGCCGCTTTGCCTGAGCGGGGGTACTGCCCAGCCACTCGGCAAAGGTGCGCGGCGTCGCGGGACCGTAGGCGTGCAGAAAGCGGCGTGCAAGCTCGGCTTCGCTTTGCGCAGATGGAACCAGCTTGTGCCCAAGCCAGCGCAGCGGGGAGGTGAAGGTTGGGGAGATGCCCTCTCGTTCCCCAAAGACCACCAGCCCTTTAAAGGAGCAGGGCCGCAGCAGAAAGGAGACGGCCGCGCCGCCAACCGTCTGCCGGTCGGGCGCGCCGTACATCGAGGGGGCGTTCCAGAGCGATTGCTTTTGAGCCGGGAGTTGTTCGGCGATCAGCTGGGCCAACACCCGGTCCAGCTCCTCCTTGCTTTTGATGGTGTGATCTTCCAGATATTCTGCTGTGCTCTCCACCAAGGGCAGCAGCTCGGCAAAGGACATCCCCAGATGGTCGAGCGCGAGGCCGATTCCTTTGGTGTAAATCCACGGGTCCTCTCCCTCCTGCGCGATGAGCGCAGAGAGGAAAACGTCGCTGTCCGCCGTCGGGAAGATCAGCGGTACGCCGCGAATGCTCCACGCCTGCAGCAGTTCCTTTTTCTGGTACAGCGCCTGGTGCAGCTGTGGCAGAGTGCAGTTTTTCAGGCGGCAGAAGGCGGCTGTCTCCCAGGCTCCTGGCGGGGAGTTTTGCAGCCCGCAGGTTCCGGCGACGGCGGCCAGCTCGCCAAAAGGATATTTTTGGTCCAGATGATGCGCGCGCAGCCGGTGGGCGCGGATCTGGCGGGCGGAAAGTTCCACAGCAATACCTCCTTTACAAAATTATTCTTTGCTCTCGTAGTACAGAAAGGTCCCCATCTCCACAAACAGCGAGACGGGGAAGACCAGCGCGATTCCCACCGCCATGCCGATGAAGCTCATCTCTCCCGAGAGCTTGCCCATCACCAGAAAGGCGAGCATCATCGCAAAGGAGATCCAGCGGGTGAGCTGGAACGATTTGCTCAGCGATTTGAGCTGCACAAGCTGGTTGCGCTCATCCAGTTCTTCCAGTTTGTCCTCGATTGCATATTTGCGCGAGCAGGCGCGCAGGATGGTGCCGGCGCCAAAGAACAGACAGACCAGGCCGATGACAAGGTTGGACAGCTCGAAGCCATTGAGGAAAGCCAGCATCAGATTGAGCAGAGCGAGCAGCGTCTCTCCAAGGCCGATTAAAAAATTTTTTCTGTGGTAAATTTTCATCTTTTTTCTCCTTTCCCAGTGGCAGTTTAGAGTTCCCGGTACTGTTTTTCGTCCAGCTCCAGATTTTCTTCCAGACAGTACAGCTCCTCCACACTGGTGTCAAAGACCTTTGCGATGCGGTAGGCCAGCAGCAGGGAGGGGTTGTACTGCCCCTTTTCCAGTGAGATGATTGTCCGCGACGAGACGTGCACCAGCTCTGCCAGCTGCTGCTGGGTCATTTTGTGCGCGGTGCGCAGCTCCTTTACCAGATTTTTCAATCCATCGCCCCTTCCTGAACATGAAGCTTGCTTCACATGAAGTTTCCTTCATGTTACACCGGATTGGGGTGTTTGTCAATA
>ERZ827104.2885-NODE-2885-length-12697-cov-7.454754_pt1 | contig 12697 bp, 10 predicted proteins | sample MGYA00519781_ERZ827104 | MGnify/ENA primary metagenome ERZ827104 (study PRJEB31778, sample SAMEA3449257) | human gut metagenome | biome: human gut; feature: human-associated habitat; material: faeces | place: United Kingdom | collected 2010/2012 ... | reverse complement strand
ATTTCTTATCTCGGTGCCTTCCGGTACAAATAAATCGCGATAAACGTATACAATATATTCGGAATCCAGGCGGCCATAGCAGGGCTGAGGTTGCCGTTGATGGCGAAGGTCGATGTGACGGTGGTGAAGAGGATGTAGGAGAAACTCAAGGCCAGTCCGATGCCGATGTTCAACCCCATGCCTCCTTTGATCTTGCGGGAAGAGAGCGAGGCTCCGATGGAGGTCAGGATGAAGGCGGCCATGATGGCGGCAAAACGTTTGTGGTATTCGATCTGGAACGTCTGGATATTGCCGATCCCTCTTTTCTTCTGGCGGTCGATATACGTGGACAGTTCGGAAGAAGTCATCGTCTCGCAGTCATTGACAGAGATCAGGAAGTCCGAAGGGACGATTGTCAATGTGGTGTCCATGCGGCTCCCTTCGGTGATATGTTCGCGCATCCCGTCGAAGTCGCGGATCATGTAGTCGATCAGCGTCCAATTGTATAGCGAATCGTATTTGATGGAGTTTGCCGTGAGGCGTGAAATCATCTTCTTGTCCTCGAAGTGTTCCAAAGAGAAACGGTATCCCATCCCGGAACGCGCGTCGTAGCGGTCGAAATAGGCGATTACGCCCGGCTCGATCTCCAATTGGGCGGAACGGACATAGTCTACCTTCTTATTCTTGATATATTTGTTTTGGAAGTCGATACGCGTGGCGTTGGCAGGCGGAATGATATAAGCGTTCAGCACAAACGTACTGAGTGCAATGATCCCTGCCGAAATCGCGTAAGGCAACATCAGACGCCGGAAACTCATCCCACTCGCCAACATTGCGATCACTTCTGAATTGTCTGCTAACTTTGAGGTGAAGAAGATAACGGCAATGAAAGTAAACAACGGACTGAACAGATTCGCGAAATACGGGATGAAGTTCATGTAATAGTCGAAGACAATCGCTTTCAACGGTACGTCCGGACTCAGGAACTTGTCGATCTTCTCATTTATATCGAAGACGACCGAGATAGCGATAATCAGGGCAATCGCAAAGATATAAGTACCTAAGAATTGCTTGATGATATACCAGTCTATCCGTTTCAGTTTGAATTTCATGTGACAGTTTGCTTATAACCGGTTTGATAATTGACGGACCATTTCACTTTTCCAGGTCGTGAAATCGCCGGCAATAATATGTTTGCGTGCCTCTTTTACGAGCCACAGGTAAAACGCGAGGTTATGAATTGATGCCAGTTGAAGTCCTAACATCTCATTCACTTTGATCAAATGGTGTAGATACGCCTTGCTGTAGCGCGTGTCGATAGCCGAATGAGCATCCGGATCGATAGGAGAGAAGTCGTTCTCCCATTTCTTATTACGCATATTGATCGTGCCGAAGCGGGTAAATATCTGTCCGTTACGTCCGTTGCGCGTCGGCATGATGCAGTCGAACATATCGATACCCCGTTCAATCCCCTCTAAAATATTGATCGGTGTGCCGACTCCCATTAGGTAACGAGGCTTGTCTTTCGGCAGGATCTCGTTGACTACTTCGATCATCTCGTACATCTTCTCTGTTGGTTCGCCTACTGCCAGGCCACCGATCGCATTGCCGTCAGCGCCCTTTTCCGCTACATTCTCGGCTGCCTTTCGGCGCAGTTCCGGATAAACACAACCTTGTACAATCGGGAAAAGACTTTGCTGGTAACCGTATTTCGGCTCTGTAGAGTTGAAACGTTCGAAACAACGGTCCAGCCAACGTTCCGTCAGACCGAGGGACTTTTTCGCGTATTCATAATCGGCATCGCCCGGACAACATTCATCGAAAGCCATAATGATATCCGCTCCGATGATCCGCTGGATATCCATAACCTTTTCCGGGGTAAACAGATGCTTGGAGCCGTCGATATGTGAGCGGAACATGGCGCCTTCCTCATGCAACTTGCGGTTTTCGGAAAGAGAAAAAACCTGGAAACCACCGCTATCTGTCAGGATTGGCCGGTTCCATGTGTTGAATTTGTGCAATCCGCCTGCCTGTTCCAATATTTCCAATCCGGGACGGAGATATAAATGGTATGTGTTTCCTAAAATGATTTGTGCGTTGATATCTTCTTCCAACTCGGTCATGTGGACGCCTTTAACTGTGCCTTGTGTGCCGACCGGCATAAAAATAGGCGTTTCAATTACTCCATGATCAGTGGTAATCAGACCCGCCCTTGCATTTGATTTTGTGTCGTTATGTTGTAATTCGAATTTCATGGCTGCAAAGATAAAGAAAAGGCCTTACTTTCACAAATAAGGCCTCATAATATAGTCGGTTATATATCGTTAATCAGAAACCGAAATCGTCTACCTCAATTTCTTTGATTTCCTCTTCTTTAGGCTTTTCGACGAATTTGTGCTCAACGTTCGATTTGACGATGATGGCACGCATTGGGCGTACCGGACAGATCGATTCGCATCCGCCGCATCCGATACAAAGGTCAGGGTTGATCTGCGGGATTGTCAGTGTTCCTTTGTAAGGAACCATGTGTACGGCCTGGGTCGGGCAATGTTCTGCACAGGCACCGCAGTCTTTCTCTTCCGTATTAACAACACAACGGCCTTTGAAGAAAGTGGCAATGCCGACCTGTGTCGTTGTCTTCTCTTCGATAGTCAGAGGTTTGATCGCACCGGTAGGGCATACATCGGAACAGACTGTGCACTCGTAGTTGCAATAACTGCTGATATAGGCCAGACGTGGTTTCAACATATAATCCAAACCGTATTCCAATCCTGTCGGGCGCAAGACCTGGCTCGGACAGCGGACGACACATATCTGGCATCCTGTACATTTGTCTTTGAAACGTTCCAGGCTGATAGAACCCGGAGGCGTGAGGGGAGGCCACTTCTTTCTGCCTTTTCTGTTCATTTTCCCTTTTCCTCCTTCGGCAATTGCAGATGCGATCGGCAGCGAGGCGGCAATGGTTGCACTTGTGGCCAGAAATGTACGGCGGCTGTTGGCGACTGTCAGTTGGCTGGAATATAATTCCTTTACAGCTTGGGTATCGACTGTTTCCTCCTGTTTCATACCCGGAAATTGCAGACGATACCGCAAGCCGCCTTTGGCACAGGAAGAAACACAATTGAAACAATCTACGCAACGGGATGTATCGATTGTCAGGTTTTTGCTGTCGATCGCTTCCGCCTTGCAGGTATGTTCGCAATTCCCGCAATGCGTACAGGCTTCCTTATCGAAAGTTATACGGAAGAACGAGTAGCGCGAGAAAAGACTCAACAAAGCTCCGACAGGGCAGATCGTATTACAGAACAATCGTCCGCGGAAAACAGTCATGACGATGAAAACAAGCAATGCGATGGTTGCTGCGATCAGACCGGAAGCCGTCACGGTACTGATTGTCACATGGAACAACGAGTAGTTGTCCACTTTCATCAGCAGGTCGGCGAGTATGTTATTTCCCCACATCACGATCGGACGGAACAGACTTGCCGCAATACGTCCGAAGTTGCTGTACGGGTCTAAGAGCAGGCACAATTCGCTAAGACCGAAAACAGCCATGACTGCCGTAATTACCAGCAGTACGTAGCGTAGCCGGTTCATCGGCTTGTGGTAAGTAAAACGACGGCTTCCTTTCTTCTTTTTCTTACCGATGCAAAATAGACGGTTGATGATATCCTGGAATACGCCTGCCGGACATATCGTGGAACAATAAATACGTCCGAATACCAGTGCCAGCAAGAATTGGAACACGATCAGACTGACCATTCCTCCCAACAAGGCCGGCATCAGTTGCAGATGCAGCAAACGATGTACACTATCCGGTAAAACTCCTGAAAAGTCTACGAAAAACAAAAGTATGGGTACAAAAAAGAGGATTGCGAGCAAAACCCTCAATCCCTTTAGATAATTCCGTTTCTTCATCAGATCTTAATACGTTTGATGTTTATTTTTTTCAGATCGGTAGAACCTAATTTAAGAGCTTCCCCTTTGCTCAAATGTCCAACGGCAGCCATATCCAATTTCTTTACCTGGTTGAACAGAGCGAGGGCGGCCGTATCGACGGCGACGATATTCGGAGAAACAATCATCGATTTCAACGTAGCCACGTCAGCTGCACTTTTTCCTTGCGGACCGTTCTGATGCATCATGCGGTAGGCATCCACGATGTTCAGAACCGGTTTCTTCTTCCAGGTACAGATATCGGCGATACATTGCTGCAAGTCGTTCTGGTGGAAGAAGCGGCGGTCCCAGACGATCCCCATCATATTCTTCATTGCGCATGACAGCTTGGCTCCTCCGTGGTTCTTCAGGATGGGAACATTGATCCAGGCGTCCGCTTCGATCAGTGACTCGTGTATCTTGGCTTTTTTCAGTGTCACGCCGTCGGGAATGTCTACTTCTTTGAAATATTTTTCGTCGTTGCCTGGCATGATGATACCACCTGCTTCTTTTACGGCGGCGGCGATGCCGCTTGTCTCGTAACATTTCTGCCAGTTGTCGCACGTGTGGTCGAATACCGTTACCTTTTCGGCTCCAGCTTCGAAACATTTCTTTACGAGGGCCTTTATCAATTCAGGATTGGTATTACCGGCCAGTTCCGGTGTACGGTCCCAGCCGATATTGGGCTTAATAACGACTTTCTGCCCTTTTTTGATATATTTGCCGATGCCGCCAAGCGCTTCTAAGGCTTTGTCGAGCATGACTGCCGGTTCACCGCCCATTACTGCTACCAGATCGGGTGCTTGCTCTACCGCTACTGTATTCGAGGAGAGAGCAGCCTGTAATCCTTCAAAGTTCAGAGATAAGGCTACACCTGCTACAACACTGGTCTTAAGGAAATCACGACGTTTCATTTTGTTTTATTGGTTTTATGTAGTTTATAAAAGTTTTAACAAAGGTAGATAATCTCTAATATAAATTGTATATTTGACGTCCAAAAAAATCATAAAAGATGGATTTATATTCCTATGTTTCAATAGAATCCTTTGTTCGCGGATGCAAGGAGTCGAAGACGCCGGGAACATTCACCTTGCATGTTCCTAATTTGTTGTATGCCAAGTCGGACGAAGTAATCGGATACGGTTTGTCCCTGCTTCGCCGTTCGATCGTGTTGCATGAAGAGCAAAAAGGCATCGGGCCGGAGCTTAGTAAACAAAATATTCCTTTTTTCCGGGAGAACCGCCGGATGCTTATCGGACCGGAGGTGGAGATGTACGCTCTTTCCCTTTACCAGAATTTGGAAATCCCTTCCAGTGTGAAGGAAAAGGATACTTCCTGTTTGCGGCTGACTTTCGATTACGGGGCACTAGGTGAGTATAGTTTGTCGGAGGAAAAATACTTGCTCCGTTGCAAATATAATGAGGAGGAGAATCTGAACGTGTTTGTTTCGCAGATGAAGTGGGAGTATGACAAATTTTTTTACGATGAAGAGCATACCGGGTTCAAGCGGGATTCACGTTTCTTCTCGATGCTTTGTAATGCCTGTCTGGAAGTTCGGGAACCTCGTTGGGTTTCCGAACAAGAATGGCGGCTTGTGCAATTTTGTGATCCGGTAGAAGCTGAGTATGATTTTATAGGAGCTAACTTGGTCCCTTATGTGGATTATGCGATCCCGTTCGGATGTCTCCGCCGGATTGCCTTGGTGAACTTGTCGGAGAATAGTTTAACATATAGCGCTCTGGCGGGATTCCTCCAGAGCATAGGGTTAGCTCCCGACCGTTATTTGGAAGGGATGTTGGAGGAGTAATTTTATAAGGACGAGTAGTTTTTTACCGGAAGCTGCTTAAATACCCTCTTGAGGTTCAAGCGTAGGGCAGAATACGTGTTATTCCATAAAATCTTTGGTTCTTCGTCAATTTAGAGGTTTCTATTTATTGTATTTTGCTATTCATTGGTTTATTCAATTGCATGTAGAAGTATATCATTCTCTATTGATTTCATTCAAACTTCTTTATTTGTTGAACTTTGGTTGTCAAGTGTTACCTCTTAATTGACGAAGAACCAAATGTGAAAAACACTAATGTTTTAAAAACAAGAATTCCCTTGTTAATGGTGAAACAACCGTACACCTGTGAATGCCATTGCGATGCCGTATTTGTCACACGTGTCGATCACATGATCGTCACGGACGGAACCGCCTGCCTGTGCGATATAATCTACGCCGCTTTTGTGTGCCCGTTCGATATTGTCACCGAAGGGGAAAAAGGCGTCGGAGCCCAATGAAACGCCTTTAAGTGTGTCCAGCCAGGCACGTTTTTCTTCGCGTGTCAGGATTTCCGGTTTTTGGATGAAAAACCGTTGCCAGATACCGTCGGCCAAAACATCTTCGTGGTCATCGCTGATGTAGACGTCGATCGTGTTGTCTCGGTCTGCACGACGGATTTTCTCGATCCAAGGCAGATTCATTACTTTCGGATGCTGGCGTAAGTACCAGATATCTGCCTTGTTGCCCGCCAGACGGGTACAGTGGATACGGCTTTGTTGGCCGGCACCGATACCGATGGCCTGTCCGTCCTTAACGTAGCAGACTGAGTTGCTCTGCGTATATTTCAGTGTGATAAGGGCGATGATCAGGTCGCGTTTCGCTTCGTCTGGGAAATTTTTGTTCAGGGTCGGGATGTTGGTCAGCAGGTTTTCGTCTAATTTGATCTCGTTACGTCCCTGTTCGAATGTGATGCCGAAAACATCTTTGTGTTCGATAGGAGCGGGGCAGTAGTCTGGATCGATTTTGATGATATTATAAGTGCCTTTCCGTTTATTTTTCAAGATTTCAAGCGCTTCCAACGTATAGTCGGGAGCAATGACGCCATCGGAAACTTCGCGGTTGATGAGGCGTGCAGTCGCTTCGTCGCATATGTCGCTGAGTGCGATGAAGTCGCCGTAGGACGACATACGGTCGGCACCGCGGGCGCGAGCATAGGCGGTTGCAAGCGGAGTGAGCGGAAGATCGTCCACAAAATAGATTTTCTTCAACGTATCGTTCATCTCGATACCCACGGCGGCCCCTGCCGGACTTACGTGCTTGAAGGAAGCGGCGGCGGGCAGTCCAGTTGCTTCTTTCAGTTCTTTTACTAATTGCCAGCTGTTGAAAGAATCCAGGAAGTTGATATATCCGGGACGTCCGTTCAAGACTTCTATGGGCAGCTCCCCTTGCTGCATGAAAATGCGCGACGGCTCCTGGTTGGGGTTACAGCCGTACTTGAGTTCTAATTCTTTTGCCATTGTTTTAGTGTTTTTGTAGTTTACATGAATAACCGTTTATATTCCCTTTCGAAGTTGGGTGTGAAAATTCCTTTTCCCATATTTTCGAGGATTTCGGAAGGAGACCAGAAACGTCCACCGTCCAGTTCGGAAGGGTCAGGGATGATCGGACCGTCGTAAGTGGTACGGTAGGTGTTGACTAACTCTTTTTCTATAGCCGATTCGAATACATAACGGGTGATGAATTGCGGGATAAAATCTGTTATCCCTAATTCTTCCCGTACTTCCCGGTGAAGGGCATCTTCGACCGTCTCTCCGTAGTCAATATGTCCCCCTACTGCTGTATCCCATTTACCGGGTTGGATATCTTTGTTTATCGAACGCTTTTGTAGGTAGAGGTCACCTGCTTTATTGAAAATATGCAGGTGCACTACCGGATGTAACATTTTCGATCCGTTATGGCACTCCTTACGGGTAGCTTTTCCTATTGTCTCTCCCTTTTCATTAACCAAAGGGAACCATTCTTCTTTCATTGATTTTAGATTAATTATTAAATCCCATTTTGTTTTAAAATACTTTGTAGTTCTTTATTAATTATGTTTTCACGTTCTGATTTATCGTAAAGAAAGTGTAAACCAATTTGTCGGTTTAATCCTTTCCGATTCCACTGATCACCTTCACTAATTCCTCATCCGACAATCCTTCGCCATAGGTGGCGTAATCCATGCGGAAAGTACAACCATCTTTATATTCGGAACAGCCGTAAGCCGTTTTTCCACGCAGGATGCTACCTTTCTTACAGATCGGGCATACCGGCTTTACGGGAACGGTTGTTGATTCTGGTTGACCGGCAGTCTTTTCCTTCTTGGCACGCGGTTTGCGCGTTTTTTCCCCTTTCGGCTCCTTTTCGGTTTGGGGCTTCTCTGGAGCAGCCTGCTCGATTGTGATGGTGCGTCCGGTCTGGTCGGAGAGGACGTTGATCACTACTTGATGGACCATCAGCTTAAGCTCTTCCAAAAAAGTACGGGCTTCGTAGGTGCCCCGTTCGATTTGTCGTAGTTTCTTTTCCCAAAGACCGGTCAGTTCGGCGCTTTTCAGCAGCTCTTCCTGTATCGTGTCGATGAGTTCCACACCGGTAGCTGTAGGAAACAGGTTCTTGCGTTCCTTGCGGATATAATTGCGTTTGAATAAAGTCTCGATGATGGCGGCGCGGGTGGAAGGACGGCCTATACCGTTTTCCTTCAATGCGTCTCTCAATTCGTCATTGTCCACAAGTTTACCGGCTGTTTCCATGGCGCGGAGCAATGTCGCTTCGGTGTAGGGTTTGGGCGGCTGTGTCCATTTTTCGCCTAATGTCGGTTTGTGGGGGCCACTTTCTCCTTTTATGAAATCCGGCAGTACGCCTTCTTCATCTGACGGTTCGGCGTCCGAGTCTTTCTGCTCTGCTCCGAACACAACGCGCCATCCCGGTTTCAGTATCTGTTTGCCTGTTACCTTGAAATCTACTTTGTCGACTTTACCCAATACCGTAGTAGTCGAGATTTCGCAGTCTGGGTAAAAAGCTGCGATGAAACGGCGGACCACCAGGTCGTACACCTTCCGTTCGTTGTCCGTTAGGTTGCGTGCTGGTACACCGGTTGGGATGATGGCATGGTGATCCGTCACCTTCGAGTTGTCGAATACACGTTTGTCTTTCCGTATTTTCGCCTTCAACAGCGAGGCCGTCAGGTCGATATAGTCAACCAGGCCGTTAAGTGTGTTGGGAACTTTAGGATAGATATCGTCACTTAGAAAAGTGGTGTCGACACGCGGGTAGGTTGTCACTTTCTTTTCGTATAGCGACTGGATCAGCTTCAATGTATCGTCAGCCGTGAAAGCAAATTTCTTATTACATTCCACCTGCAACGAAGTCAGGTCGAAAAGGCGGGGAGCATATTCCTTCCCTTTCTTTTCTGATATGTCGGTGACGGTGAATTCTTTTTGCCGGACTATTTCCAGGAAAGCTTCCCCTTCCTCTTTCTTCGTGAATTTGCCTTTGGTAACCGAGAAAGTAGTGTTTCGGTAAACTGTTTTCAGTTCCCAATAAGGTTCCGGCTTAAAGTTGTCTATTTCGGCTTGTCGGTTTACGATGAGTGCAAGGGTAGGTGTCTGTACTCGTCCGATAGAAAGCACTTGCCGATTTTGTCCGTAGCGGAGCGTATAAAGGCGCGTTGCGTTCATTCCTAACAGCCAGTCACCGATGGCGCGGGAAAGACCGGCTTCGTATAACTTGGTGAAGTCGGACTGTTCTTTCAAATGTTGAAAACCTTCGCGGATCGCTTCTTCTGTCAACGAAGATATCCATAGGCGGTAGACCGGGCATTTACAGCCAGCCTTTTGCATCACCCAACGCTGGATCAGTTCTCCTTCCTGGCCGGCATCTCCGCAGTTGATAACCATTTCGGCATTCTGCATCAGTTCTTCGATTGTTTTGAATTGCTGTTCGTATGTCGGATTGCTGATCAGCTTGATCCCGAATCGAGGCGGGATCATTGGGAGGGAAGCTAGACTCCATCGTTTCCAGTTCTCTGAATAATCATTGGGCTCTTTGAGAGTGCACAGATGTCCGAAAGTCCAGGTTACCTGATACCCGTTTCCTTCAATATACCCGTTCATCTTTTTGGTTGCCCCGAGAACTTCTGCAATTTCGCGTGCTACACTGGGCTTTTCAGCTATACATACCTTCATCCGTAAAACACTCTTTTTTGAAATACAAGGACAAAAATACGCTTTTCAAGCGGTTTTTACATTTTTTAGTTGCAAAATAGTTGCAAAAAAGTTCAAAGACCTGTGTAGTTGATAGCAACCGTATTTCTTTTTTATTTGCGGACCTTTTCCGTGACAGGGACGCCAGTATCGGTTGTTATGCCTTGTAGTTCCACGTATTCCACATTTAGCGGATTGTTGGGGCTGGCCTTGACATACAAAGATTGTAGGATAGCCTGCCGGTTGTCTATCTTGACATGGCAGACGAAGTGATCTCCCTCCCTACAGATCGTCAGTTTCTTTTCCGGATAAGCCGTTAGGGTAATCGTGCAAGTATGTTCTGCTATTGAAACCACTTTGTAACCGTAGGCCATCTTTTTTTGTATGAAACTTAGTCCGTTAGTTTTTCCCGGTTCCATTTCTCGATTCAGCCAGTAAACTTTTATGGGTTCTTTGGTGTCCAGTTTGCCATTGGTTTGGTTGGCATCATAACAGACGAGGTTGCGGTTCAAGCTACGTGCAATGTGGAAAAGACGGTCCGGTGTCGGATATGTGGAGTTTGGGTCGGTATCTCGGCTGTGTGCATAAGCGTGAATGGAAATGCTCCATAACAGGGAATATAGCAATGATAGTCTTGCCATAAAGTGGATGATGTTGTTCATGATCGTTTGTTTTATGGTATGAAGTCATTAAATAAGTTGTTCCACAAGTGTGAGCTGGACGACTCACAGCTGTGGAACGATTTGTTGTTACCAGATTGTATCTTGGAAAGCGGTGTATTGAACTGTATTATTCGATATTCTTCCTGATCTTGGTCAGGTATTCTTTCATTTTTTCCGAATCTTTGTTTTTGATAATTTCCTGCAAGATATCCAGTTCCTCTTGGATGCGTGCGATCTGATGAGGTGTGCGCGGGTTGAAAAGGATTTCCGTCAATAGATAGTCGTCTTCGGAAAGCAGGCCTCTGGCTATCTTCATGTGACGTTTGAAAGTTGTACCCGGAGCATCCTGGTGTTTCATCGTGGCAGCGAATACCATTGTGGATGCAAACGGAATACCGAGCGAATAAGCCACGACTTTGTCATGTTCTTCGAAAGTATATTCGCAGATATGTAGGCGCAGGCTGGAATAGATATCTTTGAAGAATATTTTTCCCAGATGATCCCCTTCGGAGATAATGATCGTATTTTCTTTCTCCAGTTGTCCCAAATTGGCGAATGTCGGACCAAACATCGGGTGGGTAGAAACATACGGGAAGCCACATGTTTCGTAAAATTCTTTCAGGTGTGTCTTGACCGATGCGATATCCGAGATGATACAGTATGGCTGCAGGTAAGGCATGACACTCTTGAATGCTTCGATCGTATAGCTTAGTGTCACGCAATTGATGACTAATTCGGGTTTGAATTCGGCAACTTCTTCCGGCTTCTGTAGGCGAAGGGCGTTGTATATGAAACGCATCCGTTTCGGATCGCTCTCAAGTACGGCTACTTCATGTTCAAAACTAAGTAAATCGGTGAAGAAAGATCCCATCTTCCCTGCACCCAATATCAATATTTTCATTATCAGTAATTGTTTAATGTATTAATGTGGTCATAATAATGTGCCAATGTACCAATTAAAGAGAATGTCCCATTGGCAAATTGGCATATTAGCTCATTGGCACATTATTATTATTGTTCATTCATGATGATCATCTGCTGGCGGACGGATTCTTCATGGATTTCTTTCAAGATTTCTTTTACAAAGTCCGTACTCAAATCCATCTGTTCACCCATATTGGAACGCTTTTCCAGAATTTCGCTGTAGCGCGGTGATTGCAGGATTGGCATATTGTGCTCTTTTTTGTACACGCCGATCTCGCGGGAGATACGCATACGTTTAGCCAGCAGTTCCAGTAGTTGTTCGTCGATACCATCGATCTGGCGGCGGAGTTCAGCCAAGTTTTCCGTTGTCTGGTTGGAGTCGCGGATAACCAATAAATTCAGAACGTAATCCAATACATCCGGTGTGATCTGCTGTGAAGCGTCGCTCCAAGCGCAATCGGGGTTGCAATGCGATTCGATGATCAAACCATCGAAACTCAAGTCCATAGCCTGCTGGCAGAGAGGAGCGATCAGTTCGCGTTTGCCTCCGATATGGCTCGGATCACAGAAAATAGGCAGGTTCGGCATGCGGCGACGAAGTTCGATGGGGATATGCCAGAGCGGGAGGTTGCGGTACATCTTCTTATCATAAGAGCTAAAACCGCGATGGATGGCTCCAAGACGACGGATACCGGCACCATAGAGACGCTGGAAAGCTCCGATCCACAGTTCCAAATCCGGATTGACCGGGTTCTTGATCAAGACAGGAACATCTACTCCTTTCAGTGCATCGGCGATCTCCTGTACGGCGAACGGATTAACCGTTGTACGGGCTCCGATCCACAACACGTCGATCCCTGCTTTCAATGCTTCGAAAACATGGTCTTTCGTTGCCACTTCGGTAGCCACATACATACCTGTTTCCTTTTTTACCCGTTTCAACCATTGCAAGCCTTCTGCACCAATTCCTTCGAATCCACCCGGTTTGGTACGAGGTTTCCAGATTCCTGCGCGGAACAACTTGATGCCTTTGTCTGCGATTCCTCTGGCCGTTTCCATTACTTGCTCTTCTGTCTCAGCGCTACACGGACCGGCGATTACAATAGGACGTTGCGGGTCTATACCGGGTAACATGATTGATTCTAATTCCATTTCCATGACTGTATGATGATTTGTAATTTATGATTTAT